>WLWI01004446.1_pt1 | contig 11872 bp, 8 predicted proteins | sample 6701501 | NCBI WGS metagenome assembly WLWI01 (sample SAMN12718690, study PRJNA515312) | sponge metagenome | isolation source: marine sponge | host: Mycale hentscheli | place: New Zealand: South Island, Marlborough, Capsize Point | collected 2014-11-01
TAGCTAATTTTTATACCTTGAACTCAAGCCTTTATTGAGACTGACTGGAATATATGGATATATAATTACATGCAGGATTTGCAGGTTACTGAAGAATATGGAAAAGTGATTATAAGGAATTTTTTTAAGTGCTATGCACTATAATAAACATTTAGCTAACAGTCTACCCAGTGAATCCTCTCCAAATATTTTAATGTTAAATGTGCAATTATTGAGCAATTAATTTTTTAATCACTTCATAATTTTTTCTCGGCCATCTTTAACTCACTAGATGCATTTTTTTCTCTTTATCACAGGCGTTTTTTTAAATATATATTTGTTTAAACAATACAGAATTAAGACTAGAGCACTAAGAGTGCAAATTCTCAGGGTTAGTATAGTTTGCAAAAGAAGTCACTGTTCTTGAATAACCAAGTTCTTAAATTTTCAGCTTATAACAATGAATATAAAATTTAACTTGTCTAGCTATGGCATTATAAATTGGCCTGCTTACATCTCTGGGATTCTTCTGGCATTTCAAGGGCACATTTATGGGCAGGAACATTTATAACCAGCCCTTATACACTCCTGTGACTGATCCACACTAGGACTTCATGGCATTCTTTGGCTTTTGTATAGACCTTGGCTTGGTAGAAAAATAAAATAGACTCAAGAATATTTCGACTTTCTGACATACACTCTACTTGAACACTTAGGGCACACTTTTGGAGAGCAGGCATATTTACAGTGGATGAAAGAAGCACACCTCCAGCATCAGAGACTTCCCGACACCAGACCAAAAAAAAGCTAAGCACCGGAAATGCACAATGCACATAAATCTGAATCGGGGCGGTATAATTTGTACGCACACGTGAGTGTGCATGGCTCTAAATGGCAGCAAAACGATTTAATGGGTGTGGCCCTATAGTAACACTCACTGTAATCTGCCTTTTCTCTCGTTTTCTCAAAAAATAAGCCGAAATTCAATAAAGCGGCAAATTAAAGGGACTTAAATCGTCATCTAGTGGGAGTTGCGCTTCTTTCAAGCGTAATATAAGTCCCCATTTTCAAGATCATCTGTTGACAGAGTGACAGAATGAATGAATGAAAAAACTAGAGCACTAAGAGTGCAAACCCGCAGCGTTGGTTTTAAAAAATGCTAAAGAAGTCACTGCTATTGAAAAACAAAGGTCTTAAATTTTCAGCTTATAATAATAATAGTTTTGTTCTGTTCATGAATACAAATTTTTAACTATGGCATTTAACATTGGTCTACTTGCATCTCTAGGATTCTTCAGGAGTAGTGCCAAGGGGATTTTTTTGGGCATGAGGTTTAGGATCAGTGTTCCAGAGACTGACCAACACTTTCTAAAGCTCTATTACGTGCTTGACACTCAGTCATAGAGCTATTACAACTTTCTCTGGACTTCAGGCATTCTCTTAGTAATAACCTTGGTGCACGCTACACGAAAACTTTGGGCACACTTTTTGGAGAGCAGGCATACTTAACAGGTGGTGAAGAAGCACACACCAGACAAAATAATGGATAGCACTATAACTATAGAACGTAAGTACATGTAACAAATCTGAACGTGGCCTGGTAAAATTTGTACGCTCACGTGAGCGCGCATGGTTCTGATTAATGACAGACTGCATTAACCCTCTCGCACATGCGCACTGGGATTAAATATTTGGCAAGCGAGCGGAGCGAGCGAGATACTCTCAGGGGTATGTTTGGACGTACGTATGTCATTTTGTACTTTGACCCACGCATTTTCGTGTTAGTTCTGTGGTCGACCCCGTCCCAAACTTCACTAAACAGAATCCTCCGGTTTATCGATCAGTACCCGTATCACCCTAGATAACCATTTTGAATTCTTTTGCGGGTGCAGATAAAACGTGAAAACGTACGGGACTTCCATTTCTATTCGAGTTAGTGGCGGTGGTAAGTCAATGCGCTCTTTGTCATGGTTATAAGCCGTACGCAACAGTATTTACTTTGAAAATGCATTGTCCACTAGACTAACCGCGAAGGTAAGTCTCGTGTAGGTGTACGTCCAGTTGAATCAAAGCATTGTGCTTTAAAGCCACTACTTAGCTAAATAATATCACAAAGAAAAAGTTTAAATAACATGTATTGTTTTGTTGTTGTTTTTTTCTTTTAATTTAAACAGTGGCAGCGAGTTGTTACTATAGCACTGAAATCCCTTTACCGTGTATGCGTAATTAAAAAATTCGACCTTATTTTCAGTAGCTTCAGTGTTAGAAGTCAAAATCATTCATATAAAAATAGTATAGTCTTTAGGCTCGCTCGCCATTTGTGCTCAAGCACATCACTAGTTAGTCGCCACCAGAAATCAAACTCAGACCACTTACTTAACGCACAAGCGCTCTGCCACTGAGTCACGACAACCAGCCAGTAAACAGAAACTACAATTCTGTATTTATACTGCTAAGGGGCAACTGCTATGCTACAGTCTCCCTCTCAACAGACCAACGGAATTTTTCTCTTTTATCCGTGGAATTCTTTTACTCGGCTAATTGCAGAATAAAAAAATCCACTGATAAACTAAAATGGTAACTATGGCATAAAACAGTTAAATCGTGGCAACTTTCAAAATAGATAATCGCCCTCGCCCTCCGGCTTTGCCCATTGGATTAGGACTGCTATTAGCAATAATTCCTCAAACCATTGGTTTAACCATTCATATCCCGAACTCATTAGTATACAGCTTCGCTCGCTTCACTGAAATATGAAAAAATTTAGCCGAAGTAAACAAATTATGTGATTTTCAAAATAATGGTAAAGACATAGCTAAGATACATAAGTTATTATCTTTAAATCTGCCTAGCATAGTATGAAGTCTTGGCGCAACCGTTATCTAAGAGATTATTTTTGGTGCTGTACACAAAATTAGTCAGCAGACAGTTGCTAAGGTCATTTGACATAACAAATCTTGTAATAAACAATCTAGAGATTAACATAGATTTAAGCTGTTAAATTGGATAGTTCCAAAAGGCTTTGGAACAAATTCCAATCTATTGTGTCAGGTATTTTTATGTCTTGGAAGTAGCTATGCTCCTTCTTTTCTTTTTTTTGTTTGTTTAAATGTGATGATTTCAAATGAGTAACTTATAGTAACATGTACAAGCTACCAATAACAAAATGGATGAATTATGCAATAAATGCAGCGGTATAAAACACTATTCAGTAAAGAATAACATAAATCATTTGTAATAACTCCTCACCTCTGTAACAGTTCAGCTGCTCATTACATTTTAACATACGTATTGTGTATTGTTATCAATAAAAATCTAATTATATATTTTGAAGCTGTAACATGGCTTTCATGTGTTGCTATTGAATGGAATGTACATGTATGAGTACTACATCATAATGTCACAGTTACATTTATTGTAATTAGTGGCTTCCTGAGTAGCTATCTAGCTATTGTAGAAAGGCAAGTTTGTAAAATTAAGTTTAAAATAGTTAGTATACTTGCTTCTTACATAAACTTAAAATTGCAATAGTATTGATAGAAGGTATAGAGTAGCTATAGCCAAATAGAGTTTTGTGGCCATTTAAGGCCTCTCAAATTTGAAAAAAATGTAACATGAATTGCATACCTCCAACTAGCTACCTAGGACGAATTTAATTTTCCCATTTTTGTATTCTACCTGAGACCTAGCTACTGTTATAAAACACACTAGCTATATAAACTTTACACAATGTCTCATAGAACTTCTCAACAACTCTCAATACTGCAGTGAGCAACTACTGTAGCACCCCTTTTCCCTATCTCTTCATTGAATGATGACTTGCTCTTTGTCTTGGCAAAAAGCTATAAAGTTGTTTTGATTTCACCAACAAGTAGACACAAGCTTTGACTATGAGCTTTTTTAAGTCTACCAAATAAAGACTATTGACTATAAGGAATGCTTGTCTATGTATTGCAATGTCTAACTTGTCGTTTTCATGAAGTGCTGCGAAGAATTTTGTGGATTAGGTTAAATCTAAGCAATTGAATTGATTGATTAGGCTGGTTGAGTTTTGGAACCAAACTCAGTTAAATATATCACTTTATTCACCTTGATAGAACATTATAGCCAGTGCATCTTTAGGTAATGATTCAATAGCTTTTATATCATCTCTATACCTTCATACCTGTCAAGTATATAAAGCTGCATGTAACTCAGAAAAAATGTGAACTAATATAATTAGGAATTAAAAATCATTCAATAGCTACATGTAAAAGCAATGTATATCTAATTAAAAGAATTATTTAAAAAACTGTTCCTCACCTTATAACAATGTTGTAGCAAACTTCAGACAGATAAGTAGCTCTGTGACAAGTGCTCAAAAATGGCTTGGACTACTACTATTTATACTCCTTAGAGTTATACATTTCTTTAACCTTAAAAAACTGGCATGAGTGCTTAAGTAAACAAAAAGATGAATATGTTTAAATTTTAGCACACCTGTGGTCATTCAGAAAACAGGTAGCTAGCTAGGCTCAGTGCAAAAACATTTATTTTATAATAGTTAAAAAAAAAATTTGAAATAAGATGAATACAATTGAATTTTAGCACCTCTATTCAGAGGACAACATGTAGCTAGGTTAGGTGCAATAACCTTCATTTCACTGTTCAAAAACTTGAAGTAGCTATAAATGGTGCGATGTAATCAAATAATTAGCACAATAGTTTTTTTTATTCTTTTATTTTTTCTTTTATTTTTTAGCTACTTATTGGCAAACCACCTGACAGCAAAACAAATAAAGTGGGTGGGGCAGAGGATGAACTGTAGTGAATAAACAATGTTTAGACAATTTAATATTTACATACCTACAATTCTAGCACCTGACTCAGTTGTACAATACAATTCATTCTGCTCTCTATAAAAAATTTTAAAAAGTTTTCTCATTAACTATGTCTGAACTGACAAATAGTTGCTAAGTTTACCGTTAGGTAATGATTCAATAGCTTTTGTAAATCATCCCTATACCTTATTATGTACACATGTAACTCAGAAAATGTGAACTAATGCAATTAGAAATCATTCAGTTGCTAAAAGCAATGTACACTTATATTAAAGAATCATTTAAAAAATTTCTCCTCACCTATTGTGGGCTTTGGTTGGGTGCTTGGTAGACGCTTGGGCGCACAGGTGGGCTGGTATCAGGATGAGGTTGCTGCCACTAGAGTCAAACAAGTGTGGCTTGGCTGTCCTAACTCCTCAAGCTACGTATAACCAAAGGTAAGTTGGATTAAGCTTTTAATGCAGGGCGTACCCTGACACACAATAAAGCACACAAGCACAGGATAGAATGTTGACTGACTTTGACACATGTCACTTACAACTTAAATACAGAACACAAACCACTCCTACACATGGTGCATAGTTCCTGCTTTGCAGCGGGACATTCACACCTGTAGCACGCACAAGCTAGCACAAAACTCGATACCATGAGAAACTACAACCTGCACATATTATTCTGACGTTACATGATACACAAATAACAAAGACTAATTATGCTAATAATAAAAGTTATATGAATGACAGAGAGTTTATATGGGCTGGCCCACACCTATATAGCAGTGATGTAGCAAAGTTCAGATAGATAAGTAGCTCTGTGACAAGTGCTTAAAAATGGCTTGGACTACTACTATTTATACTCCTTTAGAGTTCTGAAAAATAAATATGAATATGTTTAAATTTTAGCACACCTGTGGTCATTAAGAAAAACACATTAGCTAGCTAGGCTCACAGCAATAATATTCATTTTACTTTTCAAAAATTTGAAGTAAGATGAATACATTTTAATTTTATTAAACTTGTAGGCACTCAGAAAAAAACCCAGAAAAAAATGTAGTTTACTTGTCTCTAATTAAGCAACTTTTGGTACAGTCTAAGAAAGCACAAAGTGGGAGGTTCAATCCCCCTGTGGGAACACCCACCAACCAAGCCCTGCGAACAGAAGAGCCATTAGACCTCATCACATGTATAAAGACCATGGGAACAAAACTGATATGTGCAAGTGAATGTATGTATGTTTCTATGTTTGGTTATGTCAGTGTGCTTTCGTTAAATATGTTAACAAATTAGCTATTGGAGTTTGGGGTGTGGTGCTGTTTATATATTGTGGCCGGCTACCCTAAAGTTCAGTGTGTTCTGTGATCTCATTTTTATAGCGGAATTTTCTCCATCCAAAAGACTACTATCCTAAGGGACTGTGGAGCATCTTAACCTGGGGAGTTAGGACTGATGGGCAATCGACTCCACATACTGAACTTGAGAAGAAGCACTCTGGTGACAGTGTTTCACTATCAACGGAAGTTCCCTCACAGGAGGCTGAACTGTACCAAATAACCATTTTTTTTATTGTTGTAAAGTCTAAAATAGCAAAAAGTGGAAGTGATCCTCCCACCTTCCTCCTGTCTTTCCCCTTTTGATTCTGTCCTGTGAACTTTTCACATGATGTCTGAACTGTGCTAAGTAGCCCCCATACCCCATACCCCTTCCAACTAAGTTCATTGAAAATTAATATAAGGACAAATGCACCAATACAGACAATAGAGTTCACAGAATAACTGCACACTAACTTATGCACTTGACTTTTAAATTAATATTCAAATCATGTACAATCAATCATTAATATTTTGGTAAGTTTGATTTAAGTATATTTTAGTCCCTTCCTATTGCTGGCGCTCACTGCTTGCCAGGCCTTGTTTTACCAAAGTTTACTGTAAATTTACTGCATATTTTACCCTGAGGTAAACTCTAATTCTGGAACAAACTACAAACAACATGTACAACTTCCTATGTTTTACCCAATCCAGTGTAATTTTGGTTCCACACTGTAAACCAAAAGGTGTGTATTTCACACCAAATTAAGCGTTAATCACTTGTAACAATAGTCAAACCAAAATATGGTGTGATGCGCACACCTCATTGTTTGGGTGTGAAGTGCACACCAAATTTAGTGTGAATTCTCACCACAATCGCTATGAACGCATACTTACATTAATGCTGAATTATTCTAAGTTACATTGATTCTAGTAACACATATCAACATTTTTTTTTCCAAAAAGAGATTGGTGTAATCCCAGGTCTCATTAATCACACGACTAAAATCTTAGTCAACTCTCTTATCTACACTGTAAACAAAAAGGTGTGTAGTTAACACCAAATTAAGCGTGAATCACTTGTAACAATAGTCACACCAAAATATGGTGTGTTGCGCACACCTCATCGTGTGGGTGTGAAGTGCACACCAAATTTAGTGTGAATTCTCACCACAATCACTATGAACTCATACTTACATTAATGCTGAATTATTCTAAGTTACATTGATTCTAGTAACACATATCAACATTTTTTTTCCAAAAAGAGATTGGTGTAATCCCAAATCGCATTAGTCAGACGACTATAATCTTAGTCAACTCTCTTATCTAGCACACAAGTGTACAAAACATTTATAAGGTAGATTACAGTGATAATAGCATTGGGTTTTGCCTGCATATGAATACAATTAATGTTCGGTAAAGGGTCCATGCTATTCCATTGAGTGTGAATTTCACACTAAGTGTGCATTCACACTAGAAGAAAGTGTGAAGGACACACTATGCATAGGTGGTGGGCATTCACACCACCAGTTTGGTGTGAATTTGGTGGGTTTTCACGCTATAATTTTTACAGTGTACCACTTAAGTTAGTTTTTTTAAATCTCCAAATGGAGCATAGAAATATTGACTATAAGGTTAATGAACAGATGGAAGCCATTTATGTCAGACTCAGTATTATCACCTGTGTCTTGTAAGTGAATACCTCATTAGCTGGAGCCTCTGGATCATAATTGTCAGATATATTGTCAGGTATATCCCAGGATTCCTACCTTGAACCTCTGGGAAATCAAATCAGTAAGTCACCTCGAGTCAGAGCTCTATTTTTATAGTCACTACACTAAGTAATATTCACTACCAAGGAGGCTATATAATTGTGAAAGACCAGAAGTTGACTAAGACACCTTCCCTTTCACCTACCTTTAGCTTCAGCAGTTTCTAAACTAAATCTACTGTTATGAGTAAGAGCATGACCTGTTTTTAGATAGGTTGCAGTTGACATCGCCTCAGCCCAGTAGCTCTTTGGAAGTTTGGCATCTAGAAGCATGGATCTAGCAGATTCAATTAGAGTTCTATTTAACCTTTCTGCCACACCATTTAGTTCAGGTGTTTCGGAATAGTTTTTTCTCATGTCAAATTCATTCCTTCTTAAGATAATCTTTCAACTTGTTAGAGGTGTATTCTCCACCATTGTCAATTCTGAGAGCTTTAGTCTTATGCCTGGTCTGCTTCTCCACCAGGTCACTCCTGAAATTTATCCCACACTTGGTCTTTTGTTTTTACGGTGTAGTTCCATGTCATCGGTAAAGGTGACAAAGTATTCTGCTTCTCCTAAAGATTTTTCAGACATTTTCCCACAAACATCGGAATGCACTAACTGTAGAGGTTCAGTTGCATGAGTACTGCTTATAGAGAATGGATTTTGGTGGTGTTTTCCACCTAGACATGATTCACAAAAACCAATTGAATTACATGTGTCATAACTGAATGACTTTACCAAATTTTCTCTGCCAATTTTGCAAGTTTTGTTCACCAAGATGACCAAATCGCCTGTGCCATAACCTTTCTTTGCTTTTCTTATTTGCTGAATTTACTATTTGAGCTCGTTGGTAATAATTGAGAAGATACAAAATTCCAACTTTTGTAGCAAATGCAATAAGTTTATTTTCACTATTTAAAATCTCACATCCCTGATATATAATTTGGTTGTTTTTCCTGATATAGTAGAAAGCGTTCGACACACTTAATAAACTGTACAATAACTTTGGTACTAGAAGAACATCTTTCAGTGTACAATTTGTAGAGTTCCCATTTGGTAATACAGTTTCAAGTCTCACAGTCCCTGTAGCAATACCTTTGATTATTTACCATTGAACAAAAAAAATTGACACCAAGTTGTACCTTTTCCCAGAGACTGTCGTATGTGATGCCCATGCCAAGATTGCTGTGATGCACTGCAGGATTGAATTGATACATTTGTTGGTAGATTCGTGCTGAAGCTGCTATAGAGGAAGCCAAGGAGAAAGAAATGGTGCAGCATCACCAGGTGATTTCCAAGGGAGGTGCAGGTGGAAGGGGGGATAATAGGCGTGGCTCCAAGGATGATCACATGACCAAAGAGAGGGAGCATCGAAGGGAAAGGGAGAAGTTTGGCCAGTCAAAGCTGAACAAATTGATGAGCAGTAGGAAGGAAAAGGGTAGCATTGGGCAGGTAAGGTGTGGTCATTTAGCCTCCAATGAAGTGTTAATTAGCTGAATGTTTCTAGAGCCAGTTAGCACCTACTAGTTTCAGACCTGTAGCTGGGTGGAAGAAAGCTGGAGCTCAACAGCCAGCTGATGGAGCAAAATCATCAAAGGCTCCTCCCAGGTGACTTAGTAGAGCAATGAAATAGTCCCCCCTCAAACAAAATATATGTAGTATGAAATTGAAGTTGATTTGAGCTCTTGAGATTTCATTGTGAAAATACCAGTTTGCACTGTTAATTTATATCACTGATTTGCAACTACTGGGATTTATCCTTCCTCCTTTAGATCATCTACAGGTCCTGGGTCTAAATCCAAACCGGAAACTCGCACAGGAGGCAGGACTCAGATCTTGTCTGGTCCCAGACGTTCCCACACTACTCCTGCTGTCCAAGAAAAGGAAGTACTGATGGAGACTGGGGCAGTCTTTTTTATTGACCCAGTCTCCTCCACCAGCGATCAGTGGAGTACAGCTGTTATGGAGGAGCCACAGAAGGCAGAGCCAGTCCCTGTGGAAACTCATGATAATGGGCCTGCTTCAGGTCCTCCTGGTGGCAACATGTTGACTTCGGTGGAAGGATCTGAGACTGAGCAAAACAACCTGAAGAATATTATGAATGGTAATGTCGAAGAAGACCCGATGTTGGAGGCTGACCTTTCTGAGGAGGATAAAGAAGAGGACATGTATTCCAGGATAGAGCCTATGGTCCCAGAGATGAGTAAGTATCTCACAGCTAACGAGTTCCAATACTTAGAATATGGTCGGTAGACATTAATGTGACCCTAGAGGGTCCTTTTAGTTCCTAAGATTCCAGATATCCATGTATTATAGTGTAAGGTTCCTGATGTTATGGGATTGGTTTGTGACATGGGAGGCCGTGCAAGTGTTTGTATCAGGTGGTGACCACATGGTTAGCGCGATGTGTTGATTGCTGATGTGTCTCACTCGTTGTTTGCACTGGTCTGGCTTCCCTGGGCATGCAGGAGTGGTAATGAGGAAATAGAGTTGGCATCCTATTGTATATCGGTCATTAACCCTCGGTGCTCATCTGTGAGGGGGTTATAGTAGTCATCCTGCCTGTTTGTCTGTCACGCTCTGATTTGGGGCAATGAAATATTGAATTAAATATGAATTTACTCAGAAAGATGACATCAGCAACACTTGCAGCAACAGCAACTGCAGCAGTCAGCGAGTCTGCCACAGACAACAAAGAAATGATCAAGTAAGATAAAGATCATTGACCCCAGTACCAACACTGAAGTTAATGTTAAGAGTAAAGACAGTGCATTAGTTTTGCCAGAGAAGACTAGTGCAGGAGAATGTTCAGACAATCAAGTGAAAGATAGTCAAGTAAAAGAGGATTTTAAGAAGAAAGTAGCAGCCGTTTCTAGCAACCCATACCAGCCACAGCCACCTGTACAAGTCCCAGACTTAGTGAGCAGCTTTGTACCCACAGCTGCCTCTGAAAAATTGTACCTGCCCAATGCTATTATTACCAAGCCTCCAAATTATGTTAAGAGTAAAGACAGTGCACCAGTTTTGCCAAAGAAGACTTGTTCAGACAGTCAAGTGAAAGACAGTCAGCAAGTATTAATTAAGCCCTCCAAATCCAAGGCACCTGGAAAACTTGAGACTATTGGCAATTCTGCTGGGACAAGAAAATATGTTTTTGACCTCATGGTTGAGACAGAACTTACTGTTTCTAGGATTGAATCAGAGCCTATGATCCCTGTGATGAGTAAGTATCTCACAGCTAGTGAGTTTCAATGGTTTGTAGACACTCGTTGTTTGCACTGATTCGTCGTACGTGAACACATAGGTGTGGTAATGAGTGCACCAATTTATCTAGGCTTATCATTTCTTAGCTTTATCCAAACTGAATCTGATATGTTTTTTTAATAATGAATGCTCAATTGTGACATAAAACAATTTTTTTGAGATGGAATCTTCAGCTAGCTTATACCTATTCTAAATTTATTATACCAGTTTTTGCAGTATGAATATAGATCAAAATAGGTTGTTACATAAGCCTACAATCAATAAGTCATTGTGCTTCTCTAGAACATTCACTACATTCATTAAAGAGTAGGGCAGCACCAGCACCCAGTGCACCCCTGCTTCCTACCCCCTGATTTTATTGTATTCCAGTCACTATGCAGCATTGCACTCTTTTCGTGTTGGGTTTTTTACTGGCTGCGTTGTATAGTGACATATACAAGAGCTATTGGTGTGAGTGGCAAAATGACTAATTTGCAAGTGAACTCAAGCATAGAAATGTTTTCCTTCATTTTTTTTTAAGTTTGTTGTACTGTTTTTTTTTCTTCCTGCAGATGAGTTTTTCTTATAGTGTTTCTTATTATTGCTTCTTTTTTTTCCAGCAGACAGCAAGATTAGGTATTGCCGGGAGTTTTTATTGGAATTGAAGAATATGCCAGTGTGCAAAACAATTCCTGCTTACCTTGAAAATCTCAAAAAATCTATCATATATATCGAGGGTCATGGAGGGACTGGTTCCCATTACCAAAG
>WLWI01004447.1_pt1 | contig 11872 bp, 7 predicted proteins | sample 6701501 | NCBI WGS metagenome assembly WLWI01 (sample SAMN12718690, study PRJNA515312) | sponge metagenome | isolation source: marine sponge | host: Mycale hentscheli | place: New Zealand: South Island, Marlborough, Capsize Point | collected 2014-11-01
CATGTAACTCTAAAACTGGAGGAACCTCTTGTAGTTGGGGTTAAATAAATTTCAGATAGCTCCACACTGGACTCTATAAATTATGATGTACAATTAAACCACTTTAACAATTATTAACCTTGTCATTCCTAATTGCCCATACCCACATCCCCACTCCCCTCACCTCCACACCCTATCACACATAATCTACCTCTGTAACCATTACTGGAAGGAGGGGATTGGTAATGCGCAGGAGGAGCCTCTCTTCCAGCCAATGCTTAGTACTAGGTCCTGCACCACTGCTAGTTCTTGCTAGCACCATCCCTGCTGGCACATCCTCGCTAGCCCCTGCCAGCAGATACTGCTTCCCCACTCCCTGCTGACACATCCTGGCTAGCCCCTGCCATAACGTGGACACGGATCCGTAATCTTTTGCCCCGCCCCTTGCATCTCGCTTGGCACTTCCCCAGCAATGTTACCTACTTAATTGCCATTCCAATGTTAACATCATTTAAACTCGTTTAAATTATATTGACGACAGCTTTTATCAAAGCATTCTGATGATTTCAGTAGTTAGTATGTGATTTTGGAAATATTGTGTTATAGAAGTAGTTACCATTATTCTATGTAATTTGCACTAACTGTGTTATAATGCACTCACTGTATATTAATTCTATAACTGTTAAGTATTATGACAGGTGGAATAATTCACAATTTCTTTTCAGCCCTCCTAATAGCTATCAATAAATTGATTCTCACGACATATCAAGGTTAATTCTGTACATAATTAAAAGAAGAACTGGTTGTGATAAACCATGCAGCTTGTGAAATGATGAACTATTATTTGGTATTTATTTTCAACTCATCACTTTACTTACTATTGAGTGGGTAATAAGTGAGGATGTCATCATTGCATTCTGTAGTGGCAGAAAGTGTAGCTTCAATAGTCAGGCTGCTCAGAATGAAGGATGAATTACCATGAATTAGTTGAGCTCTTACAACAGTAGTATCTAGTCTAACAGATTTCATCCTCTCTTCTGGAGCAAACACTGCATGGAAACTTAAAACTTGAGATCTGTGGCCACTACTGATACTAGTGACTGTACATGATGTGAATGATGATTGTTGGTAGCATACAAACTCAGCTACATCAGAGTAACACAGAGTCCTAGTCCTGTTCACTTGGTACAGATCAGCAAAAGAAGTACTACAAAGACAGATCACAACAAGCCAAAGCCAGAACATCTCTATTAACACGATCTGCTCAATAGAATCTTTTAAGTTACATTTAAAAAGCATGCTTTTTAACTTAGCACATCATAGTACATCTAGCTATGGTTTCTCTTGCTATTAGTTTCCTAACTAACTACCTTGCTTAAGGTATTCCAACTAGCTTGGAAGACTATAAGATTGGCCAGAATAGTCATGAATGACTAAATTCAGTCTGTCTCCCATGTTCAACACATCTAGCTAGTTCATTATAGTCTGTTCATTTTGAGTTTTCTCAGTTGTCTGTATTGAGTGCTGAAAGAATTATAAATCTTTCAATCTCTGAATTCTGAGATCTCTTCCAAATTGAACCATTTGTTGAGGAAGACCTAGTAATTCCTTACTTGGTCCAGCAGATTAAGCACCTGCAGGATTGATCACCTTGAATGAAGCCCTGGCAGCTCTGGTGGCAGAAACTTACTTGGCAGTCTCTTACACACCCCATCACACCATACCAAGAATTAAGCAACAAAATTACATTAAATATACTTGTGAATGAATAGCCTACAGAACTGAACTAACACAATCCACTTTTTGAATGAAATATTGGACTTATTGAATGATAACAATAGTTTTCCTATTAATTTGAGATAATTGATTGAGGAAGTAAAAAATGTAACCTTACATAATTATTTACCAGGTAGAACACCACAATATATTATATTGATTGAAATACTATATGTAACTGAGTGAAATATCAAGGATAAAGCAACAAAATTACATTAACTATGCTTATGAATGAATAATCTATAGAAATGTACTTACATAATCCACTTTTTGAATGAATTATTAGAATTATTGAATGATAATGTCAGGAAATTTTAAGAGAATTTTTATAAGTCTGACGGCCTAGCTTATAATTAACAGTAATGGACCATTTTCAGTTTACATTGTTTTGAAAACTATCATTACAACAACTTGCTTAGATTATGTTAATAACTGTAATAAAAAATTAAAATTCTTTACATATTAAAGTCAATCCTGTATGGAATGTCATTATAAGTGCTATAGCTTAAAAATCATTTGTAATCTGTATCACAATTAGCTAAAATGTCAGTCACTATTATGAAACACTACCATTTCAGAGATTATACCTACATTTATGAAAAATGAAAGGTATTTTTAATGATTACTAATTTACCAACCACTTCATTCATTCACAGTACTAGTTACAGTTAAATAATAGAGATTCTCAAAAAAGGGCAGAATTAATTTCATGAGGAAGTAAACTTGACCAATAAATTGTACTCTTGTTATGTGCGTTCATGAATTCATAACATTAAAGATAGCCTAGCCAAAACTAAAGATGTAATTAAATGTCATTATACATGTTCTATCAGTCATTTCTAAAATTAATAATACAGCTTTTATTCAATGCAAAATCTCTTAGTGTTTTTCCTCCATTTAGTGAACTGAGTATTCAAACTCGTATACTAAGGTTAATAGTTTGGTCAATTCCAGCTTTGCACTGCTTCGAGAGTGATCCTGCACTTACCTACATCAATGTATTTCACCTGACACAAGCCTGAAATTATAAGTAAGATATATTGTGCGAGTTGTGGTATAACCTCAATTAATAATAATCTTGGATGATGTTGATGACATGATATAAAAATAGAACATAGCCTTCAATACTATAAAATAAATTCCATTGGTAGATTGATCACAGAAACACTGTAAGAATGCTATCTTAATTTATTAGGTAGCATCATTATGTTAATATTGTATCCTTCCTTTCCTACTCCATACACAATATTTCTATCTAGAAAATTTTATGGATGTGAGTAATACTTCTTTTCTGAAACCACAATTAGTTACCCACACATACCAGTGCAACAGGGAAAAGTTATGGCGTTTATTTTAATTTTATATCAATATCACCGGTATTTTGGTTTAATTATCAGTGGTAAGCCTTCCCAATCGGTGTTTACTCACATGTCCACTCACAATCCTGGTTTTTATAAGTGAAGTTGGAGATATTCAATAATTTAACTGATCACATTAGCAAGTGCCTATAATCGAGATTCTATTTACAATTTTTTTTTCTTTTGGGTGCAGCTTGAACTTGGCTAAGAACAACCTTTATAAACTTGACAATAAAACATTATAGTGCATAAGTCCAATGCTCACCCAAGTATATATTCTGATCTCGATTTACATTATATATCATTTGACAAATGTCAAGCACTACGTAACATATTTTTATACAACCATGCAATTTAGACAGTACAACTTAATGAGTCAGTGAACCATTATTTATGCCAACTGTATGTTTGTGAAGTGGATTTATAAGCTCATTTCAAAACATTGCTCAGTAAAAAAATATAGGATATCTTTTGCTCATACAGTTAGTATAAAAATCATAAAACCATGATATTACATCAAATATAATATTACTAAACAAATTAAATATGTGCTGGTTAGAGAACAATAATGACTACTCCTATTGTATTTATTTATCTTGGGTAATCTAATGCTGAAACTGAAGCTATAGAACAATCTAACCAAAATACACTGTATAATCTGTCACCTGTGCAGTGGAGAGTTACGATAACAGAATGCAAGGTTGATATACATTACGCTTATTGATAATTATTGTCATCCAATCTTGAGTTGTACAAATTAATAGAGCCATATATAGAAAAAATTCTCGGGGGAGTGAATGTATATTGTCTATAGTGTATAATAGCATAAGCACACTTTCATAATTATTATAATATATATAATATATGTATGTATTATAATACAGTGTCTTATACTGAAAGGGGGGGACCACTGGGTCTTGTCCCCCCCCCCCCCCCATCCTTTCTTACCCCACTAAACAGAGTTTCCAACCCCTAAGCAAAGTTGTCCACCCCAAAAGAAAAATTCTCACCTTTTAGCTACATACATACAAAAGCTTCCTCCGTATTATAAGAAATTTGATGTACTCGAAATAAATTGTTGTCATAAAGTTTTATTGTTACTGTCTAATAGCACCCAAATAATCATAAGGGCTGTCGGTGAAAGAGTCTGGATATTCCTCAAAAGTTTCTTTGTTGGTTAATCCATTACTTAAATTGCTGCATATGTACACCTCTCAAGAAGTATATAGCCCCACTCTATAATGATGCTAATATCCCCTCCCTTACAGCCAGCTTTATTGAGCAAGCTCATTACCAGAGTAGTTATAGCAACCAGGCCTGGTGAACAAGTTTTCTGGGTTTTACAGCTACCTTTACTCTAGTGGAGCCTACCCAGCCAGGTTAGAGTAGCTGCTATAATATCAGCTGGGGTTGTGGGGAGCCCCTAGTGAGTTTTCGCCAAGTTTACACCATTGAGTTACCAAAAATCTACTCCAGTGAAGATATCTAGTGTGGAATAAACCACTTATTACACTCCGTCAGAGTGATATGGCTAGATATTTCACTCTCAGGCTTTATTTTCACTAGCCTTTGGCTCGTGAAAATAAATTAGCCTGCTTGTAAAATATTTCCATATTGTACTCTCACTCATGTAATAAGTACTATATATAATATAGATATATGTGACCGTCTACAGGAAAACCGGGCACAACGCGGCACCCTTCGAAAAATTTTTTTTGCACTTACAGAGTTGTTGGCGTCCAGATATTGAGCTCTCTTGTGTCCGGTTTTCCTGTAGACGGTCACATATATATATATAAACAATTTATTTTCACATATAACAATTTACTTTCATGAGCCAAAGGTAAGTGAAAATAAAGTCAAGGAGTGAAATATTTTGCCGTATAACTTTGATAGGTGTAATAAGTTGTTTATTCTAGCTAGATATATTCACTATTGTAGTTGTACTAGGACTGGTAACTCATGGTATAAAGTTGGCTACAGGGACTCCTCACAACCCAGATAATATTTTAGCAGCTTCCCTAACCTGGTCGGGAAGGCTACACACCAGAGGAAGGTAGCTGTAAAGCCCTGAAAACTAGTAAGCTAGGCTGGTTGCTATAATTACTAGGCTAATGAGCTTGCACAATACAGCTTGAAATAACACAACAAAATAATATGAGTAATTTCAGGGGTCACTACCTACAAATAAATTTGTGATGATACCTAGCTGGAATAATATATATATATATGGGGTTATAACTACAAAAAAAAATTCTTTAGGGAAGCTCAGGCCAGTTCATTACCCTCTCATACTACTATGGTTATAAGGGGAAGAGAGTAATGTACATAGACATTACAGAGTATGGAGATGATGGGAGCCATGTATCGAGCATAGATGCATCAACAGCAGTGGAACACATCTTCCCTCCAAAATTACCTCCTAAATTGTCATGTCATTGATATTACTTGTGAGTCATATTATTCAAAACAATTTTAAGTGTGCATATATTAGAAATTTGTTTTTATTCATTAAATCAATTACAACTTTTTAGTAGTTTGACTCTTTTAATTATTCATGGCATGTAACGGGAGTGCTGCAATCATGTATCAGCAATTTACTTCCTATTTAGGAAGTAAATTGGTATAATATATTAGCTGCTTTGCAGTTACTCGTTACATGGAGATAAATTGAAACAATTTTTTAATAAATTGGCGGTGTTTCCAAACCTTACTAAAATTAAGTAAAACATCATTATTGTATATTTATATTTCTGAGTATAATTCTATATATTTCACACACAATAAAACCTTTTCTCTTGCTTAAGAAATGATTACTAGTGAACCTGTTCAGTAAATGTCAGTAACAGCATATGAAAGTTGTTTTTAATATTTTAAATAGATAGACATGGATATTTGGATATAAATGTAGTTATATAGACAGAGTATAACTTCAAGAAACGTTAATTCATTTAATTCATAATGGTCCATTGTGAAACTAAAATTATAAGTTATAAATTTACCACCAACATAAACATAATTATACAGAGACATTATTGTAATTATGAATCAATTAGCTAATATGAGATCAGTGCATCTATGTCAGTGTGGCATAGAAAAAATGTATAATTTCTTCAAAATAGTTTCAGATTTCATATACATTTATACCAGCAATACCCTGATGCTTGATTGCATTAATAATTAAAAATTTCGCTAATGTCATATTTTAAAGGATTGTTCAAATGAATTCCGTTCAGGAAATTCTTATAATCAACTAGCTAATCCCTCACTTAATAAATAGGCCTATTGTATTCCACTTGAATTTTTTAGAATTACTATTATGAATAATTTGATTCAATAGTTTTAGCTAAATACAGGACAACATTAATTTATTCTCATATTCTTATAGTCAAAGCAGTAAAGAACTTTAATATTATTTTTATTAGTTGAAGTTTTGACAAAATATTTTGTGCATATATGGTATAAATTACCCTTAATAATCTTACTTTGAAGCTCTATCATATCCCCACCATAACCCCTTGTTATTCCTTGTTTACATTAACTCTTGTAAAATTTACAAACAGCATACCATGGATCTAAAGGGGAAGATTGGGAGCATCCTGCTCGTAAAGTTTGTGAATAATATTTTATCGTTATTTGTGAGCTAGCCAGCTAGATATGTAATAGCAAGTTGTAATTCTTAAAAAAATAATGCAAATACAGTTTAAACATTAGCCTACCCAATCTTGTCACAACAGTTGCTAATATATCAGCAGGGGGTTTGGGTAGTCCACAACCAACTTCACTCTGTGAGTTACCATTCATAGTACTAACTATTCCAGTGAAGATATATAGCATAAAATAAACCACTTATTACACTCATCTGAGTGATATGGCAAGATAATTTACTCTTTGGTATTATTTTCACTCATCTCTGGTTCATGTAATGTCAAAATATTTTCATGCACAATAAAACATCAATGACAAATTTGGTAAAGGATAATTAAATGTTAAAATCATTAGCTGAGTATTTGCTCACCTCACAAAACTTTAACTATCAGGAGAAGAGAGGAATTTGCTGCATATTACATTGGCACTATCATTTATTATATTAATCAAGTATTATATTTTTGCTTTTCTTTCTTTTCTCTACTGTTGTAGATCTCACTAAGCTCCCTCAAATTGGAAGGATTCAAATACAAAAACTTCTGACTATAAACTATTAATGACAATTGTCATCACGGATGGTAGCTATGATAGACAACTGGCACAATATTTTAATCAGTAATCTGGTCCAATATGTGAGACTTGCCTTGCAATTCCAATTACATTTGAAATGATGTTAGTAGTGTAGTCAATTTTCATGAATGTGGGCAGTGGCATAACTGGACAGAAAGTTTGAAGGGGCCTGGCCTAATGTAGTGTGTATCCATGCATAATTCACAAGCTTAAATTGTTCGGTAAAGCATCTTTATTTTAATGGGTAAAGTGTAGTCACATTCATTATAGAGTGATTAATTGGGAAGCGGCTAAGCATCCGGTTCACGCGTTATTAACAAGTTATTAGGTACACTTTGTCTAGATTTGTTACCAGGTATTAGCTGCACAGTAACTATTGCTGACTTGGCACACTTAAGGGGTCAAAGTTCACAGCTCAGGGTTTGGCGTCGTTGCTATAGTTAGAGTTTAACAGCAGGTGAAACGCTTGGGTAAGACTGACTATAAATTGCATAGTTGCCAAGTGTACAGGAACATCCGGTGCAGTACAGGAATTATCAGAACATCCGGTGCAGTACAGGAATTATCAGATCTGCAACGTACAGCACCAGAATTACTACTTAGCCTATTGTTGTACCCAGATGCCAGAGCAAAACTACAGCAGCCACACACCCCCTCTAGCAAAACTACAGCTGCCCACATGCCAAACTAGTTGCCAGCTGCCCTGACCTTAAGCTTTTCCAGTTTAACTGTTTAATGATCAACTGCTTACTAACTGTAAAAAAGCTACACACAAAGTCCTCACCACCAAATAAATATTATTTGAAATTGGAACTTGGTCTATTGATAATGGGCATGGTTTTAAGTGTGGCTTATTAAAATGGGTGTGGTTTTGGGTGTGGCTCACTAACATGGGTGTGGTTTTACCCTGTACCTAAAATTAGTTTCATAAACTTGGCAACTGAAATTGTAAAATGCGGCGCGGAAGAAAAGACCAGATACTGTAAGGCTAAACTTTGTCCAGGAAGAAAAAGGAAATGATTAAGAATTAAGTCTGCAGAGTATCCATTAGCTCCATTTCCTTCTGTTGTGAAGCCCAGAACCCTAATGAATCTGATAGTTGTAGTTTCAGTGTTGAAATTAATCCACTCCCTCATTCTGTTGATGAAGTAGTTCCTGAAAATTCTGGAGGAGAGTTGATTGGTGAAAAATCTGGTTCTTACCAAGAAAGGAAAGTGAAAGCGGCTGAAGCTTGGGGGAAAATTCGCTTTGCCAACCATAATAATTATCTGGATTAGGATTTTCCAAGGGTATATGTATTTTTTGTATGTTGAACCCGGCATGTGTCTGGTGCCCAGAGTGTGGATCCATGCCTATTTTTGTGAAGAATGTACAATAAAAATGCATAAATCTGTCAACCTCTTCCATTCTCCTTTGTTATGAATGGTAATATGCTAATCAAACAACTGTAGATGGTTAATGAAAATTAAGTATTTTTTTAGGAACAAAGTCAAATGTATGTTCCCTTCAAAAGAAAGATTTTCATTGAAGGTGCCCATAAGTGCTCTACTAAATATTCACAAGATATCATTTGTGTGGATGTAAATGGTACGCAATTACACTAACTAGATATATTCTTTTAAATTATATTCAAACATTTAGGGTTTTATCATTCTGTTTCTGTACAATTTTGCTCATGTGAGAGCGAAGTAGCAACACTGCTTCAGGCACATCTGTTTCCTGCTACACCACAGCATACACAGCTGGCTTTATCTTTTCAATTATTTGATTTTTATGAAGCGCTTATGTTGAAGGCCAAGTGGCATTACACAACTTCGTAGATGCTTTGAACTTTCTGACTGGCTCTAAACTTCTTCAGGTAGATTTTGTATAATTGTTGGAAATTCTGTACGTATAATACCATTTTTTTTAATCAGACGAAATAGTGGAATCTGTATCCTGTCATTATTGACAGTTTTGAGAAGTACAGGTATGATTACTATCGTTTGTTGTGTTTTTTTTAAAATATTGATGTCAGTACAATTTACAGATATGCCAAAAGTAAACTGCACCATTTCGATAGTGTAATGCCTAACCGGCTTAATAACGGTACCAAATGTCTATCTTGTTCTCAGGTAATATTATTCAAAGTGTTGTATACTGTATTCAATTATGCAGACTGCTCCTGTGTTTTTATCAATTGATGGCAATTTTGGACTTTGCCGGAAGAAGGCTTCTAGAATGAGTACCCGCCCACCGCTACATGGGAAAACTATATTTTTAGATCAGGATGAAGTCAACAAGTATGTTGCTGACTATGCAACTATCAAAGCACCAATAAGCAAGGTATTTTTACCAGGTTCACTTTATAAATATATTGTATACTGAACAGTTTTAATAAGAATGCAATCAGTTTCTTGCTGGATAGGCTCTCAGATCTAAAAGCCGATGAAACAGGTCTTTTGGGAGTTGTTTGCAGACATGAGTTTCCCTATAAAGTGATGTCTCTCTGTCATGGAGAAAGGTTGGATTTTGGTGGATGCTTTTTTTTTTTAGGTTTTCTTACATTGTATTCATGTTAGAAAAACTATTGGTAGGTTTTAGTAGACATCAGAAAATTCGAGTACTCTATGATGTGGCATGTACACTATCAAAGTATCTTAAGGTATATAAGTAGTCTTGGGTTTTGACAGACTTTAAAGGGGGGGGGGGGTCGGGTAGGAGTATGCATCAATTGAAATTGGATAGTTTAGATTGTTTAAAAATTGATGTCAGGTTTGTTGTTATTGAAGTGGCATAACTTTTCAGCCCCCCACCCCGTTTACCCCATAAGCATTAGTCAAAACTTTCTTACTGATGTACATGTTGTAGAAACTTTTATATGGATCTAAATTTTTTGCTATAGACTGGTAAATGCACCCACGGGATATATTATGTTTAAATATAATGTCATTGCTGAATCGTAACCGCAACACTACAAGTTTATTCTCACATATCTATTTTTTACCTTCTTAGTTGCTGCTGTTGTTGTTGTGTTTGGGGTTGTTCGTTTGTTTGTTTTTCATGCTCTTGGTTAGTTACTGTCAACCAATTATTTAATCAACAAGAATGATTGTAGAAAAACTTTTTTAAACAACTGACTAGTTGTTTCTCTATTTATAAAGGACATTTAGAGTAATGTATTAGTCCATAAGATTTACCAGTATCCATTGCAGGAGCAAAAGTATACACAACCTGCAAGTTTATATACATACTATCCTCATTGTGGGGTTGTTCACTGCCTATCTAATCAAAGCTCAGAACTGCCGTGAACTAGATAAAGTAAACCATTTCGTAATATAAGCTCCAAACTATTAGCAGCTATTGAAAAGCTAACACCTAATCTAACTGCTAGCTAAGAAAAAAAGATAGACCTAGAGAGTAAGAAGAGTATACTCCATGAGCTAGTTGACAGAAAGAATTTGTTAATTGTAGTGTGTACATGACAGTTCATAGGAAAATAAAGTGAATTGGGTTCAAGCTTAATTATGCGTAGTGGCTATCTGTGGCTCCAATACTTATTACACTATCATCGTATTTTGCTTGTGAGCAGCCATATTGAACCAGCTGAAAGTGAATAAAATGTCGGTATTTCATCATTGAAGAGTGAGAACAGTGCTTTTCTTTCCTATATTACACACTGTAATTAAACCTACTAATAATATGTGTTCGTCAGAATATCACATGTGTAAAATAGAAAATACTAAAATCCCCCACTAAAAGATAATTGTACAAATTGCACGCTAGATCTTGATTGTGTCCTTTGGTAGATACCCTTAAGCCCTTTGTATCTTTTAATCCACAATAGATCTTGTAATGCTTTACATAATATGTACATTCATAAATTTATATTTTGTCTAGAATCATGGCCGTGTTGATCTCTTATATAAGCTTGACTTGGCAATTCCAGTTTTTCATTCGTATGGTCACAAAGTGGATTGTCAAGTAATTAAAAATTCTAATTAAAGGTGCCTTATTATAGATATATTACAGTTTGAATATAGCTCTCACAATAAGAACGGTTATGGTCTAACTGACGGAGAAGTTGTTGAAAGACTTTGCGCATATCTCAGAAAGTTTTCATATTCCACCAAAGAGATGAGACCATCTCATCGGATTGATGTCTTAACGGATGCTCTTCTCCATTATGCTCAATGTTCTACTCAAAGACTCGGTGAATAGATTCAATTATTCTTTCTTCTTCAATTTTCAATGTTATACATATATATAGTGACTTTGATACCTTCAAAAAGGAAGAAAAAAACAATCAAGGTTAAAAAAGAATCTAACTCTTTGTGAGAAAATGTGCCATGTTATCATAGCTACCACAATCAACACCTGCATTCAATGTCAATAGGGGCTCTGCCCCTCATTCAACACATATATTGAGAACACCGTTTCATGCAACCCTAGTCATATGATCTCTAGTCATTGGTTTAGTCTTATTTAATTTTTATTTTCCTTCAAGTCACTCTCATCCTCACTAGAAGGCTAACAAAGCCGAAATATTATGAGTTTATACT
>WLWI01004448.1_pt1 | contig 11870 bp, 5 predicted proteins | sample 6701501 | NCBI WGS metagenome assembly WLWI01 (sample SAMN12718690, study PRJNA515312) | sponge metagenome | isolation source: marine sponge | host: Mycale hentscheli | place: New Zealand: South Island, Marlborough, Capsize Point | collected 2014-11-01
GACTATAAGAGTCGGTACTGTGAAACTATAGGAATGGGTACAGTGAGACTAAGAGTCGTTACAGTGAGACTATAAGAGTCGGTACAGGGAGACTTATAAGAGTGGGTATAGGGAGACTATAAGAGTCGTTAAAGTGATACTATAAGAGTTGGTACAGTGAAACTATAGGAATGGGTACAGTGAGACTATAAGAGTCGGTATAGTGAGACTATAAGAGTGGGTACAGGGAGACTATAGGAATGCATATAGTGAGACAATAAGAGTCGTTACAGTGAGACTATAAGAGTCGGTACAGGGAGACTTATAAGAGTGGGTACAGGGAGACTATAAGAGTCGTTACAGTGAGATTATAAGAGTCGGTACAGGGAGACTTATAAGAGTGGGTACAGGGAGTCTATAAGAGTCGTTACAGTGATACTATAAGAGCTGGTACAGTGAAACTATAGGAATGGGTACAGGGAGACTTATAAGAGTCGGTACAGGGAGACTATAAGAGTGGGTACAGTGAAAGTATAGGAATGGGTACAGTGAGACCATAAGAGTCAGTACAGGGAGACTATAAGAGTCGACTATAAGAGTCAGTACAGGGAGACTATAAGAGTGGGTACAGTGAGAGTATACGAGTCGGTACAGTGAGACTATAAGAGTGGGTACAGTGAGACTATAAGAGTCGTTACAGTGAGACTATAAAAGTGGGTACAGTGAGACTATAAGAGTCGTTACGGTGAGACTATAAGAGTCGTTACAGTGAGACTATAAGAGTCGGTACAGTGAGACTATAAGAGTCGTTACAGTGAGACTATAAGAGTCGGTACAGTGAGACTATAAGAGTGGGTACAGTGAGACTATAAGAGTCGTTACAGTGAGACTATAAGAGTCGGTACAGTGAGACTATAAGAGTCGTTACAGTGAGACTATAAGAGTCGGTACAGTGAGGCTATAAGAGTCAGTACAGTGAGACTATAAGAGTCGGTACAGTGAGACTATAGGAATGCGTACAGTGAATGAGTAGGTACAGTGAGGCTATAAGAGTCAGTACAGTGAGACTATAAGAGTCGGTACAGTGAGAATATAGGAATGCGTACAGTGAATGAGTAGGTACAGTGAGACTATAAGAGTCGGTACAGTGAGAATATAGGAATGCATACAGTGAATGAGTAGGTAAAGGGAGACTATAAGAGTTGTAACAACAGTGAGACTATAAGAGTCGGTACAGCGAGAATATAGGAATGCGTACAGTAAGACTATAGGAATGCGTACTGTGAGACTATAAGGGTGGGTACAGTGGGACTATAAGAGTCGGTACAAAGAGACTACAAGAGTGGGTACAGTGAGACCATAAGAGTTTGTATAGTTAAACTATAGGAATGGGTACAGGGAGACTATAAGAGTTAGTACAGTGAGACTATAAGAGTGGGTACAAAGAGATTACAAGAGTGGGTACAGGGAGACTCTAAGAGTAGGTACAAATAGACTACAGGGAGACTACAGAAGGAAGTACAGGGAGACTATAGCAGTTGGCACAGGGAGATCGTGAACGTGGGTACAGGGAGATTATAAAGTTTGTATGTACACAGAAAGAGTAGATGCAGGATGGCTGCAATATTATTGTCTCCTTGTACTCCCTTGCCCGTACCTACCTCCTGAGAGCATGATGTTTATAAAATTCTTACTTTGTGCTACTTTGTCTGTTTTGGTCAGTTTCTTCCTCCAGTCTTTTTCCTTTGGACTTCTACCTGACAATAAATTTAATATTTTTAAATTAAATAAATATAATTCTGATACCATGATGCCCTCTAACGCAAGTATTACTTCATACCAGAACACTTTACATGCTCTTTTCTCCTGTCAAAAACTAAAACGATATCAATTATACATTATTTTTTGCTGTCTTAAGTTTTAACCCTATCATGGTCGGGTTTTTTAAAATAATCAATATACATTTTTTTAAATTATACTGCCATAACCATTTAAAAAATACCTAATAACCATTGTAACCGGAAATAATTACTAAATATTTTGGTGGGGTTTTTGTTGCTTGGCAACCAAGTATATGGGTTAGTATTGTGTTTAACATCAAAGAGTATTGTTTATATAAAATTATTGTGTATTTCAAATAATATTTTTGTTGCTTATTATATTTGTAGGAACTCTTTATTATTCACAAGCAAGTAATCTGGGCATATAATTTTGACAATAAAACCATATCTCCTTCAAAATGCTATTATTTGTTGTCTTCCTAAAGTTTAACATAGCGAGTGGGGCTCTCTTGACTGGCACTCTCCTAACTTATTGGTGGGCATTATATATTTCAGCTACAAAGCTTACCTGACTCATGAGGTACACAGTCTTTACTAGAGCCAGCTGAGTCTTCTAACACTGACCTTTCTGTGTCTTCCACTTATGATACTTCTTCCAACTCCATCCCTTCTTCACCATCCTGACTCGATTGTGCAAGTGATTCCTCATAGCAAGGCCAGACAGTGCTTGAGAAAGGAAGCTTTCCACTTTATATCCTTCAAAATGCTATTATTTGTTGTCTTCCTAAAGTTTAACATAGCGAGCAGTAAGCCTTGAAGCAAGAATACGGTAAGATTTCCTAGGGTGTGGTCCATAGCAACCTTAAGGAATATATAGGATGGTAAAGGGGTATTTTTTGGCATCATTTGGTATGCTTAGATTGCTACAAAGTTGGACAATCGACATTTTATGAATTTTTTAAAAAGTATTTGCATTGCAGGCACTTTAAAGCACCCACGACTGCTAAAGGGTTAAATGTATCGCTCGTTTTGAATCTCACTTTTCAGTTGCAAAAATTGGTTGAAGTCAGTTACTAATGAATTACATGCACAGCTACAGTTAGTGTACTATTATTGCGTCTTCATATTATTCATCCAGTAACAACTGGAACTACTATGTCAGGAATTACATGCTATGAGTGAAAGTACAAGTCTATGTCTCCCATATCCGATAGATTTGCCTCATGACCATCTAAAGAATAAACGCACTAAATTTTGCGCTTACTTTTTCCAATCCATACAGAATACGAATCTCTAAACTCCTTCCACATTTGTTGTTCTATAACACTGTATCTCTTGCAGGATCTGTAAATAATAAAAATATTATAATAATAATAACATCATCATCAACAACAACAACAACAACAACAATAACAAATAATAGAACTAGCAGCATGCTTCAGCACAAATGGTGATTACGCTAGTCTAGCTATAATAATTGACCACATGTATGGTTTCATTATTATCTTGGTTGTCAAAATGATAGAGTTCCTTAAACTACCATAGTCTAACCTACGTATGTCCTGGGTCATTCTTCTACTTATAGTTTGATTATACTTTAGTATCCCTATCGTATTCCCCTAGCTTCACCCTATACATAAGTAGCTATACAATGGGCACAAATGTTTCAGAAAACAAATATTAAAAACATGGTAATAAAACAAAAGTTATTTTACATTCATTGTGTAGCTCCCTCAATTCTGTTATTTCCCTGCTACAAAGCCAAATGTCACCCACTATTGCAAGCTTCATGTTGTGTTATTCGACACAATTGGTGAGCCAGCTAGCAGGGTTTCATACGGAGGGGACAAAGGGGTTGTGTTTATTTATCCTTTTAAAACATCAAGTATTACTTCAGAGCAAGCATTTCCTAGAGATGGTCTTTCATAAAATTGAAAACATAAATTGTTCAAAGTTGTTGTACGTTAGTTGATTCTTTAATCTGGTTTTGACCCATTTTCTGAAAGGTAGGAGGGGTTCTCTCCACGAATTGCCATAATAGGCAGCAATATAACAAAAAAAAAAGAGTGAATTCGAAAGAAAAACAATAAAAAAATTTTTTTTTATTATATTTAGGAACCTCCAATGGCAACTCTTGTCAGACATGCTAAGCTCTCTTCTGTCAACCAGATTTCAGATTCTAGGTTTTATAAGATTTTTCTGCCGTAGTACACCAACTGGAGTAGAAAGCATAGTAGCGACCACTTATATATATATATATATATATAACTATAACACAATCACTCTTTTAGAAATGATCAACTAGCTTGGTTTGTTAGTTCACTGGCTAGCTAAGTTTAGGATTAAGTGAGGCAGCCAGCTTGTTGCCTGTTTTGGAACAAATAAACAATTGGAATCTCTTTAAATCAAAGAACAAAAATATTGGACTTTCAAAATGTGTTGCCTTCTCTTGTTGCAGTGTGACACATGTCCTCATCACCACTGAAGCCTTTGTCCAGTCAGAGACTTGCTGATTCTTCCAGTGTCTTCACAATAATAGTCCCAGGAGTCTCCACCAACTACAAAACTCCATAAATAGCAACATCAACTTATATTATAGCTTGATTATTCACATTTATTATTTATATTCTGTTGCTGCAATGCTATAACAAGAACTTATAAGAATTTACCAGCGATTTTCCGAGGTAGGGGTAATTTTTTGCTAGGCAGCAAATTGAATTCGCCCACGATTTTCAATTACTCGCAGGTTGGATTCCCGTGCACGCACCGAAGGTCAAAATAGAGAGTAAAAGGTGACTGTGTTTAAAGGGGGCGCTTGGACCTTTAACAACGGTTTCAGCCACTCAAATTTGGTGTCAGTGTAGCTAAAGGGTAGGAGATATCAGTGGGCCAATAAAAAGAAGAAAAAAAAATAATTTTTTTTGTCGGTGTTTGGGCTCTACTGTACATTTTTGATTTTACGTAATTGGTCCCTTTTCCCAAGTACTGTCACACACACACACACACACACACACACACACACATATATATATATATTCAGTGAAGGCAGCATAACTATAGCTTTTCTAGGATGTTTTGGAGTCCAGATACTTCATACAGTGACTATTACTTTATCTTATTGTGTATATCAATCTTCTTTTGAAGATAGCCGACTTTGTTGACAAATTTCTAATTTCTTCACAAAACAACAACACTGGATGATTTAATTATGATATTCAAGGTTCCCATCCCCCCCCCCCCCCCTAACCCCCCCCCCCCTCCCCAAAAAAAAAACAAAAAAACAACAACAACAAAAAACAAAAAACAAAAAAAAACTCTGTATGAAAATTTCATAATGTTGTTTAATCCTGATTACACATACTATGTGTAACACTACTAGTGTCAAAACTTCTGCTACTTTAATATTTCACCTAAAAAGTAACTTATTGCTTTGTAGTAAATGATAGCCAATTATTGCTCACTTCATGCTAGAATATATCCTACATTATACAATCATTCGTTGAGAATCAAGTGTCATTAAACTATACTAATTGTGGTAACGGAGACAATATCAAGCAATATATGTTTGTGTACATGTATGTGCACATGTGTGTATATGTGTGCACACAAGCATATATGTGTAAGTTACATGATCATGTTTTGTGGTTTTGTTGTTAGGAAACATAATTAATACAATCATGTGTAGATTCTTGGACAATCATAAAATATATGATTGCTAGGGGGTTTAACCAATATATGCTACAAACTTTTAAATGTGTGCACTAAAATGGTTGAAAAAATTACTTGACAAGGAAAGGATTAAGTAATCCTCAATATTTGCTGATCAAAATACGTCACCCACACACACCATATTGTTATTTCTTTATATTTCATTTTAATCTATTTATTGTTATACATTATTTTATTAACTTAATTGATAGCATAAGTCTGTATGATCCTAATGTACACACACACACACACACACACACACACACACACACACAGCTTTATGTCCTCACACATAATTGTAATTATATAGCTAATTACACTGTTGATGGCAGACTGAAATTAAAACCTTTGCAGACCCTAGATACATGCATAGTGCATTATATACAAAATAGGCAAGCACTCTCTCAGTTTTATATCACTTACATTACCTGGGTTCAGTGTCAGGCATCAGAAGCAGGGCCTTAGGCCACTAATTTGAATTGGTAAGGCCAGGAAGTGGGTGTGGCCTATATAGATAACAGGAATTGAGTGATAGCACAGTGAGATGTGTATATGATTTAAGCTACAGATCAAATAAACAGGAATGAAGTATATTACTAGAATGTTCCAAAAAGTGTTTATTTTGTTTACTATGTGGCTTAAAATAGAAACAAATTGACTGTAGTTTAAACTAACAAAATCAGAGTCATGGAACGTTAAACAGCTTTTTTTACATCAATGAGGCAAAGATGGGTAATCGATGTACCCTTCTTTGTAGTGAAGCCACCTCTAGCAAATGGTTATTGTATGACAGATTGATTACACACAATTAGCCAGTCATAGGCAATGACCTCTACCAACTTAAAATTGTGACTAGTGAAAATACTATATAATTGTATCTATAAGTATAATATAAATTGCACTAACTGCTCATAGTACCCCTACACACAATCAATGCATATGCATTCTTCATTTCACTCTCACATATCACCTTTGCTACTCGTTTTATCATTTTTCACTTCTCATTGTCACTCAAACTTTTATGCCACAGCTAATACAATTTAACTCGTCTCTAGTTAGTATGTGAAAAGTCCAGAACGCAATAAACATTCCCAGTCTAATTTACTCAGAGCAGAAGTGTCTCAGATGACAACCGTGAGGGCAGCCTTACAACGTGACTCACTAGCGGTTGACCGTGAGCAAACATTTCCCTCTTAGTTAAAAATCAGGAGACTTAACAATAATATAGGCTTCAATATTATAGCTACTTGCAAGTGGTCTTTCCTCCTTTTTTTTGTTATATAGTATACAAGGTAAATTGCAACATTTTACTCGTTGGCAAAAAAAAAAAAAAAAAAAAAGACTAGAAAGTGCTTCCCATGGAAGTCACACATGTAGTCTACGTATCTTACCTGCTCCATTTGGCTCTTCTTTGAGCCTGTCTTTTTCATATATTTCCTTCCTTTCCTTTTTTTTTTTTTTTTTTTTTTGTCGCCCCACCAATTTTTTTTTCTGCTGTCTTGGCAGTTCTTTGAGCTTGTTTCTAACATTAGTGGAAATGTTCACTTCTGGCAAACTGAATGGAAGGCATGATGTATATATATATCACGAAGTCATGAGTATTGCTGAATAATGATAACAATAATAATAATAACTGGCTACTACTATTTTAGTTGCTATATTGAGTAATATCAAATATGCTCTGACCTTAATTATATCAAATCTTCTATTACAGTTAATTAATTGATACCTGATTACTACTCAAAAAATATACTAAAAAAAATACAAGCACAGTTAGGAATGGTGCAGTATAGTTTTAAATAGCTATAGTTGTCCTTGTTGCTCTTAGTTTTTAAGCTCTCCTTTACTTAAAGATGGGGACCCTAGGCTCAACTTAGTGTCAACAGAATTACAATCATTAAGAAACTTTTTCATGCAGTTTCGTTCAGTACACATCCAAGTAAACAAGGAGACTATAACCGGGATAGCTAGCTACCCACGAAAAATTTTAAATGTTATTAGCTAAGCGCAAATAGCAAAACATTACTTTTTCATAATTAAATTACCTACTAAGTAAGTTCAAGTAAAGGGTGACTAGCAAAATGTCACCAATATACGCAAGAGCCAATCGTCAACAACCTCACAGACTGAGCTCGGTAAGCCGCTCACCTTTTATCTCCCACACCATCATCGGCACAAAACTGGATGAGGCTAGCGCTTAGTGGTTTTGACCACCTTTTCCAAACGCACGCAGTAGGTGTGGACTGTTGTTATAGTTACAGTTATTCCATAAATAATAACAAACTGATCTTGCAAGTACGGGAACAAGTTTTTTAGTAGTGTATTTATAAATTCACGTAGATATAATGTCCATAGTTACGTGTGAGGGGAAGGGGAGGGGGGGGATAATTAAGTTGAGTTTTCTTTCAAGAGAACTGGGTAAAGAAAGCGTGTATGGCCTCAACTGATATATAGTGGACTGTTGACTTTCTGAATTACACTCTTTAGCTATTTCAAAAATTCAATTTACATAAATGATATTCACAGTTGAGCCTTTGTTATGTTAATGTCCTTGTTGTAGATGTCAAATTCTGTTTATTAATGTATCACTCACCTCTCACACTTAACTGCAGTTAGCTATTATCATTTTATTTCCTTTTTCTTTTTCTTTTCTTTCTTTTTTTTTTTTTTTTTTTTTGGCCATCTAGGCTGCTCTTCTGTATTTTAGAGTTGTCTTCATCCACCCTTCTTACTAAATTATTAGCTAATACTTCATTCTTTCTTTTTAATGTTCATTGTTATGTGGTTGTGAATTTATATTTCACTACATGATCCTTGAAGTGTACAAACTTTCTCTATAACTCAGCCTAAGCTAAATAAGCTAGCTAAATCTTACTAATAAACTGTCAAAATTTTACTAGTTGTCGTGATGCAAGTTTCATTACTTCACTGACTTAGCTATAGATTCTAATGCTTTAGTGATTGTGACGAATGTGAAACCAACAAAAACATCTGCTACTTCACTAAGCAAAACTTGCTCTATAACTCAGCCTAAGCTAAATGAGCTAGCTAAATCTTACTAATATACTGTCAATATTGTTCATTAGCTAGCTATATGTTTTACTGGCTGTCGTGATGCAAGTTCCATTACTTCACTGACTTAGCTATAGATTCTAATGCTTTAGTGATTGTGATGAATGTAAAACCAGCAAAAACATCTGCTACTTGACCAAGCAATGGGTACTTTATAAATATATGTGGCCTAAGAAGTCACTTAACTAGCTATATTATAGAAAACCTTCATACTGAGAAACATTTAACACCAGGGAAGTTCACAAATCAAGGTTGTTTGAGGTGATAAGCAATACATTTTGTATTGGATAGGCAAAACAGAAATTAACTAAAATGAGTTAATATGGGAAGTTCACTCTATCAGGGGTTCCAAGCTAAGTTCCAGTGAAAACGTTAAATTGAATGAGTTAATTACTTCCGATGCTCTTTTGCTGGTTTATAGTAGCTAACTTACATATAATACAGTGAATTTTAATCAAGGGCCGCCATCACTGTGCAAATGAGACCATATAAGGTGTCTGATTACTTTCTTAAACTTGTGGTATATTACATAGTATGAGCCCTTACATTCAGTATAGATGTTGCTAATTATGTAGCTTATAGATTCGTTATAAGCTAACTGTTATAAGCTTGTTATAAGTGTGGAATTGTTGTAAGTGTGGAATAAGATAGCCTATACCAAGCTTACACCAGCTTATAGCTATCTTATACCACTATCCTATACCAAGCTTATACCCAGCTTATAACTATCCTACACCAAGCTTACACCAGCTTGTAACTATCCTATACCAAGCTTACACCAGCTTGTAACTATCCTATACCAAGCTTACACCAGCTTGTAACTATCCTATACCAAGCTTACACCAGCTTATAACTATCCTACACCAAGCTTACACCAGCTTGTAACTATCCTATACCAAGCTTACACCAGCTTGTAACTATCCTATACCAAGCTTACACCAGCTTATAACTATCCTACACCAAGCTTACACCGGCTTGTAACTATTCTATACCAAGCTTACACCCAGCTTATATTATCTTACACCAAGCTTACACCCAGCATATGTTATTCTATACCAAGCTACACCCAGCTTATATTTTCCTACACCAAGCTTACACCAGCTTGTAACTATCCTATACCAAGCTTACACCCGGCTTATATTATCTTACACCAAGCTTACACCCAGCACATGTTATTCTATACCAAGCTACACCCAGCTTATATTATGCTACACCAAGCTTACACCAGCTTGTAACTATCCTATACCAAGCTTACACCCGGCTTATATTATCTTACACCAAGCTTACACCCAGCATATATTATTCTATACCAAGCTACACCCAGCTTATATTATCCTACACCAAGCTTACACCCAGCATATGTTATTCTATACCAAGCTACACCCAGCTTATATTATCCTACACCAAGCTTACACCCAGCATATTATTATTCTATACCAAGCTACACCCAGCTTATATTATCCTACACCAAGCTTACACCCAGCATATTATTATTCTATACCAAGCTACACCCAGCTTATATTATCCTACACCAAGCTTACACCCAGCTTATATTATCCTATACCAAGCTACACCCAGCTTATATTATCCTATGCCAAGCTACACCCAGCTTATATTATCCTATGCCAAGCTACACCCAGCTTATATTATCCTATGCCAAGCTTACATCCAGCTTATATCCTGTCTTGGAATAAGGCAGACAATATTCATTTTGTTCATCAATTTCTTGATTGTCCTCCTCTCCTATAGCATCCTTAACTGTACACTTTCTACATCCTCGTGGAGCATATCTTTGTTTCAATGAATCACTTTGCCTGGTACCTCTTGGAATATTTGATGGCAGGCTGTCCAAGTAGACATCTTACTAGGCTATAAACTGATTTAATGCTCCTGAGTGATATGACGGAATGGCGTAAATGTCTGCTCGTCTTGTTCTTCATCTGACATCATGTCAGGTGTGACATCTGACCACAGCTCCCTCTCTGTCCTTCCCTCACTGCCTTGCCCTGGCACTCATAAATCTGTAGAAAAAATAAATCAATATGAAGTGCACATAAAAATATTATACATAAGATAAAAGCACACACATAATACATTGTTAATCTGCAGTGATCATAGGTATTAAGTATACATGCTAAGTGTTAGATAAGTTAAAAGTACTACAGAATTGACACCCATGCCCAAAATACTTGATCACTATACACCCATGCTTACAAACATACCAACTAAACAACACCCTTTCCTATGTATTAATTGATGGCCGTTATTTCATATTAAACCAGATATATGATCAGGAATTATCATCGCAAGTCACAAAGCAGTAAATACTTAGTGAATGTCACAATAGAAAAGCTACGACCTACATTATATATATTGAATATCAACAAAAATACCAATTCCTTTTCTCCAATTAATGACCACTAGGGGCTATACACACAATAAACAGGAACACAATATTCTATCTATTTTTTTTATCCAGTATAAATACAAGTAATAGTTAAACCATGGGTTCGAGGAATTATCACTGATAACCATCCAGAGAACGAAGCACCAGAAAGAGTTATCTAGCAATAATTCCGAGAGTTGCCATGGTTAAACTATATTTGATACCATAGTTACATTTTGAAAGAGTAAAAGACCAAATATAAAGGGTGATATTGTTGTTTTGAGGGCATAAAAATGTCCAATGAATGCAGCGAGGGTCATACCAAAACACCAACAACAACAAAAATGCATTTCTTCCCTTTCCATTGCCTTTAAACCAAAACGGCGATGATAGCTAGTGAGGTTTACAAGACAAGACTTGATCCTCCAATAAAAAATTATCCGTGTTAGTTTTTTATGCAGGGATAGAGCAATCACTCGCAAAGAAAGCTTAATTTTCATTTGTAACTAAAAAAAGAAAACAACAACACGATAAATCATTTTAACCATCATTATTTTGTGCATTACACTATTTTTGTCAACAAAATATTCTTATGTGTGCAATTTTAACTCTCTTTGAGGTACAAAATATTTTTTCTGCAGGTGGCGATTGGAGGGGAATAACACAAGGGAATAACATTTTTAATTCATAGCTATTACCAAAGCAACCATGGTATAAACACAATTAGATAATAAGTGGTAAACAAGCCACACACACAAATATACCCATAAACTCAATACCCCATACACTAGCTACACACAAATATATAATCATACTCAATACACCCACACACCAGTATACCAACATACTCAATACACCCACACACCAGTATACCAACATACTCAATACACCCACACACCAGTATACCAACATACTCAATACACCCACACACCAGTATACCAACA
>WLWI01004449.1_pt1 | contig 11869 bp, 5 predicted proteins | sample 6701501 | NCBI WGS metagenome assembly WLWI01 (sample SAMN12718690, study PRJNA515312) | sponge metagenome | isolation source: marine sponge | host: Mycale hentscheli | place: New Zealand: South Island, Marlborough, Capsize Point | collected 2014-11-01
CCCCTGCCCCCCCCCCCCCCTTGAAAAGGGACGCTTGTGAGCATGGGTTTAGTAGTTCAACCATTTACTAAGCCTAAGTATCCTGTGTAACTTCCATAGCAAGTCAAACTTCAGTATTTTAGCAGTAATATAGTTTAAATTACGCTAAAGGATGGTCCTGGTGTCTTTTTCACAGTAGTGATGGGGACAGAGGTTAGCATTTAAATAATTATTTGAGTGAAGAGAATAAATGTCTATACCCCTTCCCCATACTTACCCCTGACCCAACCAAAAAAAGAGTAATTAGCTATCCTCTGGTTACTGATAATATAGATACAAAGAAACAGAACAATGGGAATCAAACAACAAGGATATCATCATTTGATCTGTCATACAATATCATGTGATGAGTGTTTATCATTCTCATACAGCCGATGTAGCAGAGTTGTGGAGATGGTTTCATTTGAATACTTACTATTTATCAGATTCATTTTATTTCGAATATCTCCTTCCTGCACTTGCCTCTGTCCCCTTCTTACTAAAGACTTGTAAACTTGGATGGATAGAAACTACAACTAGAAAATGGTTCCCCCCATTGAAGTCAGTGGAGGGAGCAAAGGGGCTAGGCTAAAAGAACAGCTACAGCCATAGAATATTGTAAGGTAGCTAATACAATATTGGCATAAATGGCTACTATATATCTTACCTGCTCTACAGTACAAGTTTTTTAGTCCTCTTGGAGCCCAGTCTATTTTATTTTATTTTTTGTCTCTTTCTTCTGCTGTTTGGGCTGCCCTGTGCACCCGTTTTCTAGCATTTTTAAAATCCCTAGCTCCCTAGCTATTTATTTTCTGCTGATCATTTCTGATGCATTTAACAAAAAAAAGTGAACATGTACGCCTACACAAATTGAAATGAAGACATAGATATTATAGAATACTTATTACATGAGTCAGGGTGTTATTATGGCGAAATATTTCATGAGCAGGCTAATTTATTTTCACCAGCCAGAAGAGAGTGAAAATAAAGCATGAGAGTGAAATATCTAGCCATATCACTCTGACAAAGTGTAATAAGTGGGTTTATTCCATACTAGATAACTCCACTTCTGTAGTTAGTACTAGAGGACTGGTAACTTAAAGCATAAAGTTGGTTGTAGGGGCTCCCCACACCCCCAGCTGATATATTTTAGCAAATGCTCAAACCCAGTTATAGCTACACAAGAGGAAGGTAGCTGTAAAACCAGGAAAAGCCACAAGTTTGGTGTGTTGCTATAACTGCTAGGGTAATGAGCTTGGTAATAGAGAATACAGCATGGAATAACAACCTTAAAATATCCTGATTTATTTCACTTCAAGGTTCATATACCTAAAAATATCATTGTGCAGATATCTAGGGTGGAATAAATATATTATATAATATTATATATCCCAAACTCATTAGTATACAGTTTCCACTCCACTGAATAAAGGAATTAAATAAAGTAAAAGGGTCATAGCTACTACTCCCCTAAAGATAAATTTAATGAGGTTGAATAATTAGTTAGATGACAGACACAATTCTTGTAAGATTGTTATTAGGAAATTGTGGGTGTGCTGGGACACTCAGTTGTATGACCACAGACTATATATTGTGTCTTGGTACATCCAGGAAGACATGTATGGACTACAAGTTGGGTATGGTATGTGATTGAAAGGAGTTGGAGGTAGACAACATCTGGCCCAGACATTTTTGACTCATTAACTACTTTATTCTGAAGCTTTTTACTTTTGCCATGTGTGTAGGTGTAAAAACATTGAAACATTATTAGCATACTGGTAATGCATTTTTTTTTAGAACTTGTAGATGTCAAAAGTCAGAATGACATCTACAAATTGATGTTAACACTTATTCTTGGCATGTAGAAACTCAATTACTTGTACAAATGTTTGGTGGTGTTTTTTATTGCTTTGTTTTTTATAGGATCATTTGGTGCTTACCAATTTTCAGTCAGACACTTAAATAATTTTTAAATAACCAAATGTAAAATTGTTCGTAGTCATTGTAGAGATGACAGGAAGTCCAGCTTCACTGGCATTTTCTTAAAGATAAGTCAACATTTACTTGTACCTAAGAGAACAAGAACTTTGTCAGCTAATTACTTAATATCTAAATTATATTAAAATAGCAAAGTCTAAAACTTTAAATGATGCCACCAATTGAATAGGTAGAATTAAAAAATTTGAAATATGAAATTATAAACAATCAAAACTAAAAATAAAATTCAGTTAAAAATACAACTAAAACTTTAGCACTTCCCCCTAAGTCCAGCCTGCCGTCCTCTCATGCCAGTATATTTAGCAGAAATTTGAAAGCGCTTAGCTATCGCGGCATCACTGATCTTGATTCCTCAGCCACAATATCTGCATAAGTGAAAATGAAATAGTTAATTGCATGACCTTACTATTAAAAAGGATTGGAGCTGAATAATCCAATACAATAGCACATGTAGCAATATTAATGCTACACTCTCAATCTTGTACCACTAATTTGCACAATATTGAAAGAAATCATTGCTCAATTAATTTCAGCAGGTAAAAAAAATCAAACCACGGCAACTTATCATGCAAGGCAAAGTACAAGGGGAAAAAGCACATTTGTTTATATTTATGCAATTCTCACTAAACTAACAGTACATCTCTGAGAGTATTCAAATATCTGGGACCCCAATACATCACCCTATTTTCTCAGATATCCTCCCAGCAATTTGGGGATGTTACCAAATTGATCCAATATAGAATTGAAACAGTCTCCTAAATGTTAATTACATAGATGAAAATGTTCATGCATCAGAATTAATAGCTAACTGATAATTATTTACATGTCTATTGTCATTTTGTAGAACAATAGGACATGACTTTACTGTTCTAAGAGCATTTATCGCTTAAGGGAGGAGTTAAAGCCCCCAAGTTATTTTTAGGGGGCTCAGCCTCCTAAATCGTACAAAATTATATAATGATACATTACAAGTTGTATTAAAAGGTTCCTTGAAAAAATGCTTCTTGCAGTTATTGAAGCATCAGGGATGGCATGACTCATAGCTTACTGGTCAAAAGACCTTGGTTTTGTACCAGAAAATTTCATCAGCAGACTTGAAATTACTTTTAACTTCACCAAAATTGAAGAACCTCAGCCATCTATGAAAAGTCAAACTGTGATCTGACATGTTGAAATTAAGATTAAGGAGATATAATTTAGCCTTGAACACTTTGTCTTTGCTGCTACAGAGTCAATATTTCAAGGGTTTTTCCTGATATTTTATACAAATAGGCTTATACACTGTGGGATGACGCCCCAACTAAATTGGTGGAGCCACCCACATTCCAAACTGGATATGTATGAAGATCTGCAGGAACTATTAATTGAACATTATATGTGTATGTATGTGTGTTTGCGTGATGCTTGTGTTTTGGACTCAGTCATGGGACATAGTTATTTTATAGTCATGTCATCTGTGTGTGTATATCTTGTTAATATGAGAAGTTTTATTTGTCCCATGACCGTTGTGCATTATGGTGTCCGGGCTTGTGTGTACATCTTGTTAACATGAGAAGTGTTTATAGTCCCATGACTGTTGTGCATTGTTGTGTCCAGGCTGTGAATAAAACACTTCATATTTTGTGTGTGTGGTCAGTCAGTTTTTCAGTTGTCATATGTGTCATCTGATCTTTTAAACTTAACTGAAGTCTAATCCTTTGTCCACTTTTCGAGGGAGGGGTAGGCCAGCCGGGAATTAGCTTGTCGAGGAGGAATCATACTGATTCTTGTGGCAGCGGCTTAATTGCTGTCACCACTGTGTGAGCCTGAACTGAGGAACTTTACGACCTTCACTGACCGACAGCCCACACCAATAATCATGGCAACAATATTAGCTACAAAAGCATCACGTACTTCACACAACACTGCTTTTTGTGATTTATGGGCCTCTTCATGTGATCCTGATTGCTCTGGTTGATTTTGCTAACACTCTTCTCCTTATCCCTCTCCAACATGACTAGGCGTTGCATTTTGACACTGCTGTACATTGTCAGTTGGAGCACTCTAGCTGTGTGAATATCGTAACTATCAATTTCAACACTAGTGAGATACTCAGATACCTACTTTATTTGTATAAAATACACTCATATAGGTTGATTACCTTAGCTGTTAGTATTTTACAAGGTGTGGTGTATAAGTTGTACCTCACCCTGAGAGGAAAAAAATTCACAAATAAAGTACCACTATCAAACATAGACTTAAAGGATTGTTATCCCTGAGCGTGCATACGCAAGAGGGTTACAGTACTCAGTTTGTCAGTCAGTTATTCTATCATACAACAAAAGCGGATCTCAAGTACGTCAGCCTCCCTAAGATTGAAACCAGCATCAAACCGTTCCGCTGGACAATTTAAGTCCCTTCAATGTGCCAGAATTTTCATTTCAATTGTTATTTTTTCTGAAAAAAATTGTTATACTATGACTGTATTGATCATTAGCAATTGTTAGTAGCGCCCCCTTACTCATGATATACTCACGTGAGCAAACACTTTCTTTGCTGCTCACAGTAGTATTGCATTACACTATATTCTGGTTTTCTTGAAGCCAGTGCAGTGTTTAACAGTGTTGTTTGTCAATGGCTTTTATAAAAAGCTTCACATTAAGATTCAATCAATTTGATTCTGAAAGTAGAACTACGGCAAAATAGGAAGACACTTAAAATGAAATACTCTAACTATTGTCATTGTTAGTTCAATATTTTTAGGAAAAACTTTGTAATTATGATTGAAGGGAAATATTGACATACCATACGTATTTGCAGTCACGTTACGTGAATTATCAGAAATACTATCTTTTTTGCAGATAATTAATTATCAAATGTGTGCCGCATATCCTACATCGCTGCCTCGGCATGGACTAGAAGTCAGTCTCAGGTAATTCATCATGTATCTCATTACAATTTCTTACATGTAGAGGTGCTTGAACGTAAGTATTTGAAGAATTTGCTAGTACTTTGACTAAGTATTCAATTTTAGTGCTGCTATAATAGTATATCATCATATTTTACTATATTTCCTTTCTTTAATAAGCGATAAGCAGACTAAATGGTGTATTTTGACATTTACTCACTGGTATTCAAACCAAGACTAATAATTTTGGTATACATCTGAGCTTATAGTACTTAATTAAAATATAGAGGCATATGGCTGTAACTTTTATTATAGTGTAGTCTGTCACACTCGGATTTTGGATATTAAATTAGTTGTGAACATGCTGAATACAACAATTTAAGCCCCTTTATTGGCTACTTTTTAATGTTCAGGAAGATTTTTTAGTCAGCTCTTCCTAAGTACTATCTTTTGTGAGCAGCAACCCACATTATTGTGTTATCATCACATGAGCAAATAATTTCTAGCTGCCTGAGGTAGTTTTGCATTTTACTGAGTAGTGTTGGAAATACAATTTTGTGTTGAGACTATGGTGAGTGTCCCTTGAATACTCAGCTTCTTGTGAATGTTATAGACAGCATTTACATCTGTTGTTTACATTGCACAAACTCTATTGATACCTCATTAGGTATAGTATTTTCAACAGCTAATCTTTTCACTATTATTAATTACTACAATAATATCCAACAAAATCTGTCAATTATACTACTATCATACCTGTGATTTTAAATTGTTAGTGATGTTTGACTCACTGGCACAGCGAAAGGGAAGGGGAGGGGAATCTAGGGGCGAGAGCTGCCTCCTATCATTTAGGTGTAAATCTAAAGAGGTGATTTCTCACATGAACATCCCCTTCTCCCACCAAATTACTGAAATGTCTTCCTACACCGCTACTTGTAATTAACTGTTCTGTTACCAACTATGTTATAATAAATAAAGTATTTTGAAGATTGTTTTTATACTGTTTCCTATTGTGAATACATTACATGTGTTTTTGATTGAAACTTATTCAAATTTTCGTGTAGCTCTTCGATGGAGGTCGAAATTTCCTATTTTGTTGGCTTGTATTTACTACTTCAATTGATCTCAGCTATCACAGATAGATCTACAAGAAAACACTGGAACATCTCTTCTATATATTGCCTGTCAAAATGGACATATAGATGTCGTAAAGGAACTAGTAGCAAGTGGTGCACAGATAGATCTACAACGGAACACTGGAGTATCTCCTCTATATATTGCCAGTCAAAATGGACATATAGATGTCGTAAAGGAACTAATAGCAAGTGGTGCACAGATAGATCTACAACGGAACACTGGAGCATCTCCTCTTTTTATTGCCAGTGAAAATGGACATATAGATGTCGTAAAGGAACTGATAGCAAGTGGTGCACAGATAGATCTACAAGAGAACACTGGAACATCTCCTCTATTTATTGCCAGTCAAAATAGATATATAGAAGTCGTAAAGGAACTATAATAGCAAGTGGTGCACAGATAGATCTACCAAAAAGACCCAATTCACTAGCAATGTAAAGTGAAAATGCACCAGTGCTTTTTGGTAGATCTACCTGTGCACCATTTGATATTAGCTCCTTTACGACATCTATATGTCCATTTAGACTGGCAATATATTATAGAGGAGATGCTCCAGTTTTCTTTTGTAGATCTATCTGTGCACCACTTGCTATTAGTTCCTCTATGACCTCTATAATTATGTCTATTTGGACTGGCAATAAATAGAAGAGATGTTCCAGTGTTCTCCTGTAGAGATCTATCTGTGCACCACTTGCTATTAGTTCCTTTACAATATCTTTATGTCCATTTTGACTGGCAATAAATAGAGGAGATGCTCCAGTGTAGGAAGGAGCATCCTTAACTTTGGAAAGTGATGAAGGTTATACGGCTAGCAGAACAGCTTATTTGAATGGGAATTTACAATTGATAAATTTTTTTATTAGTCAGTTAAAAATTGAGTCCACTGGAACTTAAAACACTGTTCATCATGCAGCTGAGGCATGTTGATATCTCATATATAGCTAGATATATTTTCTTGTATTTTGTAATAGATGTGTGTGTTTATTAATGATAAATGAAGGTGGAAGAGGTATGAATATGAACAAGCTGATAAGCTATATGTAACAAATGGGCTTAGCTACATTGACACCAATTAAAACTCACTGGATATACAAAGTGACATACGTACAAGAAGTACAGTATACAACGGCTTCTCTGACAGTGAACTCTTTAACAAGCAAATGAACTTTATTATTGTTTTTCCTTCCTATAGAAAATGTTTGCTTATCACCTCTTAAAGAAAATAACCTCTCAATTGTACCTTGTCCCTAGTTACTGTTTGTATGAGCTTTCTGGTAGCTATTCAATAGCACCGCAAGAGTGTGTGAGAATCATAGTTGCTAACCACACCAAACTTTGCATGACATTCATAATGTTCAGGCTAATAGCTATGTCAACCTGTCACGCTTAGCTACCTCGTGTTTGTCACGTTTCCCTTAACCACTTATCAGTTGCCACTATTTTAGAAAATACCTAAACTATGACTATCACTATGGTTCACCTGTCTGTGGCGGTTAATGGTTAAGAAATGGGTCAGTAAAGTTTGGTTAGTTTGGCGTTGACCCTTACCTTTCCATAGTCGGTGAGTGGGTGAATTGTCACTTAGTTATAATTTTTTTTAATCCAATTTGTCCCTCATAGTATATATGGCAGGTTGACAGGCATGAGAATAACAACTTACATTGAGAAGACGAGTAAAATAATATTGAATGGCATGCATTATTAAAGGGTGAGTCCAGTGATTAACAATTGTTTTTATTTAGTTAGGTTATGGTGCCCAAATAGTCACAAATATTTTCCTGTCATTAATTCATTCTTCAATAATTGAACTTAAGTTTTGCCCTATATAGTCCAGCTGATATTTGCAGAATTTTTACTGGAATTATGCCTTGATGATTAAAACATGAAATTTAGTACACAGTTAGAAAATGTCCTTAAAAATATTTTTGGATGCAGGGACATTGTAGATTCATTCGGTGGGGTGTGTGGCATGTATTTCGCAATTATTATGCCTGAGGTTTGTGGGAAGGTGCTAAATTTCAAATATTAATGCTGATATAATTTTGACACATGATATAAATAGCAGCTGCTCACAGAGAGGTGACAAGAAGACACGAAGGTTAAGTGTAGCTATAGCGAATTAGAGATTTTGGTCAGGAAGATTTATTAACAACAGATCAAGCCCATGTAAATGTCCTATGCTAAGCTATAATTGTATTCTTCACAATGGTTAGATACACCAACACTAAACTACTATGGTTGTGGTTTTACTATTTCTTCAACAATAAAACTTGCTTGTAGAGATAGAGCCACCACTGAAACTTACTTCCAGTCCATTCTGTCAGTGCAGGAGATCTTATTGCACACGATTCCCAGTACCATCCTCAGTGCATAGTTTCATATGATAGAATAAAGCCAAAGAAACAATCTGATTAGATGCTATAAATCATGGCATTGCGCTGCACTAGTGGAATTAATTTTGTACAGAAGGGCACACCTACTCTGTCAAGCTCAAAAACATTTCCGGCAACATTGAACATTGTTAAAAATATTGTGGGGTCCTATTAAACGATATTGCTAATCTTATGCTGAACTACATTTAGCTTAACCACAACTGTAAGTCAAAAAATGGCTAAAAGTGGTAAATTTTTTATTACAGGGTGAATCTGCAACCTTGTGTATTCTAACAATGTATCAATTTTCATGCTTTAATCTTCAAAGGTAAAATTATTTTACATAGCTACATATAAGCTTTACTACATTATATATATATATATTTTTTTTATTTATTTGCTCCTACTTCCTTAGGTATACTTTCTTCAATAGGGTGTGGTTTGTGTGTTGTCATGTTGAGACCACCTACTCTGGTCAGTAGAATTCATACTATAGAAACCGTACAGCTTCTAAGTTGTTCTTGGTTTATAGTACCAGTGAGTTTATGGCGGTGAAGGCAGTAGCCCAGATACTTTTTGTGTCTTTATATTTTATCATATGTTTTCTTTTGAGCTTGTCAAGAAAGAACTGGGTGGGAAACGGGAGCCTTATCTCTATGAACCAAGCATGTCGCAATGAATCCTTACTAGGCACTCCCCGATGATGACAAAGATTCGCACGATTATCAGACTTCTAGAAACAAACTGGCTCTGATACATGACATTTTTTGCTCATTATGAAACAGCCATTTCTCTTTTATTGAGCTAAAAGATATTTCTGAGCTAGTGTGCATTTAATTTGATATTCTTAATCATTTATCTCATACGTGGTTCACAGATATAAATATTATCTAAATATTAGCAAGTGTAGTGATCAATTTCAAGTACCATTCTGATTATGGATGCTAACACTGCTCAGTATCAGTAATTTGCATGATCATGCAAATTGTTGTCTGTATGCATAACGAATATGCATTAGTCACTAAGCAGAAAATGAATCATCCAAATTTAATCGGAAGATACTGCATGACTGACTTAACTAAAGCTCTCAGGATTCAATGCTCCTACTTTTCAGAGAATTTGGTTAATGGCAAAAGAGAAAAAAGACAACAAAACTAAGTTTTTAAGTAGCTGTGGTGATTGACAAATAAATAATTAATGAATTAAAAACAACAACAAAAACAAATGGAAAGTTCATCACAATTTTCTGTAAGCCGTTGGTGAGTTGACTGTCCACTCTTGGTGAAGTGTTTCTGCTTTTTGCTTGAGTTCATAAAGTTTGTGTTGAATTAAGTCTGTCAACTGCTTTCTGATTAGAACTGCATGGTGTCCCACTCCATTATGGGGATTCAAGATGGTGGACACATCTATAGGATCTCCTACCACAATAGTTAGTTTCTGGAAGGTATTTATAATATTATAAGTTTAAAGAGGAATTGAAAATCATAGTTGTATCAAACCATTAAAATATAATAATTTAATGATGCAAAACAATTAGAGATTATAATAGCTTGTGTGCTTTAGCACAAATGGCGAGTGAGAGAGTGCAACTATATTGATAAGGATTCACTAACATTATTTCAAAAAAAGGTCCTATAGATTAATAGGGCAAACAGTAGTTTCTCACCTCCAGTTTCTTGAGCCCAAGAGTAACATTTAGCACCACATTGAAGTTGAAATATAGCAGCATGCTGAAGTCAAAGTGCACTGCTACGTAAAGGTATCATTAAAAGCTCTTAGCCTGCTAGTTTGTTAATTGGTAGAATTTGAAGCAATTCAACTATACTTGCTGTGCAACTTCCCTGAAATGTAGTGCAGTCTTATAGTGGGTCTCATTATTGACTGTGTACAGCTAATTAACAAAGTAAACCAAATTTTTCATAAGTGCTCAGGTCTGCCCCAAAGATAGCCAGTGTTGAATGCCACCAGCTCAACAAGTCAATTTACAGATGATGAATTGATTCACACTCACCTCATACAGCAGAGGAACACTCTACTTATCTTGTCCAAGTAGAGACATATGTGAAAAAGGTCACAAGTACCATATAAATAAGACAAATATACAACATTGCAAAGTCTTGATTGAATTACCCTAGTGAGTATCTTGCTCAGTTTGCTCATTCACCAATTAGCTAACCCTTTCACCTGTGAATTGTTTTTGGCAGATGATCATCAAGTTATAAAAAGTCTTGATAAAGTAATTAATGAGAAAATACTCCAACAATTATATATCATAGTGTTGCTTATTAGTTATAGATTTTGAAAAAACCCAAAATGTGTTGCCTAGCAACAAACCACAAATTTAATCAATTTTGTAAAAAATTTATTGAATTAGTTTTAATACAAGTTATCGACCTCAGTCGTGCAATATAATATAAGAAAAGAGATAAAGACGGAAAGAAAGTAAGCATGAGAAAGAAGGGAAAAAGGGAGAGAAAGGAAAGATAGAAAGAATGAGAAGACGTGGGAAAATAACAAAGAAGTAATTACCCACAAATAGATAAATCACTAATAAACGTGAAAAGTTAATCGTTGCTCAGCTAACAAGGGAGTGATTTAAATCAATTAAATTGAATAGTTGGGGGGTGGGGTGGGGTGGGGTGGAGCGGGAACAAAGAATTAGTTAATCAAATATATAATTCATAATAAACGTGAAAAGTTAATTGCTGCTAAGCTAGAGAGAAAAGAAACAAGGGAGTAATAAAAAAAAAAATAATAATAACATCAATGGGTAAACAAAAACTAACAACCAAATCAACCAGTAAGTAAGTAAATGAATAATTAAAATAAATTATTATTTATTTAATTATTTATTATTTTGTAATTGTATGATCTTTTGCCTTTCCAGTTAGTTTGCTTATTGCCTTATTAAAATGTATTTTACGGAGTAATTTAAATCAATTAAATTGAAAAGATAATAGATTAAGAAAATAGTAACTGGAAGTTACTTATTTCAAAGCCGAGAGATCCACAAGAAATGATTGTACCAGGAATAAGAGCGTTTCCTTTAGTTTTGCGACTGTGGACAAACTGTGCTTCCTACTTCATAGACGGTACTACTCCGGAAAAAGACTTACACTGTTATATGATACGGCTTCTTCCGGCTCTAAATGCATATTTTTTGATAAGGGAGAGAAATTTAGTCCCAGACCAAGTCTTGTATAATCTCTTCCAAATAACCTGTGATAAAAAAAATTAATTTCTAGAATTCCTTTAAGGTTCAATTATTGATATAAGCCATTAAACATTGTAATGAACTTGTGTCTTACACATATTTAAAATAAAACATGGATATAATATATAATACTTATAGCACGAGTCAGAGTACAATATGGGAAAATATTTTACGAGCACGCAAAATATTTTCACGAGCCAAAGGCGAGTGAAAATGTGGCGTGAGAGTAAAATATCATTCCCA
>WLWI01004450.1_pt1 | contig 11869 bp, 4 predicted proteins | sample 6701501 | NCBI WGS metagenome assembly WLWI01 (sample SAMN12718690, study PRJNA515312) | sponge metagenome | isolation source: marine sponge | host: Mycale hentscheli | place: New Zealand: South Island, Marlborough, Capsize Point | collected 2014-11-01
TCGGAGTATCAGTAACTACAGTGTCTCGTGTTTTTTCTAAGTGGCTTACACTTATGGATACTGTATTGCGATCCTTAATTATCTGGCCTGATCGGGATAGCTTGTGGAAGACTATGCCAAAATGTTTGCCAGCATATACCAAGGGTAAAAGTCAGTTGAGTCCATTGGAAGTAGAAGAAACTCGAAATATCTCCAATGTACGGATTCATGTGGAAAGGGTGATAGGTGCTGTGCACCAAAAGTACAGCATACTGAGAGGGACACTTCCAGTGGACTTTTTAATAAAAAAAACAAAAAGATACTTCCCCACAGGTTGATAAAATTGTACGAGTAGCTTGTGCCCTTTATAATGTTTGTGATTCAGTTGTACCTTTTAATTGATTACACCCCACAGAAGTGTACTATAGCTTATAGCGGTGTCATGCTACACTCCACGGTGTTACAGAATACTTAAGAGCGTAGCACAACACCTCACAATACAGAAGTGTTACACTACGCCCCATTAAAGGTGAAGGTGTAGTGGAACACCCCATGTTTTACAGTGTTAGCATTAGTGTCCTAGAAAAAAAAATTAGTAGAAGGATGTTCTTCAGTTTCACTGACTGAACAATGGCAAGAACTTGATGTATGCATAGATTAGTGTGCATAAGCTTCTTATAGACATTTGTTGAAAAGTTTTTGATTCCTCAGTAAGACTTCAAATAATGGATGATTTCCTTTTTTTTTTACTTCTATGATAAACTGGATGGCAGGATTTGTGAATTCAAAAGATTATGAAAGGAAGTGAGTTGCTCATTTCCATGTTGCACAAAGATGTATTCTGAAACTGAATACTAGACCGCAAGCATATTTCTATTGGTTTACACATTTCCTGCACTGAAATTGTGCTATAGCAAGCTATATAACCCAACTAATATATCATACCCATAACAATGAGTTTAGCTGGAGTCTATTGTAATGAATAGTCCACTTGGCGATACACATTTACACAACGCTAATTGAAACACAGTTAGGTTCATGCTGAATAAGCATGAACAAACGGCTCTTGCTATATCAATCTATTAGACTTTTCCCCTTACCGGTAGGTAAAAGGTCTGCTTACGCCGAGACAGGGCCAGAGTTTCGCAAGCAACTTTACAGAAGAGGGTGTAGCCACACTGGGGTTGGGCCAATAGCTAACAATAAGTAAACAAAAAGCAGAAACAACAAATAGGTGTACCATGGCTAACTATACCAAAGACTGCATAAAAGTAAGAACTTTTTAAGGACACATTTATTACATGGACTGGACTATGTTTTTAAGAACTTAACTATAAAACTAAGTTACTATTTTTTGGTTAGATTTCATATTCTGTACAGATCACTATGTAACCTTTTTAATGCTTGAGACAACCAAAACTTTGATTATTGAAGAATACCTAGCCAGCAACCAATTCATAACTGCTTTGTGATGAAAGATGTTTAATACATTATACTTGTATTGTCATTCAGTCTTTCTTTCAAATATAGAGATTAATCTTTTATGTTTCTTGTTGTGTATGCAAACACCACTCTTCTCTCTTACTGAGAGAGTTTGCTTAGCCTATAATAATTCAATCATTTTTTTCTAAAATAATAATAATAACAAATGCAGTAATTTACAAAGAGTTGCATAACATTGTCCTTAAAATTTCAGCTTATAACAATAATTTTTTTTTTATATCTATGTTTTGGTATTAACTTGACTTGGTAGAAGAAACAATAACCACAGGAACATTGTGTTTTTGACATGCATGTTATATGAACATTTAAGCCACACTTTATGGAGAGCAGGCATACTTACAGTTTATGAAGGAAGCACACTTCTAGTAGCTGAGACTTCCCAACACCAGACAAAAAAATTGATTAGCACTGGAAGTATAATGCATGACACAAATCTGTACCGGAAAAATTAGTATGCTCACATGAATGGGCTTGATTCTGAATGGCAGGATGAATGTATGGGCATGGCTGTATTGCAACACTCACCTTAATGTCAGCTTTTTCACTCATTTTCTCCAAATATTGCTGAAATTGAAAATTGAAAATGGGAAAGTTAAAAGGACTTAAATATCATCATCTAGTCTGAGTTCCTCTTATCTTAAGACTTTTAATGACTTGACCTAATTGTATAGCAACACAGGGGCAGGCATGGGATGCTTAACAATCACAATATTGTACCTGAGCATGCTCAGATGGGATGTGCATGCCTATATACATATGTGGACATGTAGTTCCCGGGAATCTATATGTTTGGAGAACTTCCTTATTGTGCTGATGAAAGGATTTTTTTAACTACCCATCAACCACTGCTTTTTCCTCCTCCCCCTTCCAGCATGTGCTATTCTAGCTTCATATGGTAACCATTGTTTGTAACTGCACTTACTCATGGCATTCACAGCTAATAAGTGTCGTAAAAATATTTGTTGTTGAGAATATGCCTTTATTTAACTCATACAACAACTGATAAGGATGAACATTAATATAAAATAAGTTGGACATTGTTTCTATCCATCATGGATCACTTTTAATTAGGCTATAGGCTGACAAAAATTGTGACTCTAGAGCTATTGAATCTATTGTACCTATATTTTATGCCTAGTGTGTTAGGCTCAGATAACTTTATGTTCAATCACCATTGAATAAGATTAGGCAAAATTATACTTTTTAGGTAAAAATTTCGATTTTACTTAATTTTAATTAATATCTGATAGTGTGTCCACTACTACCAAACAGTGAGGAAGGAATTGTTTAATTTAGGTGAGAGTTTTAGTTATTATGTGATGTAGTTATACACTTCATATATTATGTTAAAGCATTTTCGTGACATTTATCACAATACAGAGTTTTATTTAGCAATGAAGAGTTGCACTTATGAAAACTGAAGCTAAGTAGTTAAAACAAAGACACAAACTAAAGCAACAAGCTTTATCATATGTTCCATAACTCGAACTTAGATTATGATATGCAGCATGAAGCACATATTATTATACAGTCAGGCCTGGTACTATTCCAATAATAGCAAAATAGTTCCAGTTACCAGTTATCATTTTCTTCCTTGCAATGACCTCAATCTTTCACTCACTCATACCTAATGGGGAACTGGATCATTTAGAAAACAAGTGGTTATCACTTTCACTTGAAATAAACAAAATACTAACACAACAACATTGTATAATATTGTATAACTTAGATCGTATACTATTATACATAAATTAGATTGACCACTTAAACAAAACAAAAAATTAAGTACTTAGCCGTAGTGTCGTGGGAGTGTATTTACATATGTATGTGTTTTTAACTGTGTATTAGATTGTTTGTTTTACTGTGAGGCTTACTGAAAGGATGTATTTCCAATAACAATGAAGGTATTTGCTGCAAGTGTGCATTCACGGAGTCATGTTCAAATGATCCATTATCTTATTAACATATCTTGGGTCAGTTGGTACAGTACTCAATAGGTTATGTCAGTTGTGATATTCAATTCCTGTCATTGTCATGTGTCTGTCAATGATTAAGTACCATAAAATTGTCAGTTATTGGTCGGGTTATGGGTGTGGTTACTCAAAAAGGTGCTACAGATTGACAAAGCAAATGTGAATCTATTCAAGAAAATCAATGGAGAAACCCATGTAATACCAAAAAAATATGATTGATTGAAATAATCATACAATTAGTGTGATCATCTAGTTTGGTCAAAATTATGTATTACTACTACATTGATATTAATTCTAACAATTTGTCTTCGTACTCGAGCAAGTAGAGTTGGTAATTTGATTCCATAAACTACTCCTCTAAGTATTCTATTTATTTCTAAACAGAATGTACTTGAGCGGAAAAACTACAAGTTACATGCTTAAAGAACCAGTAAATCAGTGATGGAGTGCAGTTATGAAGTTACCACTTCCCAATTTCTTTCTCAGCCTTCTTTTAATCGTTATATGCTGTGGCTTATGTCAAGGAAACATGTATGTATATTATCACTCCGTAATAGAAAAAATTCTTGTGGTCATTGTTTTATTTCACGAATAAATCATACACATATGAATGATGGTCACTGTAAAATGAATGGAACATTTGTAAAAAATAGTTTAAAATTAGTGAAAGGTACAATACATTTGAAGTAATAAATAATTATTGTTTATTTGTGAAAATAGTGCTGGTATCATTCAGCCAAGTCTATTTTGTCGTATAAATATCGTATGTAAGCATCACAGTGTATGTACATAGTCTGATCAAGCCAGCAAAAAAATAGCTATAACAACTCTGTGGAAGTGCAGAATACTATTAGGATTATACATTAAATTCATTAATCACACACTTTAAGGAGTCCTGATTATAGTTGTTACTTTTCTTTAAAATTTTAACTTGTTTTTCACATTATTTTTGTAGAACCACCATCTTTCATAGTAAATGCTACTACAGTAGAACCTCTCTTATCCAGGCACCTTGGTTTCAAGGGGTGCCTGTATCTCAGATTTGCCCATATCTCAGAATGCATTCAAAATAGTGCTGCCAGCTGAACTGCCTATCCAAAAGCAGCTGTCAAATTTGCAAGTTGGGATACTTTACCTAACCACAAGGTACATAGCAGCTGCCTGGTAGAGGGAGGAGGTGCCTGTAACTTGGGAGTCCAGATAAGGGAGGTTCTACTGAACAATAAATGATCCTAACAATATTACATTAGTGATCATTACTATTTAATATGTCTATATTTTGACTCCTTCCATAATTATACACGCTTTTAATAAGAGTAAAACATTCAAATAAACATCATAACATGGCATTATGTGATATAATTATATTATTGTCTATATTTGTGTAATATTATCAAATATAAAAAAATGCATGTCTTATCATAGAGGGAATATTTTAAAAATTTACTGGTTATCTTTATAACAACACCTTCACAAGCATCAAATATTATTATAAACAGTATCATTATAATCTGCATCAGTGAAATTCTCATTTTAATTTTATTCTAATTTAATATTCTGTATATTTTAGTGTTTTTTTTGTCTGTTATAAAATTAAAATGGCACATGAGATGCATTTTATTACATGAGTCAGAGTGTGATATGGTGAAACTATTCAAGAGCAGGCTAATTTATTAACATGTGCCAAACATGAGTGAAAAAATGATTTCTGAGAGTGAAATCTCTTGCCATATCACACTGACAGTGTGTAATTAGTGTTTTATTTACCATGCTCATATCTTCACTGCAGTAGTCTGTGCTAGGGTTGATAAAGTTGGTTTTAAAACTCTCTAACTCCCCCCCCCCCCCCCCCCCCTCTCCAAGCTTATATTATAGCAGTATCTCTAACCTTTGGGTAAGCTTCAATAGGCATGTAAAAACCTAGAAATGGTAAACTAGGTTGGTTGCTGGCACATTAAAAGGACTAAAAATGTCCAGTGCAACATTTTGATACTTGTATCAATCTCAAGGAGGCTGCCATCTTCGAGATATGTGTGACAGAATGACTGACAGACTGACTGACTGAGTGATTGACTACCTGACTGACCGACTGACTGACTGACTGACTGACCGAGTGACTGATAGACAGAGAAACTTGTTACCGTAACTCTCTCGCACATGCATGCTCAGGGTTAATAAAAATGTGAAGGGAGCATCTAGAATGGAAGATATATAAATATATATCTGACATATGTAGTTATAATATTTATATTTATATTTTAGGCTATACAAGTTTATCATGTCTTTCTCAAGAATCTCATGTATTGCGATGGTCTATTCCAACTGAATTGTTTACCTGCATTTCAAGACTGCAATATTTTTTACACTATAATAAAATATCAGGATTTCTGGAACCCAATGCTACTACACTTTTATTGGACATGTTAGATATTACTAGTCCCTGTAATGTAGATGTAATTACTATTACTCCAATATTTCATGTGAGAAGTGATCCTATTTGTACTGCCAATGTAATGGGAGTTATATCTAAATGTATTACTACTTGATAGAGACATATATTATTAGTTCTAGTTTAAACTTGGTTTTATTTTCATTAACCAAAGCAAGACTGTGGTTACTTATTCCATTATAATGCTGTTGTGTAAATATTATTCTCACTTTTGTTTAGGTCCAATATTTTTTTAACTGCAATGGGTTTATGAAATAACTTTGCAAAGTATGTATTAGATATATTATGAGGTCTAACTCTGTCATTGCAAAAATGTGTTTTATTTGAATTGTTATAGAGTAATTTGTATACTGCTCAAAATAATGTCTCATATAATATTATGTAATAAGGAAACTACATTAAAAAAGCAAAATTCATTATTGTACAATGCTAAGTGGTAAACGCTAATCAATAGGTTTCCAGTATGGTGTTATTATGTATAATATGTACTTTATATTGTTAAATAATTTATTATGTATTCTGTTGTACTGATAATGCAATGCTTCAGGAGAACTGTGTCCATCAAGAAATAGCTTGAACAAAATAATGCCAACTTGTGACTCATACATAGGAAGTTTGGCTGGTGTCACTATATTAGACTCTCTTGTCACTGCTGCAAGTTTTATTCTGTATATACTATTCATCGTGAAGTGAGATTTTTTTAATTTTACAATATACATATTATTATAAATTCACTTGTTATAAGAAATTTTTAAACTGAAAAAAAAAAATCTATATTTTTATAAAGTAATTCGCTAACTTATGTCAGATTTCATCAGGCAAAACAGCCCAAGAATGTTTCTACAAAAACAAATCTAAATATGATGAAAAAAGTAGAGATTCCTCTGATGTGTTCATATGGTGGAATGTCAGGCATACGAAACAGTTGTAAAAGCTAAAGCATCTGCAACTGATAGAGCAAACACTGAAGCTGCTGGTGTTTATGAAGCTATTTGACATTTGTACTTGATTTGGTTGAAAGACTGTAACAATTTTTTGCAAGATAGTATTTAGGAATAAAAACATAGTCTGTACTTTTTGTAAAAATAACATAATTGGTGAAAACTAAATAATTTGTACAATTTTTTTCGCATTACATTTTTTTTGTGTCAAATGATATAATGTTTTTATAGAAGTTACTTATAAAATTGGTAGTGATTTGTATTCATGTTTCATGATATACTGTATTGTGAAAAAGTATTTATATTATTATGTATCATCATAACTACATTATTATGAAAGGACATTCAATATAGTGTCATATTCTTTATACTCTATAATCTAGCTGATATGTAACAAAACTCGATAACACTTTTTCCTCGGGACAGAGAATAAAATAATCATTTCAATATGAAGACATTGCAATTTAGTTACAACCCAAATATATATTTCAAGTGATATCCACCAATTGTTGAGGTAAATATAAGCTATTGTTTAAAAATCACTTCCCAGAGCTAAAAAGTATGCCATTTTCTATCAAGTATTAGTTAATATACAAAAGTCACAAAAAGTGAAAGGAGTTATGCATGAGGAGAAAGAGGAATGTATTTTAGTGTATGGAGCAGTAAGAGTGGTGAATGAGGATAAAACTGATGTCGATGCGGAAATGAAAAAGACAGATGGAAGAAAACGTATGGTGAGTGAGAAAATGAATGAAGAAAAACATTTAGTGAAACGGGTCGATGGTGGCATACTCTAGTGGAGATTAAAGAGATGAAGAAAGAATAAGTGGTAAATAAAGAAGCACAGGACAAAAACTGGAATTTTCTGTCATCAAGTATCTAGTATATTATATGTATCTACTATTATGTCCAGTGTCCATCGACCTTTTGGACTTTATTCATAATAAGTTTTGATTGTTCATTGAACTAAATTTCAACAGCTGAATGTTAATTCATATCAAAGAAATGATAAATTGAAGCTTATTGAATGGAATAAGAATTTAAACAATTAATTGAAGTGGAAAAACTGTCATTTTTTTAACTTTTCTACACTAGTCTTTTTATTATATTTAATTACAATTGAAAAACAGTGTTGCATCAATGTCAAATAATGTAATAATGTTTTAATTACACACTTAGCAAATGATTACAATTTTTTTCAGTAGCTGAACAATTATTTTTTTCTTTATAATTAGATAATAATGTCACTGCAATAATGGTTCAAAATTCGTGCAAAGTAATATACAAAGTTACATATTTGACTCTAAAAAGCACACCATATGGAACATTACAACTAGTTGTTGTGGGAGAATAGGTCGTCGGCTGAGGTGGCGGTTAAGCTTCCTCGGTCGTCAGCCAGATCCCGGAGGTACGCTGCCACCAGAATCCAGATGGCTGCTCTTGCGCCTCAAGTTATCTGGTCCCTTTATGGCGCTAGGGTCACCGGAGCTCGTGTACGCAATCGCTGATCCAAGAGTACAGAGTCTTAATTCTATTTTCTTGAAAATCAAACTGGACTGACTTGGCGCGTGCGTGGCTCGTTTATTTATTATTCAAGGCCACGCACTTGCGCCAACACGAAAGGACACACAAACACACGAAATCATCAACATCAGAAACGTGACAAAAGTTATACACATAAAGGGCATGTATGCACAACAACAAACAATGACAGCCAACTATGTTCTCAGTTCAGTTCCAACACTCTTTCCTCCTTCTTATTTCCTTCTCCACTTCTCCACTTTCTTCTGGGAGGCCAGACCCACAGTTGTGAAAGGGGAAACTGAAAGGCATAAACAGAAAACAATAATTAAATTAAAAATTTCAATATTGAAATAAGAATTAGAATAATGGGGGAAATAATGGACACATAATATATCAATGGAGAAAACAATGAATGTTATTTGGGGTTTAATCCATGCTCTGTAACTTCTGCAGAAGGAGGCTGTTTGGAATAAACATCAAATGGATTTTTCCAATCCAGGGACGCATTGTCATGAACAAAAACATGGTATGTGACATGAATTACAGAAAATAAAACAAATATGTACTTGAATACTAGACATACTAATAAAAATAATTTTAATAGACTAGAAATACTAATGAAAATAATTTTAACGGTCTAAAAAAAACTTACTTAAGAAATTTAGCAAAAATGTCATGATTATACAATCTTTAATAGAGTTTCTAGCTTTGACATAAGTGGAGTGAGTTAAACTGAAACATGTGACATAATACTGGGAACATCATCCTATGAGCATTAAATAGTAATACAGAATCAGAGAGTTTATAGGCATTTTTGGTTGACATTTTACCTGCCAGGAAATGGTTTTTCATCAACTGAAAATTATGTGACCTTCATGGTGACATTTTGCGACAAATGTTTTTATGAAATATGAAACCCCACTGAAACTTCAAGAATGTTGATTTGACCCACTCTAGGTTGGTTTTTCAAATATACTGTGGTATTCAATTAGGATCATTATTATTTCTGCATTTAAATTTTTTCAAAATTCATTATTTACCTTATACTCTACAATTGAAAGTCCTACTGATTTTGTGCAGGTTTAGACCCCTAGTTGTATTCCCCTTTTTTCAGATATATTATATAGCTCTCCCAGATGCTGCTTCAATTGTATTAGCTTATGATGCTCATAATAACAAAATATTTGGTATTTCATATTTTTGAAACTGGAATAATTACATGAAAAAAGAGTTCTTTATTTCTCGCACATGCAAGCTAAATATTTTTCTTAAAAATGTTCAGCCTATCTGTAGAGCTATCTATCATAACTTGACCTAGCAAGATAGTGGTGGACAATCATATCAAAACAATTGCTAGAAGCAACTAACCTGATTTGTTGAATTGTGTTAGGTGAATAATCCAACCGTTTTTCTATATTTACAACACACCTATATACAATTTTAGGAAAATTTGAAGCAAGCATTTTGTAAGCTATTCCAAAGTATGCTGTTATATAGAAACTAGATATTACTATAGTAAGAGCCGGCACTTCATGTTTGTATTACAAAAAAAACTGCCTGATGTTTAATTTTCTTGATCTGTAAACTAAAATCATGCCAAAAAAAAAAAAGAACATGTATGCATGAATAATTGCTTGGATATCTTATTTGCAAGTGAGTGAAGCAAGCAATAATAATGGGCTGAATAATTGAGAATTTGTGTCATCCATAAACAAATAGATGTGTATACCTGTTTGGTACTAGTCTCTCACAGACACAAAGAGCCTTTTATATCAGATAAGTAGTTGTTTGACTTGAGTAGTTTCAACTTTTCACTGGGCATATTTAAAGAGTTCATGATATTGCATATTGTAAGAACTATATTGTAGCTGCAATCAGAGTGACTCTTGAAATAAGAGTGCATTTGTTGCAATTAACTAAAATTAATAGTTTATTGTTATAGCTATTTATATACACCTTGTGAAATATAAGCAAAAGCTAGAATGTTAGTTTCAGATAAATCAAGCCATTTTATTATACTAGTGCTGCTATACCAGAATTGAATTTTAAATCTAGTTGCAATTCATTTGCAACAACTATTTGGTCATTCACATTTTATACACAAGCATTTTTCTAGTTTATTCTGTGCGTGTTAATGTATATATGCCACTTTTACCCTCACAAGTATTGTGTTGTTTGGTGGTCAACTTGTCCTATATTCTACGAAATAGAATTCTTGAGTTTGTCAATCTTTACCTTTGTCATGCCGAAAATTGAATTATTTATTCGTTTTAATTAGATTGCTGCAAATGGATTCCGTAAACTGCAGGTCACAGTTAGATCTTAATACTTACCTGAGTTCGTTCTTTATTCGAATAAGCAGTGGTGGTATGTTGTATTGGTAATGTTCTATGCAATAAAATAAAAATCATAAAAAATCTGTCTGTTGCAGCTACTGATTAGCTAAATAACACAAATTAACAAAAAAATACAACTTTTGAGGTTTCCAATAGTATGTCCTGTTATTACTACAGTAATTACTTTTATTTGGAATAGGTTAAAATTGTGCATTAATTCCTAATGCTATACATTTTAAGTTTGTGAGTGGTTATTAAAATGTCTTCAACATTATAAATTAGCCTTTGTAGTAGCTGACTGCTTTTTGATTTGTCATTATTATTATTAAGAACTACAGTTATTACTCGGGGGAACTCTGAGTAAAATGTGATCACATTTTTGTTACATGAATAAATCATTCACACACCAGGAATAATAGAAGACTGAATGGTGATTTCAAAGTAACACCTAGGAGCTAGAACATATATTTCAGGAAACTAATTTGCATTCAGACCTTACTCACCATTTTGTGCTCAAGCTTACAACTAGTACAACATAGAAAAAAGATAAGATAAGAAATGGAATATTTTGTAATCTCTCATTGACAATGTTGCATTGTAGCCTCAAGTAATGAAAATTATCGATGACAGACAGCATACATGTTTGTAACCACTAGTACAACTGGGCATCATTCTATTGTACATCATTACTATTGTCTGAATAACCTTTTGGCATTACTGTCAAGGCATAGCTGGCTAACATTATACCTGTGCCTTTTGCCTCAAATTAGCATAATTAGCATAGTAAATGCAAGATATTTACTTTAGCAATTAGTACTATAGACATTATAGAATTTTTTTCTATAATAGAACTTTTTATTTACAGCATTGAAATTTGGCCCTAAGCTACATATATTATGCTTGAAAGAAATATTACCTAGTAAATCGCCAAAAAAATTGGATATTTTAAAAATAATTATCACATTTTATCATAAAGTAATTATTGTGGTCTATTACATTCTTACTTATTGTTTTCTGGTCATCATGTAATGCCTCCTTGTTAGTTACTAATAGGCAATAATGGCCACTTCAATCCTCTACTATAGGATAGTTATGAGTTAACCACAGTTAGTAGGAATTAAAGATTTTTGGAGTTGAGTAGTATATAACAAAAACATTGCTAAG
>WLWI01004451.1_pt1 | contig 11868 bp, 7 predicted proteins | sample 6701501 | NCBI WGS metagenome assembly WLWI01 (sample SAMN12718690, study PRJNA515312) | sponge metagenome | isolation source: marine sponge | host: Mycale hentscheli | place: New Zealand: South Island, Marlborough, Capsize Point | collected 2014-11-01
TCGCTACGCGCGCGCTACAAGTAGCGTACAATATAAACCGTACAATATGGGAGAATACAGAACGCTCGCGTGATGCGGAAATATTCAAGTAAAAATATCAAAGCTGCAATAAATATATATATATATAATTATATATATATATATATAATTATATAATTATATATATATTTATTGCAGCTTTGATATTTTTACTTGAATATTTCCGCATCACGCGAAGCTTTTCACTCAGTTTATAAAAAAAAAAGATGTGTGAATATCGTATTCCCCATAGCGCATTAATTTATGGTTGCACAGCCAATAACAGATCATCTTAACCAGTTTTAAAACAGACAAACTGAATGATCAATTAACTGAGGAACTAACTAATAAAGAGAATACTTACCCTCTTTTGCATGCATACTCATGGTGAATAAATGATTAATAACATTTAACCTATTCTTCAAACTCTTACTGCAGATTTGCTCCCTATTAAGCCCTCCTAAAGTATATAAGTACTTGTTCATATGTAAGTACATAGTGTATATTTATGCATGAACTTAATGTATATATGTAATGTATTATTGAATGAAACGTCCTCATCATGAATAACCCCAGGCAAAGTAGATTGAAATACTTTATAAACATAAAAAATTTGTATTACATAAAACAACCTTCCAAAAAGTTTAATATAATAAATAGCTTTTGAAATAAAACTTGTATCATAGTTTTTGACTTTTGCTTTTTCAAAAAAAAAGAATGCTAGTAGTTACTAGTTATGTAATGGTACCGTTGCTTAGTGTCTAAAACTAGGTGTGCAAGTTTTAGCCAATTGGCAAATATATACACTACTTCAGAACTAATAAAAAAAGGAGCTAGCTACATGATAAATAGATATTTTCATATTTTCAAATACATTCTCAGAATAATTGTGATTAATCACTAACTAGGATATTACTAATGCCACTTATTAATCTGAAGTTAAATTGTAATAGTAATAATAACAATAGCTTGATTAACTGATTAAGTACTAAATTTATTATTCCAATAGAAATAGCTACAAAGTAACCAAGTACACACTGAATATGTTAAATTTGCCCAAGCTTTCTAATCTCAACAAAGCAGCTGCCTAAACTACAACAGTTTACATAATAGAGTATAAAACTTGGATAATTCCAAACAGAATTAGCTACATATCTGAGTACCATTGGTAAGCTCTCATTGAAGCTGGTAAAAGTATACCTTCAGTATCCTTCAACTGGAGGAATAGTACTATTTCAAAACTCATTACAAAAGTATTTATGGGAATGAAGGAATACAGCTTTCCCACTATAGACATGCCCAGAATTAGTCACATGATTTGGCTCAATCAATCCTATTCTCTCCTCAAGTGGATGCTTCTTTAACCTCCTACTACTGAACGTTCTAAACGAAGTCGTATATTGTTGTATCAAGGATATGGATGATTTCATGAATGGTTGAACAATATATGGTAATTAAATAAGGTTGAAGAATGACATAGTCTCCAGCTAGAAACTACTTAAGGGTGCAGTACCATTTGAAACAGCAGCACTAAACTGCAAATGGAGGAGTTAGGCTGTGTATTTATTTCTCGTTTATTTGTTCAATGTAAGCTTACTTTGTTGTTGCAGTAGAAACAGACACCAATAGACAGCTGCTCTAAACAAAGTTTCAAGAAAAAGGATTGACCAGCAATGGAGAAACGGTGGTACAAATCTTTTGGTTATTCAGCGCAATTCAGAGGCAACTGTAGTAGTTATGATGCCGATTTTTTCCCAGTGGTAGCCTACAGGCTTTCCTACAACATTACAATGCCAAAAATTTTTATATTTGTATTTATTTTCCATTTTTAAATAAATTTTTTTGGTATCCTATTAAAAAAATTGTAACGTTTTAATAAATGTGGCCTGTACCCTGTGTACAAAACATAAGTTCATGTTGGCCATCCAGTTCTTCGGAATTTCGATTTTTAGATACTGAAGCTAACTATTGATAAGTATTCATTTGATTCTCCAACCCAGCCCCCTAACTCAGAGCGTACAATTTATTGTGGGTAAAATTCAGGTGGTGATGGCTCTAATTAGAACTATAAACAACCGCTGAAGAGAAGTTATTGTGTGAGTGAGCCCACCGGGGATGAGTAGAATACTTCGGGAATGCACTTGATTGTCCTAGACGGTAAAGAAGTGACAGCTTTTTAATAACGCCTGGAGATACTTGATATATCATGGCTCACAGCTGCAATTTGAATGGAGAGTTTTCTTTGGTGTCTTTGGAGAGCTTAACAGAAGGTTGGTGAAGCGAGTAGAAGTTAGAAGCAGTTTAAATGTGACAGCTTCAACTTCTCAGGAGTTTTTGGTATTATTTTTTTCATCTCTGTTTCTGCTGTGAAGGATGAATAATATATTACATGGTATATTTGCACAGCAAATTGTGAATTATTTCATTTGATATATATTTATTTACTTATTATATTATTTATTCACTAATTTATTAATTATTTTAGTTCTATAATATTTTATTTTTATCAATTTGGGTTATTTATTTTCAATTATTATTTATTGATTGATTTAAAATCAAACCTGTATCAAATTTTAGATCACAGTACTTAGTCTAATCTACCTCAACAGGAGAGAAATGTGCTCTCATATTCTTCATAGAAATGAATTGGCTCCCATTATCTCATGTGAAGATGCAACTCCTTGGTTCTAGGGTCCAACCAGAAGGTTTACAACAGAAGTGTAGAGAAAAGGACATGGCTTCCTTGTTCTCCAGAAGATAGAATAGTAGACCTTTGTCTCTCCTAAGAAGTCATGCCTCCTGAAGGAAAGTACAATACATCCTGAAGAGAGGATGTGGCGCTTCAGTTGAGAGGTGATAAGAAGGCACAGCTCCTTGGAGCCTTGACTAATTATGATGATATTAAACACTCTAGAACCTTTCATTTCATTTATTCCATATTGTATTTTATTATGGCCATACTACTATGGAGCTATGATTAAGTATATAGTAATGTTTTAGGAATACTTTTCAGAAAGTTAACAAAAAGTTATCTTCACTGATGCTTCTGCCTACAATACTGGTGACAGCTTAGCTGCAAGCTAGGTGGGGTTAATACCAGGTAGAATCTCCCCTTGGGTGGTTGAGTAAGGTGTAGTAGGGCTGTGCAGGACACACTGCGTGGGAAAGTAAGAGGGCATAATTAGATTAGAGTGCCCACATGGATGTGCGAGCACAACTACTTATGGGACCAAGGAGAGGAAAACAGAAGAGTTTTTTATGGCATCTGATGGTCCAGGCAACTCCTAAAGGAGAAAGGGTAGCAGTGGAGAGCCTTTTCCCAGCAGCGCAGTGGAAGAGAGGAGAATGATTTCGACAAGAGAGTCAAAGTAAGAGTAGAAGCGCTGGTGGAAGAAATTTTGCAGCGGCAGGCCAGTGCTAGACTTACACCATCAGCCCCTGGGGGCAGTAGTGCCAGTGGGGCCTCTGAGGACTTGGTGGGTGATGCAATTCATAAGTCTGGTAGCAGTAGCGGGGCTAGTGGCACTGCAGCTGGTATGTTGAATTTGCTATTTAGTGGTAGGGGAGTAGCTGTGTTTCTTACCAACTCTTAGGGTGGGGGGGGGGGGGCAATTTTGTGGTGGATTGGTAAAAACAACAAAAACAAAAACAAAAAAATCCACCTATTCAGTGTAGTGTGCTCTATGCTATTTGGGCAGGTATTGTATTGGTGGAAACTGTTTAGCAGGCTCTGTGGGGGGGAGGGGGGAGGGGTTAGATTTATGCATGGGTAGGGGATAATTCTTCTTTGCAGCCAAGATGGGGGCATGTGGCTCACCTGCAATGTTGGCTATTGTTCTATTATGGACTGGTGGCTCTTTTTCTGGGTGGCATGTATATGGGCAAGTGGCTCAGAACTTGAGCACTTATATGTGGGTATGTGGCCCAGTTTATATGATGAGCACACGACTCAATGTGTAGCACTGATATGTGGGCATGTGGCCCAGTTTACATTATTATATCAGTAATGTGCTTGAGCATGTGGCTCAGTATGTAGCACTGATATGTGGGCATGTGGCCCAGTTTACATCAGTTTATCAGTACTGTACTTGAGTACGTGGCTCAATGGGTAGCACGGATAAGTAGGCATGAAGCCCAGTTTACATCAGTATATCAGTAATGTGCTGGAGCATGTGGCTCAGTGTGCAGCACTGATGATTATGTGGGCATGTGGCCCAGTTTATATGTGTAGTTCAGCGATATACTTGAGTATGTGGCTCTGTTTCATGTGTTCTATTTAGTCATGGTGTGAGATTCACCTCTCCAAGTAGTGTTGCGACCAATGTCGGTAGAGGCTTGACATTGGCAATGTTGCCAGTGTTTGCTGGGGAATGTTGGAAATGGGAGAAATGCGCTAATGGCCATAGTTTGTGTTGTTACTATAAGCCTGGGTATGGCTTACGAGCGTGCTGTAGCCACTTTAGGGCTTCCAAAGTCAACAGGGTCTGAGGTGATTGCCTCAGAAAAGGCCAGTTGTCCAACAGATGGGTCAGCAAAGGTGGCAGCTGGAGAGGTCCAGAAGTTTAAGATTGGCGAGACACTGCCTATGGTCCCCACCAGGCTAGTGAAATGTATTCTGTCTGGGGAGTACGTGGATATGGGGGAGCTATCCCAGGAGGCTCTTTGGGCAGAATTCAGACGAGTCACAGAGGGGGAGGACTATAAGTTGTCCAAGTCGAAGTTTCTCCGACAGATTACGGATCGAGATGCCTGGGCAGCTAGTTTCGCTCAGTATGCAGGAGTTGTGTGCCGCTCGCACCTAGAAAAGGTCGTGGCCTTGTGGGGTCATTTGGCTGTAGTGATGTCATGTCAGAACAGGACTACGTCAGGGTGGTGGAAGACGTATGACGAGTTGCCGCGCCACAGCTACTCCTCTATGAAGGAGGCGACTTTCACACTGTACAAGTGCCTGTTCACTCAGGCCATGGTGGAGAGTTCTGAGTCCATGCAACGGCCCACATTCACAGTGCCCACATTGCCTGTTCCTCCAAGACCTAAGAAGAGAAGAGCTCAGGCCTGTTTTCCCAGGAATGACAGCAGGCCCTGCGCTTCGACTCCTTGCCAGTTTTTGCACTGCTATGCTAGATGTGGTGGTGACCACGCTAGGAGGTTTTGCCCTCCCTAAGTTGACACACCTTTAGTGGAGGAAGGTCGCTGTGGGCTAAACTGAGGAGTGGCTCTTTATGTACCAAACAGTGTTTGTCTCCTCTAGACAGGAACATGTCATTGATTTGCCTTAATGATTACCACATGTGTTATGTGTGGGGCTACATAATATGATCATTGAATCGTTGTGTTATGTATTCATAGTGAATGCCACACATAATATACTGATAGTGTAGTGGTTGGGGTAACTAAGTAGATATATAGACAAGGGTGGTAGCTCGGTGGGATTACTTGGGAGAACATATATGTGACCGTCTACAGGAAAACCGAGCACAACGCGGCACCCTTCGAAAAAATTTTTTTTGCACTTACAGAGTTGTCGGCGTCCAGATATTGAGCTCTCCAAGTTTTATCGTCGTAGCTTAAGTCGTTCCCACTATAATAGACCTAACCGTTCCCTTCCGTCGGCTTAAAACAATACATTTTTAAGAAATCGATCGATCTTTTCTCGATATTTACGCATGCCGCGTTGTGCCCGGTTTTCCTGTAGACGGTCACATATATATATTTATGCCTGTGCTTTTCTCGGCAAGATAAATGGGTGGGTTATTGTACTCTCTGCTTGTTGCAGGTGTACTTGGGAATGCCAATGTTTGCCAACATACAAGCCATCGGGGATAAACGACCAGTGGGCTCAACTTCGTGGCCCATTATTCCAAGTTGGAGCGATATAGTGACACCTATGGTGGTGGGAGAATAGGACAGACTGTTAGTAACTCACCCAGACCAACCATATCGAAAGTACTTAGTTGATGGCCTTCAGTATGGCTTTCGGATTGGCTTTAACCATGGAGTGGCTAAGTGCGCTGTGTCAAACATGTCATCAGCTAGTGAGAGGCCTAGTGTAGTAGATGAGTTTGTTGCCACTGAACTGGTAGCTGGAAGGATACTTGGGCCGGTTGAGGCTACTCATTCTTCACTGCATGTAAACCGGTTTGGGCTCGTCCCAAAGGGTCATTGTTCTCGGTTAATTGTAGACCTCTCTTTTCCAGCTGGAGGCAGTGTGAATGAAGGGATCAACCCAGCCCTGTGTAGTTTACAGTATACGTCTGTGGATACTGCTTGTCAGAATGTACTGAAGTTGGGTCAAGGTGCGAAGTTGGCAAAATTTGATGTATCTGGGGCTTTCAGGATAGTGCCTGTTCATCCAGACGACTGCCACCTCCTAGGTATGCAGTGGAGAGATCACATTTATATGTGGATAAAGTGCTCCCTCGATCAGCCCCCATATTGTATAATGCCATTGCAGATGGCTTGCTGTGGAGATTGGCGAGAGCTGATCAAGCGAAGGGCATCCATTACCTGGATGATTTTCTTATATTTGGTGCACTAGACTCACCTCAGTGTGGGGAGTCTCTATGCAAGGCATTAGCCCATTGTGACTTGTTGGGCATACCAATATTACAGAGCAACCTCCTATGGGAAGGGAAAGTTATGTGTTATTCATTGCTCACAGCCAGGGCATAGGGGAGTGGGCGTGAACAAAGGGGTGTGTATGGGGATGAGCCACAGGATTAATAGACACTTATGCCCTCCTTTGAGGTGAAAGCTCTCTGTCTGCTACAGTTAATTTGTACAAGGTCAAATTGTGTGAAGTCGTGTATAATATCTATTTGCATAGAGTAAATAGGATCTAGTTACGGGCGCGTTTTGTGGTATTCAACTGAATCACTTATTATCATGTAGAATTAAAAAAAAAACAGTTTCTTTTATCATTACAATTTCTTACCCAAAGTGATTCGAATTACCGGATTAATATAAAAATTTAATTCTTTCTAGATCATTGTATTGTTGCAAACCTTTACTATATTGAGCAAATGCAATATTGTGATAATTACCTTTTTCTGACACAATGAGTCGTTTTGGATACTCAGATTCAAGTATAGCTGGCATTTCTTTCTCTTCACCTGTGAACACATAAAATAATGCAGTGTATAATGTACTAAACTGTTTTACACGTAGAACTTTAAATGTATTTTTCTATCTTCATCATTACTTAACATAAACTCCAAACTCCCATCATTGAAGAAAATTAATTATTATCATTGCATTAGGTATCAAATTTGTGGACTGCTCACGCCTGGTTTATTTAATACACAACATTTCGATTGATGTTCTTCGATCAACTTTATGTGGAATTACAACTAAATGTCTGATGCTTGCAGAGATATGACTAGAGACTGAAAAGAGGTGTTGATGGTAGTTCCATTGATGTGTTAATTGATAGATTATTGAAAGTACTGAATCTGGTGCCCTGAATAGGTGTTATGTATTGGGAAGTGAACAAAGTGAAAAAGACAGCTTTTAGTTGTTTATTTTTTAATCTTTTGAACTAAATTTTTTATTTCTTCAAAACTTCACTAACATATACCATGATAACAATATTTACCTTTTTTGCTACAATGGTACTTCACTTAAGAACAGCTGAAATTGTACTACAGAAGCTATCATTACTTCTGCAAATAAAGGTAAGGGATGGATATATACTTGTAATGCCAAATAGAACTACTGAACACAGCATTGTAAGCAGTATATTCATTAAATGTATTTTTTAGTCATACTAGCTATTACTTTAGCCTCAAGAAATAGTAAAATTCAACCATTATCAGATTTACGATTTAAATCCAGTTGTAGTTTACAATTAAAACTACAGGTTCACTCACCATTGCTGCACAATTACACCACTAGTTTGTTTCTGCTTATTTATATGGTACATGTGACCCCCTAATTCACCCACACCACTTATTATGTAGGTTGGTAAAGTGTTTTAATAAAATAAGAACATAATGAGCCAGTGGACCATAGGAGCTGCTGGTCTTGAAAAGCAAGGTATATATAGTCTTGGAGCAGACCTAAGTGCCTGAACCTTTGTAAAAGCATAGTGGACCCAACAGCACCATTTCCTCTTCGTTCTCATTAAATGGGTAGGTAGAACACCATAATATACTAGCGGTGTGCTTGTGCACATCGAGCAAGCCTGTCTAGATAGGACACATAAAACTACAATATTGTTCTGTGATGTATTTTACCTGAAGCTTACTTCATGATCATAATAGTAGATTTTAGCAAACAAAGCAAATACAAAATGACTTTCTTATGCCACTTGTTGGTTGCCAAGGGCCATTAGGGCTTTATATTAAGGCTAAGGAAGCTATCACTACTCGGGAAAAGCTGAGATAAGTACATACATCCTTATTTCTTAGCTATAATTACATAAATAACTCTGGCCTTTTTTTTTGTAGCTGAGAGCTTGTTGTCAAGAGAAACTAGTAATTAAGATAGTCAGAATGGCTAGAACTTGATCTACAGAAGTTACCACTACTCGAGAAAATGAGGTAAATATGCAGCAACATAGAATGGGCTGCTTGGTACAGGGTGGTCATAGGCACTAATAGTAAGAGTGTATCGTCCATGCACTGGAGGTATCATACTTGTTTATACTAATGGCATTTGTCTTGGCTGAATAAACTGCTGCAGTGTCCATGCACTGAAACTGACATTACAGATTTTTAGCAGAAATCCTTTTTCCAGACTTGTTTTGTATTGTAAACACATGAGTTCCTCACCTGTCTCAGTAGTCTTTGGAACTTCATTGACTTCCAGCATGTCTACTATAGTATTGTTTGCTACCCAGGTATTCTCCTCACAGAACTGTTGTAGAGCCTCCGCACAGTCCACATCAGCTATCAAGTCTGCCTTTTCAGATAATTCAGTGTCAGTTTTTTGTTCATTACTTTCTGAAATCTGTGCTTGTATTTTGCTCCTGACTTCACTGTGCATGCTCATAACCTCATCATCAGAACACAATTTAACACTCTGCTCTGTGTAGTCGATCACACTGTGCACTTCTCCACTAGCAATGGACAGTTTCTCCTTTTGTGTATCTAGCTTCTTGATCTTGTCTTCAGTGTTTTTGTTGACTTCTCCTAGCAGCTGTTGTTTGCGCAGATCAAGAATCTTGTGGAGCTTCTCAAAGGAAGTCTCAATTTTGTGTGTCACTTCCTTCTGCTGGGCTTGGATCTCACTCTCAGCTTTAATCACATCTTTGATGGATTGAGAAAGAGATTCTTCTACTTCTTTTAGAGGTTTGAGCATCTCAAGGAGTTGTTTCTTTTTGTCGTCTGCGGCTACATTGTTGAACTCTATGTTGTGGTCTCTGTGATTCTTCACAGTGCAGTCTTGACAGATCAGCGTGTTGCAGTCAAAACAAAATATTTTTAACTTTTTCTTATGAACGCTGCATTTTTTTGGCTCAGGATGTTTAGGAAGAAGCTGTTCACTTTGTAATATCTGAAGCTGTTCAATAGGCACACATTCATGTCCTTCGAAGACTGCTGACATTACCGAGTGGTTATGGACGCAATTCTGGCATGCAAACTTATCACATTGGTGACAAAAGGCTTCTGCTGTAGCTTTGGCATTGCAAATCTCACAGGTGACTTGCTTACTCAGAGCTTTCTTGTGTTTGAGGTACATGGACTTCAAGCGGTTTAATTTGAAGTCAGACTGAAGCTCTTCCACACCTCCCTCAGGAAGTACAGTGTCCTTGTGACATTCAGGACAAGGGAATGGCTTACCTTGGTCTACTCTAAGGGCCAGCTTGAGGATACATTGCTTGCAGTAGCAGTGCAGGCAAGGGAGAGTCTTGGGATCTGTGTAGTGCTCCTGGCAGATAGCACAAGTGATCTCCTTCTCCAGGTCTTCTAGAGTCTTCTCCACAATATCTAGACCTACTGCCATTTTACCAAGTTGTATATCAAAAAGAGTTTAAAATCTAGAAGAGTAATTGGTTCTATTATAGCAAGCGATGATAAGTCAAACAACTGGTTCAATTTGGGCGAGGCCTAATCTTATCACATTAGATCATGTGATGTATGTCAACACTCACGTCACTTCCTATCCTACACTTGGGCACTTGGCGGGAGACTCACCACAAAACCACTGAATGTTTATCATGGTGAGATTTCACCATCTCAGTGGTGCATGCTCTGTGTCTGCATTATGAGCACTTTCAGTCAGGTCTTGTCTTTGCCTCAACAACAAATATTTTGCCATTGTGTGAATAACACAAATTTTCTTTTCAACTATGTATCTTTTCAATAGTCCAGAGATACACACATTATACACACATGCCACACACACACACAACACACACCACAGAATTGTACCATCGAGTTAGTCCATGTGTGTGTCCTTCTAAGGACTTGTCCATCATGAATTACTACAACGATTTTATATTGAAATGATTATTGGCAAGTGAGTGAAGTGAACGAGACACTATCAAGGGTAACACAATAAAATATTGGGGGTATTATTGTGTAATGTGTGGACGTACGTATATAATTTTGTACTTTGCTCTCATGATTTGATTTTATCTTCCCGTCCCATACTCTGCTAGATAAAATCCTTTGATTTAGAGATAACTACTCTATCATCCATGGAACTGAAAGTGTTTATATACCTCTTTGAATTAGGTTGTCACTGGATGTTACCAGATGCAGCTAGGTCTTGAAAATATACTGGAGTTCATTACCTATTCAAATTAGTGTCGGTGGTTAAGCTGAGTGGTAAGAAGGACCAAACAACTATAGAAGAAAAGAAAATCACACCCATTAATTGCTAGTAAATGGCCATTTACCTGATACTTTACTTTTGTGAATGTATTTTTTGTTCAGCATGGTTCATTTTTTTTCTCCATTCAAGTTCACAAGCAGTGACATCGGATATTTGTGTTATAGAATGGCCTGTGGCCATGCCAGTTTGAAGCAAGCACCCACCAAGTACATGCATCTTGCAGGATGCATGGGCTTCTTCAAATCTAAAATAGTAAGTTCATTTTCTATTGGTTTTGATAAATGAATGATTAATCACATGTATTATTTACCACCACAGATCTAGTTTACTTACAAGCAGTGATGAGATACTGTATGCTTAAGTCACGGAACTACCCGGTGTGTGTGTGCCAAGAGGTGGAGGGAGTGTAGGTGTTTTTTTTTTGTTTGTTTTTTTTTTGTTTTTTTTTGTGGTGACTATTAACTGTTATAAACTGTTGTGTATGGTGTTCCTGTAAGATGATAGATCAGCTGATTACTCCAATATGCCTGTAGGTGCTGTTGCTGACCCAGTGATGTGGGTGGGTTTGATACAAAGTGTATCCATTTGCACACATTACATGATATGCAACTATTTGTATTATTATCATTATCCATTCTATGGGGGAAAGTCCCTACCACTTCTGCAAGTACTATCATTACTATACTATATCTGATCTTTAGGGGGAGGATTGTGGACATTTTAATATATTCATTATCATGATTGTGGCTTTATTTGTTTGATTGATTGTTGTAGTCATGCTCAAATAATCAGTCCTCTATGAAATTGAACTGTTGTTGAATTGGGAGTGTGTAGCTACCTGTAGTTTGGTACCTGGACAGCATCGAGCAGTGGAGACATCAGGGCAGGAACCCTTTAATTCGCAATCATTATTCATGACCAACAGGATATGCATCTTTAATGAAGGGCAGGAGGGTGCGATCAAGTATATCACTGTATAAAACATTGTCCATTAGCTTAGTATTTTTTTTTGGGGGGGGGGGGGGGGGGGGGGGGGGGAGGAGAGTAGAAAAATGAAAGAAAAAAGAAGAG
>WLWI01004452.1_pt1 | contig 11867 bp, 7 predicted proteins | sample 6701501 | NCBI WGS metagenome assembly WLWI01 (sample SAMN12718690, study PRJNA515312) | sponge metagenome | isolation source: marine sponge | host: Mycale hentscheli | place: New Zealand: South Island, Marlborough, Capsize Point | collected 2014-11-01
TTCTATTTATGAATTTTAATTTGTCTAGCTAGGGCATTTTAAATTGGCCTGCTTGCATCTCTAGCATTCTTCAGGCATTTCAAGGGCTTTTTCATGAGCATAAACGTTTATAACCAGCCCTTGTACACACCTGGGACTGATCCATACTGTCTAAAGCTGTTTTACGAGCTAATACTCATCAATACGACTTTTACTACTTCTGAGGACTTCATGGCATTCTCTGTCTCGGTAGAAAACAAAATAGCCACAAGAACATTTAGACTTTCTGACATGCACGCTACACAAACACTTAGGGCACATTTTTTTGGAGAGCAGGCATACTTAAAGAAGCTCACCTCCAGCACCAGAGACTTCCCAACTCCAGACAAAAGAATTAGCACGCGTGATTCTAAGTGGCACCTAAAAGATTGAATGGGCGTGGCCGGATAGCAGCATTCACCGTAGTCTGCCTTTTCTCTAGTTTTCTCACAACGAAGCCGAAGTTTAAAATAAAAGGGGCATATTTAATCGCCTTCTAGTAGGAGTGCCTCTTCTCTCAAGTCATAAAAAGGACCAATATAATCATAACACGCATGCGCGCTGAGGGTTAATGGACTACTACTCTAACCCTCTTTTAGGGTTAATTATCATAGCTCTAAAATAATAAGTGCATGAGGTTTCTTAGCTTCACAAAGTAGTATGTATTTGTGCATTAGCCTGTTAAATATTTGCTACTGATTGTCTCAGTGCTTTCATTTTGTGACCGTACCAGTGGATAACTTTCGACATTTTAGATCCTTTACCAAATCACAATCTCAACAGGTGTGCTTATCCAATTGATGATTTTAAGTCTTGTAGTGATGACTGTACTCGGAAACACACATAATCGGCTAACAATTGTATCAAAATGGTCAGCATACATCTCTTCATTGCGATAGCCATTCAGCACAACTACTCATGAGTGCTGCAATCTATTCAACTGATTTTCTGCTTTATGCATCTCTTCCACACATTTCAAACCATTATTTCTATGAGACTAATTAGCTCTGGCAAGCTATAGATTGATTAAACCAGAATTATACATGTTTAGCTAGCAACATTTGACTTTACCTGACAATATTCATATATGCCTCATAAGTGTGAACACAATTAGAAAATTTATATATTTATACATGAAACATTTTGGTCACTTCTCTTTGCACATAAAATGTCCTTTAAAAAGATTACTATTCACTTGTATAAAGTTAATAAGTAGCTACTCTAAAACAATTATTTTTCTTAATGTTTTGAATTTATTATATCTTCAGACAGGTGTGAAGTCATGATCAAACTTTATCTAGGATATAACCTCATACTTTTGTCGGAGGCCCAGGTGTCCCTGTACCAGATGTCCCCCCAAATTTTTTGTCCTAGGCTAATGTGTCCCAGTCAAGACCACGTGTCCCCCATGAGCTTTGTAATGGCAGGTGAATTTAAGACTCCTCGGTTATTAACTGGCCACAAATTGTTAATTTGAGTGTCAAAGGGATTCACTGTCTGAGCATTATAAATAAGTATTGCATTTTAATGATGCTTAGATATTATGGTAAGTTACTTACTATGCATGAGTTGAACCAGATAGGCTTATTTAATATAGATGGCATTAATATATGTAATATTCATGTTGTTGTTTTTTGTTAAGAATGGGATTTTATGGTGTTAAATAGTAAGCAAATTCCTTACCGCTGCTGATTAAAACTTTATTAGTCGTAATACTTTTACTGTGAGGAAACTTGAGTCTAAACTATCATCAATGATGTACACTCACTTGGTAAAGGAGCTAAAATGTATTGGTATGAAAACTATAAGGCTTTAGTGGGGTTTTCAAACAGCACCTCCAAGTAAACTACATAATCTGATCATTAGCTAGCCAGTTGCCCGCACTATCCACCGAGGTCCTAACTGAACGATTGTTAATAAATAAGGTAAATAAGGACTTAGTGTCCAGGTGGGGACATTGATCTAAGGGGAGAGAGCCTGTCGTAAGTTCAACTGTCCTAGAGGACAACTTATCCTAAGACCACCTGTCCATAGGACTACTGATCCTAGGACAGGAAGTCCAAGGGGACATGCTAGAGGGAGAACTCCTGGGCCTCCTACACCATACCATATCTTGTAATGACCTACCTTTTAAATTTCATTTGTAGAGAGCAGCACAACCTCATAATTTATCATTCTAAACACATGCAATCTACCCTTGCTAATCTATATTATTTTCATTTACAAAACAGTAGTAAGAAGACGGTTCAGCTAGCTACTTTGTCAGAAGCTGATACTTTAATTTAACATGGCCAGCCTTTAGACTTCACTTTATCCTCTTTGTCTTTGTAGTCATACCTTTCATTTCCTGCTTTGAATTTTCACTTCCTTCAGGTCTCCTCCCACTCTCCACCACATCCTGGGGATTTTACCAGGGAAATTCTTAGGCCAATGCCGCTTACACATGACCACATAATTTATCCTCTTACTACCACAATAACATAGCCTTCTGGGGATGCCATCCTATCTTTAAAATGCAGATTCATCTAAGTTAGTTATGTCCATTAAAAACTAAATTTTAGCAATAGGTTAACTTGAAGTTATGTTGAAAATTATTTTTTTTTAGAACACAAATAGTCATACCCTAATACTACTACACTGACAAATAATACAGAGAAAGCTGTAGATACACTGAACACAATTCTACAAATATACACTTCTCGATCACAAGAGTATGTAGTAGTCCCATTCAGATTGACCACACAGTTGAATTCACAGTCCAGTGGTTGCCTGTTATCGGAAAGAAGGTGAAATGGAACACTAATCAGCAACAGAAAGATAAAAGTATATCTAATGCATTGGCCATCATCCTTCTTCAATTCTTTATCTCCATTTCTGGTGTGGCATATTATGCTGATCCACCCTATTATGGTTGCAAAAGAAAATAGTAACCAACCTAAAGCTCGATTAGTGATGGAGCAGTCTAGGTCAGTCTGCACTACAGCAGTCACTACTGTGAAAATCATGTCTATTTTTATTAGAACAGTTGTTACGTTGAACAGGTAATGTAAGATATCGAAGCCACGTTCATCATCATCTTTATCAAAAATCGGCAATGTGTGAATTATGATCAATGCTGTACCCAGAGTAGCTTGTCTTGTTATCTCCACTCCTTTTATACATGAATCAGAGCAGTTCAAGTGGTTGCTGTAGCGCAATACGAAGTAGTCAATATTGTCACCAAAATAATACAAGGAAGCCACTAGCAATTGTACAAACAGTTTGAGTTTAATTAATTCCATAAAGCACAGAGCCACACATGGGATTACTGTAATACACAAACAGAGGAAAATGAAGTAGGCCAGTGATCCAATGCCAGCAGCTCGTAAATTTACATTTTCTCCAAGCCCAATACTATCTCTTATTACATTGTCTATTAAATTACACACCAGAACTATGAACAGCATAACTTGATACCTAAAGCTTTCCTGCAAAACACACAAAAAGAAAGAGTAGTATATTAGCTACAGGAGGTGTTAACATACCATTGCTTTCCTACAGCAAGACAAATTGCTTGTCCGATTTCAGGTCGACTACTCTCCTAGACTTAGCTGTAAGGCAGGAGGGGGCGGAATTGTGTAGGAGGGGGCGGAATTGTGAAGGACGAGGTAGGAAATTACAATTGTGAAGAGTGAGGTATTGCAATTATGAAAGGATGCAAAGTTGGGTGTGACTGAAACACCCACTTGAATTGTATAGTGGTTGTGGATAATACTTAAGTCAGCTGAACAAATGCCCCTATTGCATTTGACCAGACCATTTTCTCGCGAAGAGTTATCCTTTTATTGGTTCCCCTTTTATATTTTTCTGGGAAACAGCTAGCTTATTCCAGGGTTATTTACTCCATGCTGTGTATTCACGTTTGCCCCGACCCAGATTCCCATCTTCGCATCAATTTCAATAATACTATCCCATTTCCAGAGCGGATTGATGATGTTCGGCCTTGGAACAAGATTCATAACGGCGATTTCGGCGTTGGCGTCTTTGGGGTGCAGTTCTTCCCCTTCTAGGATTTTTACTGCTAATGTACTGAGTTTGGAGGATAAATATTTAATTGGCAAAGTAGGCCAGGTGAGTTTCAATATTTATCCTCCAGACTCAGTACATTAGCAGTAAAAATCCTAGAAGGGGAAGAACTGCACCCCAAAGACGCCAACGCCGAATTCGCCGTTATGAATCTTGTTCCAAGGCCAAACATCATCAATCCGCTCTGGAAATGGGATAGTATTATTGAAATTGATGTGAAGATGGGAATCTGGGTCGGCGCAAACGTGAATACACAGCACGGAGTAAATAACCCTGGAATAAGCTAGCTGTTTCCCAGAAAATTTTAAAAATGGGAACCAATAAAAGGCTTCTTGGTCAGGACAAAGACTATAACATAACATTAATTTGTTAATAGATATTTGAAAAATATAAATTAATATTATAAAATACCAATAAATTAAGTTACGGGTTGTTGATAATTTATTAAAATTATTATAATTTTTGATAAATTATGTATAAAATTCGGACCTGACCTGACCGCCGGACCGCGATAAATTACGCGAATTTTCACGAGGATTCTCAGTATGTGCCACGGAACAGTTGAACTGGATTCTGGAAGTAAAGACTAAAGGTCTATAAGTTACTCTAGTGAAGCATTGCGAGCATTTTAGTTGTGCTGAAGCTTTTTTGTAGCATTTCAGGTCAACTTCGAGGATTTCACATAAAGGTTAGAATTTTTTTTTTTCTGATTAAGAACTATGCACAGCAGGGAATTAGGCCCTGCGAGATTATGCTAACATTTTTCTGTAATAATAGACATAAAATTGCTTACTAGAATAATTCTACCATAATATCAGCTTTAAAAATAATAATACAGAGAAAATGAGAATAATCACTCCCTATAATCAATAATCATAGATAAAACCAATAGTGTTTTTTCTCTTTCTTATACAACAGAAGAACATAAATGTGATCATAAGGTAGATCTTTATTATTTGATTTAGGTAACTGGGTTTATGTTGGCCACTCTGCTATTGTACTACTACAAAATGAGAAAAGTTTGAAATACTGGGAGCACTATTAGCTAAGGCTCAGAGTCAGCAAAGGACCATGCTGGACGGTTTCTCTTCTCAAGCAACTCAGCTACATCAAAATTGACAAGAAATTGTAAATCATCCAACCAAACCTATGAATTTGTAGGGAAATCCACTGTCCTTCCATGTAATTGTTATATTATATATTTATCCTTACCTCTCTAATCCACATCCCCAAAGGTCTGGTAAGGTTTCTTTTTTAATTCTATTTAGCTGTAGCAAAGTATGTATTCTTTGTTGAATATTTTTAAGGAAACATTCAAAGTTTACACTGAAAAATTTGCTAATTATATATTGAATCTTTTATGTTGAGTAATTCAGTATAACGGTAAGATAGACTGATACTTTACTTGTTCATTTCATAACAGACCAACTTCATGCAGCTAGCTATTGCAATTGTCACTACTTAACTTATTTCTAATTGGAATGATAAGAGGATTATAAGAAAATTTACAGAATAACATAATTAATCTTTTCGGTTAATACATTATTTTTTTAGAATAAAGAAAAAGAATAATTCTAAAAATTTCGAGCATAATCCGGCAAACCCTACAGAGAAGTATGAGGTAAATATAATGATCAACGCAATCACAACACATTACCTATGCATGATATTAGAGCTGTTGATATGAATATCAATTGATATGAATAGTGCAGGTGTGTGTATCGGTTAGGTGTGAATATGTAGGCCAGTGGGTATGAGTGTCATCATACATGCAGTAGTTGACAATTATTATCAACTGCTTGATGTCCATGTTCCTAGTCTTATCAGTAGATTGAAAAGTCCTGCTCCACCTGACCTGGTGTTTTCTTGATATTGTAGAACAGTGATACTTTCCCAATCTGTAATTTGATAGCATGATGTACTACTAGCTATATGTATTAACATTCTTAGTTTTGACTACATACTACTCTATGTTCAACTTATATAGTTACCCTGAAGTTGAGTTTTTGGTCATCTTTTTCAACGTTCAATGATTTAGCTATAGCTATGGGGTGATAAACATTTTTGTCATAGGATTCAGATTTTTTATTACCCTCTATTTGTTTTATTTTTTCTGCATATCTGAAGATTTTGCACTATAACTCTGATTGGGTAGTTGTTTTTTTTGTTGTTTTTTTGAAAGGCATCAGACTATAGTAAGAAAAGTCCCCATCTATCTTATTTCCATCATGAATTACTTCACCTCTCTTTTATTATCTCAGTAGTTCCTATCAATAATGTAAGGGTAATTGTAACAGTTAGAGTAACAATGGTTTGCATACATAATTGTTTGTAATATCCAGGAATTATGTTGTGGTCCTTCTCCTTTTCCATTGTAAATTGCATGCAGGTTTTCTGTAAGTTGAGGTGCTCAAGGAAAATACCAATATCCAGTTCTTCTCTTTACCTAGCTAGCTTAATTCAATCAGTCACACTTTCTAAGCATTCTATTGTTGACATACTGTTGTATGCTTTATCTTTGGCATGGCAGTTGATACAGTGTGATGATACCACATACATTTTAATACTTTGTATTTTGGTATCTTGCATTGTATTACAATCATAAAATCATAGAGAGCAGTTAACACTTGTCTTGTGATACCAAGACCACCCCAAATATATCATTTCTCACTTTATGCAAAAACCATTTCTTACCAACAATCTATCAAGCCCATTAGAAAGAAACACACACTGTATTAGGGCTATCTTCGTTGGCCTTCTTCATGATGAGCAATAAATAAGAGTCTATTATCTGGAACAAGAAAAAAAAGCAAATTACATGTGGCCAGTCAATATAACTAGCTCAGTACTTTTTACAAACACTTAGAGTGTAATACTACCAATGAACAAAAGAGCAATCACATTCACAAGGATATGAGTAGCTAAAAGATCAAGTTGCATTTCACTACTTAGAAGTGAATTAATACTGCAGAGTAAAACAGAATGGCAGCCAAAACTATTGATTTGCCAATAGGAATAGAATACAAGATTTCCAGCCAGATGCAGGAATAAACAAATTAAATAAAACTTTTCAATCTTTCCATTTTCAGCTGTTATGCATGAAAAAATAACTAAATATATTACAACATGTAAACGGGTAGTCAATTATCTCACAGTTTATGAATAGATAGTGAAGACACCTGTTAGAATGAATCAAGTACCTTGTCATCAAGCCAATTGTTGCCATTAAGTGTGTTGAGGTTGCTCTCATAAACTTGAAAAGAATCAATTGAGCACACTAAGTTATCTTGATGAACATTCTATAGAGAATTATTTAAAGTTAAGGAGATAGATAGTAAAAAATTTCTAACATTTCTCGTTCGCAACGAATGACTATCAATGAAGCATGTGCCATCATGCCTATTAGGATCTTTACTATGATCTAAACAATAAAATCTGACATGATTAAAAAAAATTTAAGTTCTGTTCCAATTGATCTTTACCATCATCAAAGCAAAATGTTGTGTCTTGACTAGCCTTTCACATTGTCTTTAGTATCCAATATTTGACCTAAAGATGAAAAATTGATGCAATAAAATTTAAACACAGTTTCACTCCCCTGTCAAGTCCTGTGCCAACATCTTACACTTTCTTTTCACACATCCCTGTTTGAGTTTTCCTTTTCGTCCAAATTTGGGCTTGTCTTTACAATAGTAACACTCACCACAGTCTTGTGCTAAGCAACTGTCACACTCCCTGCATTTTTTCTTTTTCTACCTGAAATTTTTAGTACACAAATTGTTTAATTTGTGCATTCACTCAGTGTGATCTGTCTATGCATAAAAAGAATACTTTACCAGCAAGTTGTTGTTGATTGCATTTCAGAGATGTTTCCTACAATATACCATTGTCATGTTTAAGTACATATTACAATGCATTGACATCATCAATATGCCTCCTCATTTGATGAACGTTTCCCCTTCAGTGTGCTTATTAAGCACATATTGTATACCCATAGTGTATGTGGGCTTGGTTAGGTATGATGTCTCAGTCCTTTCCTTGCTCGCACCTGGGAACAGCAATAGTATGCTGCCACCAGAGTCGTGCCCTTCCGATTCTACCCGGCGAACCCGTGCCCGCCCCAGAGGATGGGTAAGGTAGATTTTAAATTACTTTAAAATTCACAGAAGTAACGAACGCACAACGAATTGGGTGACATGACACAGACTGACTAACAACCACGAGGTCCAACACTTAAATACAAAAACAAACTCCACTCACTGCCTACCACGCATGACAATAAAACTTAACAAATAATACGTAACTATAAAACTCAACATAATAATGATACACTATAAGTCCACACCCCCACATATAATTGTTCAATCTTCCCCTCTGATCTTCTTCATGTGGGCTTGCCCACAGTGTATTATTGAATAGATTGTAAGAGTTTTCTTTCTTTTTTTCGTGCTTACCTCTTTAGTTGATGCATGATCTTTAGGATCCACTGGTTCACCACTTCCTAACTCTTGTAAAGACTTAATAAAATATATATTAATATGAATATACAGGTAGTAGCTTAACATCCTTGACAAACCTTTGAATCTGGAGCAGGTAAAACATCATAGTCTTCAGATCTTGGTACCTTTCTTCCACTTTTTCCATCTGCCCTTGATCTTGTGTTACGCCTCAGTTGTGACAGATTTACTTTTCGCTTTGAATTTACATCCTCAAGCCCAATACTCATCCTCACAGCCAAAATATGGTAACATCGTGAAGTGGATGGACAGGTGCATGTTTCAGAAGGGAATAAGCAAATGGTATGAGGACTACCGGAAGTTCAAATTACTGTAAAAACTCCCAAGGACTGATTATGGCTTATTAATTTGTTGTCAATAACAGCCCTGTTTTGTACAAAAAATAAACATTTGCTATCATATTATTTATTAATCTTTTGATTTACCTTGCTCTAGCATGCTGTGTTGATGGTTCAATGTTAATATCAAGACTTTCATCTGTATATTAAAAACCATGTGAATTTATAGCATAAAGATTACGTGCATTGCTATACCTTCAGTATTGTCACAAATTTTCTTAGACTCTTGTCATCTTGCTGCCCAGAAATATTGGGTGAAGCTTAAAAAAAAATGGCAGTAACCCCAATACCAAAGATTTAATTGTAATTAAAATTATTACCAATAAACAGAGGGGTTTTATCATCTGTACTTGAACTAATCTTGTCTACCACATCCTGTGGCGAATAGCAAGTGATAGTAGAGATTTCATCCTTCATTATAGCAGCATTAAAGAATTTAGAGCACAGTCGATAGTTACCTAATCATATGACACAATAATATTAACGTAAATTAGTACAAGTTTACACAATCTACCTGCAAAGTCACGCTGAATTTTGTTATGAAAGTAGGCTTGTAGATGATACAAAGTTAATAAAATGCTGTCAACTGGAACCTCTCTCCACCTTTGAAGCCATTTAAGTGCAGCATTGAAACTTTCGGACTGATTATTGGTAACACCACTGTATGGATTGTACAGATTCATTGGCTCCAATACAAATCTACCTAGACTCCTTGGTATCTAAAATCATTGTAACATATTGAGTACACCAGCATCTTAGTATCATACTTAATACCTCTGGATGTATCTCCTTCATGTAGTAGTCTGTAAATGCTTTGCTCCACATATCTTTGAAGTTATCTAATGACTTCAAATAACTAGTATGTGTCTCCTCATTTAAAAGATCACGAATGGCTAATATAGACTGGAATTTCTTCATGTCTAGCACCATGTTTCTTTAGCCACATCTTTATGGCATTTATTGTGTGATTCCAGCACCGCAAAAGATATACTTTTGGTAGATGTTTAATAATTGCCTGCAAAGGTAATATTAGATCCTTAATTTCTGATGTGCTAATATAGTGTGAAATATAGTTTAGTAAGAATGCAATTAACTTACTTGATGTAACCCACTTTCATCATCAGTGACAAGAGGTGTGGTGCACTTTCCTGTCACCAAGCTTGGTACCGATCTCGCCAATTGCTGCATCAGTTCCTCATGACAAGATTGAAATTTTCTTTCGTGAATGAGAAACAAGCAAGGAATAACAGGTAATGATGAAAAAAGTAGATGGCGAAGGTGATAAGTAGAAATCTCCCAACTGAAGAGTAGTGTCATAAGATAAAAACTGTGCCTTATCTAATTGTAGTTGCAAAACTATATCTAATTCTTTAAGAATTGTATCAAGGCCTCATACAACCACAAGATCTGGGTAAGTTTTAATGACCTTTACAAACCCTCCCAAGTCATATGCCATCTCATGCAAGTTGTAGATAGCATCTTTAGTGAGCCGGTTCTTGCGACGGCGGTTTGCTTGCTGCAAATTTATTATCTGCCTACTGTTGCGAGGATTGTGACTTGACTTCAGTTGTGGCGGAAGAGTATCAGAAGAAATACATTGCTTGTAAACATTATAAGGGAAATCTTTAATAGAACTTAAATTAGATAAAACGGAAGGGCATGTTCGATGGAACACACTGCTGTCACACTTTGAGTTTCCATGGCTAAAATTGACAGCTATAGTCTCATCTCCAACATAATGGATTAAGACTTGCTTATTTCCATTAAGTAGGAAATACACTTGCCGTTTAAAACGTAAATCTCTTCCTGATGGCAAAACAAGGGAATAATGGCACTTTCGAAAAGTTGGGGATTCTTTGTAGGAATTAACTTAGTTCCATTCTGATACCAGCGATACCCGTCCACTTTCCAATCATCTACAAAATAATCTTTGAATTATTTAATGTTTAATGTAAATTTCTTTGTAATAATAATAATTTAAAAAAACAATTAGACCTTAAACATTGAAGATATTAATAATAGAGTCACTTCTGCATAATGTTTCTTACTAACAGTGTAGTCTTTCACTGTTAAGGTATTGAGTTACTTGACAAATAACTGAATAAATACGGTATCAGTTAACCATTAATCATGTTCACTTCTGTTAAAAGTTTATGCAGATAGAAGTCAAATATTGTAGCTAGTTATAGTTTTAGCTTAAATAGTTTTGGTTCAAGTCAGCTAACTAACTAGATTAAAATATAACTCATTTACTAAATACTTAGTTATAGTTAACTAGTATCAAACTAAAACAATGTGATTGTGCATGCAATCACATAAACCATTGGTGCTTTGATGTCGAAGTACAAGTTAATACATGATGATGCACAAATAAGAGGAGGGGAGGAAGACATGATAAGGGTCATGGTATTAGTTATAGTGCATTGAAGCAAATGTAGTGAAAATGCAGACTAAATAATCAACAAAGAGGCATGAGAAAATGAGGCATTCTAGTGATGGTCATTGTGTTGATTTTATAAAACAATTTATACCTAAAGTGGTTGATACTACCTCAATATCTAGGTAGAAAATTCATAAAAAGTGTATTCACACAATTCTTAATCCAATAACCAGGTTTCTAAGAAACAGAAATATACATAAATTTCAGCTGCACCTGTCTGAACAACATACAAGGGTTTCTTAGCAACTGAATACATCAATTTAACCCTCTCATTCCTGAATTGTTTGGACGCGCGCGGAAAAATCTAATCTTCCACCGCGGAATAGAGCATTACCGTTTTATTTTTTTAACTCGATGCTGGTTGGGAAAACCCCATAGCAACCATATATCACTAAATAGACCAAGAGTTTGGGATTCCCCTCATTTTTTGATTGAGAAAATTGAATAATATTTAGGCCCTCTACTAATACTTTAAAAAAAAAAAATTTC
>WLWI01004453.1_pt1 | contig 11866 bp, 9 predicted proteins | sample 6701501 | NCBI WGS metagenome assembly WLWI01 (sample SAMN12718690, study PRJNA515312) | sponge metagenome | isolation source: marine sponge | host: Mycale hentscheli | place: New Zealand: South Island, Marlborough, Capsize Point | collected 2014-11-01
GCGGCGGGCCGAGAGGGCTGGACGGTGCTGGGCGCGGCGGAGCGGAGGTGGGGGGGGGAGGCGGGGGGCGGGGGGGGCTGGGGGGCGGCGGGGGGGCGAAGTCTGACACACACCAAAAAAAAAAAAAAAAAGTGGGTGGGGGAGGGGAAAATAAAAACCTTAGGAAGACAATTAGGCTACTTGACACTCTGTAGCTAATCAATAGTGCCTTTTTGCTGTCACTGTGGCTTGTATTTTGCTTTGGCTTGTCTCTACGATTGAGTTAGAGCATGTTTCAGCAAAGGTAGAGAGAGCCATAAGGAAGGAACGCAAGGTTTTGTTTTGAAATTGGTTATAATTAATGTTGACATGCAAGCACGAACTGCCCACACTGAGTGGCAAACCAGATTACTACACTCATTCAGGCTGTGAGACAGTAAGCCAAAATCTAGCAGCTGCCAATGAATAATAGTTTACTCATTATGACTGCTGGGGAGGGCATTGATTGAGAAGGGAACATTTGAATACATTCAATCATTCTCATCATTTAGAAGAAAGAAAAATGGGAAAATGTTCAGTTATTGTAACTAAAGGTAGTTAATTAAGAATTGTTTGATAGCCTCTGGAGAGTTCTTAAAAAGGTGGCAGGGATCCAGACGAGCCGGAAAGATTGCCTGAATCTACACGAGTGTCATGTGTTGATACAGCAAAGAGAGCAGCAGGAAAAACTACCATAACAACCGGCAAAATTAAGGCTTTCATTGCTCTATGAGTGCAGATGTTATTCACACACACACACACATACATACACTTGCTCCTCTTTCATTTCCTAACTTGAGTCTCACAGAACCGACACAATCGATCTTCAGGGAATCCCGTACACCAGTGCCAATTTTTAGTCAAATACATGCCTGATATAGCACTGTACCAAGATAAAAACATTAATGATAATAAATAGGAGACTCCAATGATATGTCAACCCACAGCAGCAAGAAATAGTGGACGAGACGTAATCAGAGAAGGGCATGTGAATGCGGCAGACTTTGTTCTGATTGGTTGTTGTTGAGACTTGTCAATACTGCGGCTTGCTTTGAAATAATACCCAGTCAAATTATTCCAAGAACTCAAAAGGTCTCCATTTAAAAAGCCTACAGCAGTCATAACAGTAACCCAGCTGCATGGCGACAGCTTGAATAACCGAGAGGGCATGCACAGCTCGTTGGGAGAGGAGGGAACTGACAGTGAGCAAAGACTGAGGTAGGAATGGGATAATTGCAGGAGAAATGAACCAGCTGTAGATATAGACACAACAGAGCTTAGCCAAATACTTCAGGGATGGCCTGTGAGGGTTTCAATAGGATGGGGGCAGCAGAATGTGAAACACTTGCTTTATTTGTCAATTCAAAAGACTCGTTGTGTGTGCTAATGAAGTGTTAGAATCGTAGACACTAAACGGGCAATAATGCAAGTTACATAAGGACCCAAAAAGTTTAGTCTTAGTGCTCACAATAAATCAAACAAACTAAGTAATTTATAAACTTTCCCTCCTAGTCATCTTCACACCAGAACCGTTTTACTAAGATAAAGGAATTTCCAGTCATCTTCACACCAGAAGGTAATTAAAAAAGCCGTTTAGTGTCTACGATTCTAACACTTCATTGTGTTTTGTATTTCTTATTATCATTTTAATTACCTTCTGGTGTGAAGATGGTTGGAATTCCTTTATCTTAGTAAAATGATAATAAGAAATACAAAAACACAACAATAACAACTTCAGTTCCCTAACTATTTATAGTCACACAGTCAAATGACAGGAGTATCTAAAGAGCTACATGTATTTTGGCTGTACTAAGCCATAGAAAGACACTTCCAACAATAACAACAAAACAAAAAACAAAATACCATTGCCTTCTTTTTCTTACCTCTCTCTCTCACTCTCTCTCCTTCCTCCCCTCTATTTCCTCATCTCCCTCCCTCTCTCTCTTTCCCTTTCTCTCACCTCTTCAAAGGTTCCATGTGGCTACTGAAGATCTGCACACACTCAGGTCCGACCCCAATGACCTTCCTGGTCCTGTGGGCGTCTATGACGTGGTAGATCTCCACTCCGTACAGGTCAATCTGTGCCGTCTCTTCTAAGAACTTCTCGATGGCCACTTCACCGGAAGTCCCCACTATCTTCTGGTGCTCCCTGCGCGTCTTGACCTCCAGAGTCTCATTGTCCTGCTGACTCAGCACTTTGTGGTGGTATTCCAGCCCGACCCGATAGTCCCCTTTGTCGATCTGCGATATCAGAGCAGTCAGACGAGCTGCACGGTTCAGAGAGTTGGGTTTGAGGCGACCCTGTACCAGATCCTTCTTCAACTGCTTATAAAAGTGAAGTCTGTAGTAAAGACAAAAATATATATAGTACACGTAATATCACATGTTGGAGAATACAGCAGTTGAGATTCCCTGGCAACTACAAGATACACAAAACATTCATGCACATGTCATGAATAATGCAGCCAATCAAAGCACTTGACAGCCCTGGGGCTTCGTGTTGTTAACACCTCAGCATTAGAGCCAGTACACCTGGAGTCACGCTTGACCGTCTAAACCAAATCGTTATCTATCCAACTGGATTTTTTATTTTGTCTACCCGAAGCCACGGCAGAATATAATAATTACATTCACAGGCTGCTTCGGCGTCTCCGGCGAGAACCCAACAACGCTGCGGGCACTTTGCGAGGCAGGCTGCCAGCCGGCTGTCTATAGGCCTGTGACAATCAGCAAAGAGTAGGGTCCCTCTGAACTATGTCCAGTGTTGGCCCTCAAACACAGGACACCTCTAAAGTCACGTATATGCAGTCACTCTCAAATTGCCTGTGTACAAACAACCTTTCTTTGAGGTCTGAGATAATTGGCACTAATTATTGGCACCGCCCACCCAAACCCAGGAACCGGAGAGGTGGAAAATTGCCTCTCAAGTGAGAACATTTTCATAAGCGAGCTTGGAACAGATAGTAAGTTGACCTCTTCGCAAGCTAGATCAGATAGCCAAGGGTCACACCATATCATGATGATGTTGACATGGAAGGATGTTAATTAAACAAAAAAACAACAACGAAACCACCTAATTTAAGTGACTTCTATGACCTACTATCACACTAAAGAAATAAATCCACATAAGAGAATGAAATACAGCTTAGTAGAAATAAGTCCACCTAACCCTTCTTGTGTCCCCTCTGTAACTAAATCCCCTCCCTGTTCCTAAATGTGATCCCTGCATCATCCTTCACTTGGTCACTCTAGACCAAACACTGACAGATACAAAGGCCAGTTTGTGCCCATGCCTCTACTAAGCTGGGCGTCGCACGTATCTGACCAGTCTCGCACCTCACTGCTCCCACAGAATTCACAACCAGTGCTGGAAGAAGAAACTACAAAGGACGCAAGGAATGCAACTCTGGGTCTGTCTTTCTGCTTTCATCCGCACTACATCATCAACTACAAACTTACCTTTAGCGGAGTGCTCAATTAAAACCCAGACAGTTTCAAATTATAGGCTAATTTCTTTTTGTACGGTGAAAGTGGAGTAGGGTAATACCAACAGAGCGTGCCCAGTCCTAATAAGGTAACCACCTGTCCACATGTAGCCTCTGTAGCCTGCCAGCCCCTAAGTTTTACTACAGGTGATTCACCATCAAGTCACAAATATCGTTATGTGTTAATTAAGCCTATTATACAAGAGAGGAGTACAAGTCACCACAGATTACCACCACCACACACACACACACACACACACACGCACACACACGCACACACAAGGAGTGAGAGAGGGGTATTTTTAGAGTAATTAAGCAGTGAACCAGGAACAATTAACATGATATTCTCATGAAATTTGATTGTTCTTGCATTAATCAACTCTAATAATAATCCCCCTTCATTTTCACTGCCTCTGATCAACAACAGGAGAAAATGATAAATAAAATAAAATTTCTTTGAATGGGACACGGTTGGGCTAGCAAAGAGATCTACCACGACCAAATATTTCCACACCAAAAGAAAGCACATTTAGATATCACAGTGGTTATTACAGTAGTCAGTTGGGATTCTATGTACACTTAAATACCACCACCCCCTCCCCCCCATACATACACACATACATACCTACATACAACATGCATGCATACATACACACATATACACATACATGCATGCATACATACGCACATATGTACACAGATGTTGTCATTCCAATGCACTCTGTACAAATCAGATTTCCAGTCTCACGATAGTTACTAGAAGAACAGATTCCATTAAACTAAAGATCACATTTATATTCCTCACGAGTTGTTTACAGCTTACAATGCATGGAACTGCCCACGCGTCAGGTACTACAGTAGCACGGTCCTACAAGTTTATACAGACAGTTGTTTTAACACCAGTGAACACCATTTTCCTTCTTTGTGAACACGATATTGATAGCCTGTGCTGTATAAGCAACACACAACACTGTTCTTATCGAGGGAAATGGAACACTCCATCGCTTAAATCCCATGCTCTCTGCAATGTTTACCTCTAGGCATGCCCCACCCTCTCTGCCTGCCCCCCCCCCCCCTCCCCCCCCCCACCCCCCCCCCCCCCCGCCCCCCCCCCCCCGCCCGCCCCCCCCAACCCCCCCCCCCCCTCCTCCCTCCCCCCCGCGCCCCCCCCCCCCCCCCCCCCTCCCCCCCCCCCCCTGCCCCCCCCCCCCCCCCCCCCCCCTCCTAACTGCACCGATTCGTACAGACACTATCCCTTGCAAGGAGTCAGCCAATCTATGCACACACTCACAACATAACTCAGCCATACAAAGGGACACACCTTTTTCGTACCAATATTTTAAAATTGTTTTTTTTTTTTTTGTCACTTTTCCAGTGGAATCCAAATGTGTCCATTCACAAGTGACTTCAAAGGCTCTGAGGAATGTGTTGTGTACGAACACAGACAGGCGTCCGCCATTACCAGCACTTACCATCTCCCACCAAACACACCAGCACTGTCAGCCATAACACAGTGCCACATCAAAACTAACACACACTCATACACGTACCACTTAACCAACTCAAATAAATTCTAAGAGGAAGACACAATGGCGGGCAACTTTTGATAAGATTAACAAGTTATTTTTGTTGTGTATATTTATATATATATATAATAAGAATTTAAGAGAAAATCAATTCAGAGAGCTGGTCGATTTTTCTCATTCTTATGTCATTAATGGGCTAATTCCTCTAATTTTCCCCTTCATTCTTACAGAGGATTGTATCAGTGCAAGAGGTAATTGTCCACCCAGCTTTGTGAAATGCATATCCTATGAAGTCGCTGGGCCGTGTCCACAGGACTTCTGTTGACAGCACCAGGAAGCGCTGATCTAACTGCTTCAAAGGAGCCTATCATTCAGGTCAAAGTCAAATCAGAACAAAGTAAGTCTTTCTGGCGTATTCCCTTTCTGGCTGTTTGTTTTTCTTCCTCCAGAGGCCCAGCTTCCCACCACAGCTACCTGAGTTGAAAACATAACTCTTCTAAAGCACTTAATCTAATCCTTTATCTCCTTGTTGGCCTGGCAGTCCGACCTACCAAATGGTCTTCAGCTGACCTAATCTCCAGCAATCGTATCCATGCATTACAAACGTTTTTGGCAACACCACCAGAAATCCTGCTGTGAATTTTCATTGGATTGGATCAACTCGCTCGAGCCTAGATTATGTCATCCTTTTGGCGATTATTAGTGATAATTAAGCGTTAAATTGGCCCCCCACGCCTTGAAGGCGATGCTACGAGTTGTCACGGGTGCTTTGTGTTTGGGTGAGTTGGATCAAAGCTTACCAGTGACCTGGATGTGTCCTCAACAGTGAACACAGTGATGTCATGGTAATGCTGCAAAGCTAGGCACATCTGTTAGTTAAGGCTTCCATCTCGCTTTGCTCCAGTAAAATAATCCAAGCTGATGTCTAATTGTCTAATTACGAGTTTTCCACCAAAATCTCCAACCAGTGAATACATCCTTCTCCTTTAAGGTTTCTGAGGAAGTATTCGTGGATATGTCACCTTTTTTTCTGGATCTGATGCCCGTGGACAATACATACCTCCTTATGTTCGTCATCCTCCTTTCCATCCTCTACACTGTTGCTTCATGGAAGTGAAATCCCCTTCAGTGACATTGCTAGGGTTTCTTTCCCTGGATGAGCCAGGACCTCTGCTGTAAGTGGCGTGGTGCACACATTGCACCGGTAGTCATTGTGACATTATTAGCTCTGATCACGCTGGGGGTGGGCAGGTGACGTCAACAGAAGAACTGACAGGAATGCAAGTGAAGCCGTAAAGTGTAACCACTGTTATTTTCAAACAATCTTGTGATTCAGCGATACAAAGCAAATGTTTAATTAGATGTAGAATGTGGTTACTAGCAGGGATTGAACACGGGATCACTCGCATAACGATCAAGCACTCTAACCACTGAGTGAAAAGATCTTTTTTGTCATTGTTTTTTTTTTTTTTACTTCTTCGCTAGTGTTCTTATAATTATTTTTTTTCTTTCACTACAATTATTGAGCTCATGATTTTTCTTGTCCTAACTTTGTCTCTTATTCGTTATTATCTGGTACTAATTGGTAACCTTCACACACTGCCATTGTTTTAGTCTGGAGTAATACATTATATATAGAGCTCAGTTGATTACTCAGGCTATGGCAGTGCCACGCCCACCATTACCACATGAATTACTCTCATGTACACACACATACACACACACACACACACTTGAAATGGCATCTTATTATCCAGCTATTCAGTGCTAGTAACTGCTAGTCTATTCCTGTAAAGTGGCTTAAACATTTATTAGCCATATATACAGACCGTGTTCCCGGGAACTGAGTGCCACATATGATGAGCGTGCGCACGCATGCACACACACATCAGGGACAAAGTCTGAACCCGGCTTGCCCCAACCACTGTGTCTATCAATGTCAATCAGTCAGCAATGCATAAAATTACTATTAATTAATATAAATTAAAGTCAAATTATCCCTGAATTATATTATTTGAACCACCGGGATAAAGAATAGACCGCAGCTATTACAGGGGGTGGGGTGACCACACCCACTGCAGGACCTCACACTCTGAACATTTCCCATAAAATGCTACCGAAACACTGCACACACACACACACACACACACACACACACACGGTAATCTCGACCCTACAATGCGGAGACTGAGTGTGTGCAACAATTGAGACCATCAGCATGTCTTCAGAATATCTCCAGGCCATAGCACAACTAAACTAAAAGCTATGTGTATATACAAATTCACATATATACATACATACACGCACTACAACACTCTACACCCAAGCCTCCCATTATGAACAACAAAAACAACAACAAAACGACAACAACAACCAAAATGGAACTATGATAATCAATCATCAATCACTTCCATCTAATCTAATTCCGTCTAGTCTTCCCTTGTGCAAGCTAAGTGTTAATCACTTATCACCCGATATTCCACAGTGACGTAGCCCGAGGACATTAAAAAGGATGGCGAAGTGATACCAAAAATAATAATACAAGGCCTTCGAATCCCCACTAATCACTCTCTGACACAACACACAAAAAACAACACATTCCTGACACGACGCCTGGTAGTTAAGACAAAGTGCTAGGACTAAAACTGAACTAGGCCGTAAAAAAATCTTTTCGCATAGAGAATATGGCAGAGAACTCCTCTCCCTTCCTTTCTCCCAAGAAAAACCCAATAACTTCAAAGGGAGCCAACTTGACAAGGCCCAGTTGTAAATAGCAAATAGCAGGAACTCACTCCACCTATACAAGGACTGCTGAGATACAACAAATAGATCCTTGATCTCCCCACTTAGACAGAGGGAGAGAGAGAGAGAGAGGGAGTGAGGGGCTGATACCGGAGAGTCCCAGCCAACGAAATCCCCCAAACAACCAAGATGGGGCATGTGTGTTGTGGGTGAGACACATGCCCTTGCCACATCACTTAACTCTACCCGGGAAGCCAATTAATACCTAATGAAACAATAAACTATTTAACCAGATTAAACTCTGAAGATAGGGGGAGGAGGTGAGAGAGAGAGAGAGGAGGGAGAAACTGCACTGATTTGTATGAATGCAATAGGCCCACCAACTGTGTTGCTCAAAACATTTCCAACTTCATTAAATAGTTGTAATTTCTGGCAAAACGAAAAAGGTCCCTTAATTCCTGTCCTCAGTAGGCACTTGGTATGGATTTCGTTTTTCGTTAGAGAAGCTAACCTGACTAGCACAATGTAGAACCTCTAGATAATGTACAATGTAGAACCTCTAGATAATGTACAATGTAGAACCTCTAGATAATGTACAATGTAGAACCTCTAGATAATGTACATGTACATGTTCCATACCAACTTTCTCCTGCAGAAACGCTAATTTACCTTGTGACTGGTTGCAGGATCTTCTGAGGCTTGATGAAGTACTTCACCTTCATGTCTAGCACGGGCCTGTTGCTAGGGTTAAGTTGCTCGTACAATGGGTTCCGCAAGTTCACCCAGTGGTATTCTCCATTTTTGTCCAAGAACCGAAGACCAAAGTAGTCCTTTTCCAGCGTTCCAATGGCCTTGCATGCCTAGCAACACGGGAAAGAAGGTTAATTACTTACATGTATAAAATAAGCACCTACAATAAAATGGCTGTACAGGAAAACTACATATATTGAGAAAATTCTGGATATATTTTAAAATAAATTGAAGAGAATTAGAATACAAACACTTCTCCATAAGATGGTAATAGTTAACTGTCTGTATTCTAATTATTGGGTGACCAATCACACACTTCAGCTATCGTTCACCTGCATCATACCACTTCACTGTCTATTCACTACACTGTCTCCCACCTCAACATGCCCTGCCAGCAACACGCGCACTCATGCACATACACACCTTTAAGTCAATTGGTACTACTAAAACTAGGCACCAGTGGGAATTATCAACTATGAATACCAGAGCCAGTTAAACTCGTCCAGCTGACTGATCTAGCTACCTCTCCCACTCAGAACTTCTCATAAAATCACATAACTGATACAGCCAACTCACCAGCAGTATAGTATAGCTTATAATATAGCTAATGATACCAAGTAATACCGTTTGAGCTATCGACCATAATAGCTAGCTACATTGTATCAGCTGAAAGACCAAAAGGATGATGACACAATGTTAGGTAAACTAATTTCTTAGCTAGCTGCGAGATTCTCGGCCAGAGCACCCATTCGCTATGTAATACTTAACAACTGAAGTGCTAACGTAAGGTGTGCTTTTAAGGTTAACGATAGCTACTTTCTGCCGCTGCTATAACGTGGGTTCCTACTCAAGGCTTTTTTTTTAACTAGCTATGCGTGCAAAGGCTAACCTTATCAAGACAGTCCGCTCCCGTAGCTTTCCTCAAAAGTGTAACTTCTTGTTCCACTCCGTCTAGCCGCCTCACCAAGTAAGACTTGGTTTGAGGCATCACCGCTGGTCGACAAGACATGACTCCAAACTAACAGCTAAACTCGTTACTTATTCACTCACTACAGATTTAGAGTGGCTATTTCCTCTCCGCTGGAGTTTTAACAACTATTATAGATAACCAGGCAGCTCCATTTTCACAATTAATTAAAATTCTATAAGCCCGGAAATAAAATGTGAGATCAGTCATACTTAGCGCATGCGTATGAGCCCTGGAAACCGACCGTTATTCGAAAAGTTTGTGGCGGTGGTGGGGAAAAGTGGAGAAGAGATGGGTTACGGAATCCTAAGTGGTTTGTGGGCCAAGTAAATTGGTAAATGAATCTTAGGATTCCAAGTCTCCTACATATGAGGCTAAGTTCGTATTACAAGGTTTTTATCCCCAGTAAGAGAGGTAATTAAGTATAGCCTCACTACTTGTATACATAGCTAAGGAACTACATTAACATGCAACATGACATGTACTATGTGCATATGAATGTACTTTCATGTGTATCACTTAGAAATCAGGTCCATTAGTCCAATTTGTTCTGGTATCAGTCTGCATAGCAACCGTTCCTATAAGCAGTTTGTTGCTACAGCAATTTCAGGGTTAAAAAGTCCTCAGCACTACAATATCACACACACACGAACTCAGCACACAAGCCATGTAACTATACATGGCTACAGGGAAGTAAACAGCGCCAATGGCGCAAATATAATTTAGGTCAAAATTTATGAAATTTAATACAGTATGTAAATGATTTGGACATCATCAATGAAGAGCATAAATTAGCATTCTGCCTATATTGGTAACCTAGTTCATCATAATTTTTCAATAAAGTTTGGCCCTGGTCCCTTGTCCCACCCCACCCCCGTCTGGATCCTCCTCTGGGCTACTAAGCATAAAAAAGCACACACCGTTTATACCTACTATAGTCAATTATTCGCTATTATAACACAATAGTGGGAAACACACATAGCATGAGCTAGCTTTTCTATTTGAGTTAGCAATTCGGTTCTATATTTACTGAAACGAGTTTCTTATCTTAAAGACTTCATAGGTTTGACATACTATCAGTGAACATAGCTGAACGGAGAAAGAGAGTGGGCATTTTAAAAAATTGTCATAGTGACAGTCTCTATGATAGACCTTTCTTTTATGTTTGGGTGATCGATTCAATCAGTGAGGTATACAAGTGTAATTGTGCATAACATTGTTTGCACTGACGTATTAGCTCAACAAACTATTTGGTGTATATAACCGTGTACAAAAAAGAACTATGCAGACCTCAAAATCAATAACACAGTCAAAATTTCGAAATATTTCCTTGAGTATATTCACATCACACAAGAGTTCAATATTTTCTTATACTGAACACTGCATTGAATGCTTCAATAATGTGCCTGTGCACAGTTGTGGATAACTGAATTTTAGAAGCATGGCTGAGGTAGCTATAACACAGTTTATAAGTCTCGACGTACAATATTGGGATGACATTTCATTTTCACGCTTATATTTTTATTTGCCTTTGGCTACTGAAAATACTTTACATGAATATGTCCCCATTATATTATTATACATAATATATTATACTTCTTTAGCACCCAATGCACAGGCAACTATTTTCAATCTCCATCAACTTTGTGATGCAAGAACTTGTTTATGTACATACCTCATACTTATAACATCATTGCTAATATCCTTTCTCATTATTCTAGAATAAAACAATGTATAGGGACTTTCTCAAACCTATTATTCTCATCTTCAGCACCTCTACAAGTTAACTGTGACTTTTCTTAGTTGGATTTTAAGACTATAATAATACCACCAGCATATAACATGACGTTGAAACCATAGTAGCTAACATGGTAGTTCCAAGCAATGGATCTCTCTTGACCTGATCACGATTTACAATCATACTGCCAGAGACGGTTATAAATAATGATAGCACATGTATTCATGTATTAAACAGTTCTGAAGCACTTCCATGGAAAGCTAGAAGTGACTGAATTCAAAGGTCAGAAATGGCTTCTGTCAAGATCCTTTTGTTCACTAAAGTACATATAAAGTCACATCCATTCCTGCAGCGCCTGACACACACACACACACACACACACACACACACACTCCTATATGTTTCATTCTTATATCCACGGGTAAGCACACATACAAAAAATATATATTTTTAAAAAAGTTTTACGAGAATGAATATACTTCTCAAATGATTTCATTATGAACTCTACTCACACTCGATTATACCCCCCCCCCCCCCCCCCCCCCCCCCCCCCCCCCACCCAACCCCACCCACATTTTTTTACAGTTTTCTTTTTTTTCTCACTTTCTTTATTTTTTTGTTGTTTTTTGTTATTTTTTTT
>WLWI01004454.1_pt1 | contig 11863 bp, 26 predicted proteins | sample 6701501 | NCBI WGS metagenome assembly WLWI01 (sample SAMN12718690, study PRJNA515312) | sponge metagenome | isolation source: marine sponge | host: Mycale hentscheli | place: New Zealand: South Island, Marlborough, Capsize Point | collected 2014-11-01
TTATTTAAAAGCCATATATATATAATTTTCTCCATTAGCATTTGTCATTCCGCTAGCAGCTGGTACTGTAAAACCATCACTATCAAAAGGAAATGTAAATGATTGAGCTGTAGCCCCAGTATTAGCCACAACATAATTGTTTGCTAAAGCCGTGGAAAATATAGGCCAGTCTTCCGGCCCAACAGAAGTACATTTTATCATTACCCAGCTTGGCTGAAACCCGAGCCCAGTGATTGAATTACTACTTCCAGTTCCTGTATAAGTTCCCATTTTAGAATAACCAGCGACAGAATGAAAACAATAAGCAAGCATATTTTGTCCAGAGCCATTTACAGCAACATAAGTTCCTAAGCTAAATACAGAACTTGTAGGCTGTGTTGAGTTCCAAGGAGAGCCTGATTGAGACCATGGGTTAGCATTTAAATCTGAATATGCAAGAGGGTCGTTTAAAAGACTTGACCCTGTAGTCCAACTATAATTACCACTTCTATTTTTAACAATGATAAACTCTGGCGCTGAACTTAATCCATGACCTACTGTAGCATTACTCCCTGTTCCAGTATATGTCACAATACTAAAACCTAAATTTGTGTTTGCTTGCACTGTGCTTGTAATACTTCCATTTGTATTGCTGCTAGTAGTTCCTCCGTTTGCTTGCCAACCATAAGCTAAATAATTTGCTCCGCTTGCATTTGAATCCGTGGCAGAGCCTAAACTAAAACCATCTGCATCAAATGATGTTACATTACTTACATAAGTTGTTTCCGCTGATGAATCATTTGAATATACTTGCCTATTTACCCCTCTTGAGCTGTCTGTTAAAACATGAGAGTAAGTATTTCCACTTGTGCTTTTAATCCAAAGAAAATCTGGTTTGAAGCCAAAGCCTGTTATTGATTGAGTTCCACCATTACCTGTAAATGCAATGGTTTTAAAATAAACCGGGAGCGCAACATTGTTTATTTTTTTCCAAGCCGTTCCATTATAATATTCTTCACAAGAAGCTGAACCATCCGAAGTTTCATTGGTATTGTTTCTAATCATACCGGCTACATCTGTAGCAGGTCTGTTGTTATTCGTACCTGTAGGGATTTTTAGCCCACTCTCTGAAGTCGCTTCATTTAAATCTACTAGTTCCCCGCTTACTTTTGTTGTTGCCATATTACTGTTCTATCCAATTTAAAGTTTCTTCATCCCAAATATACAACTTTCCGTCATTTGGTTTTTCTACAGGCGCTACCCAATCAGAACATAAAGACATTGAAGGTGTTTCAATATCTTGTATAGTCCAACTAGGATAAGGTTGAGGTCTTACATTATTAAATAACCACATTTGCTCTCCTTCGTGCCAAAAATCTTTTCCTTCTACTTTTTCCACTGGAGCTGTCCATCCTGTCTCTGTGCTCCAAGTCCAGCTTGGGTAAGGAGCTGCTGAGTTGTAAGGTTGAGATAAATAGATATAATCTACCCACTCTGTTGTATCTTCTTTCCACCACCAATCTTCTCCCTTCGGTCTTTCTACAGGACATTCCCACAGACAAGACTCTTCATTTAAAGTCCAAGACTCAAATGGCTGTGGTGCATAAAACGCATCTCTTACAGGGTCGTAAATATACCCTACTCCTGCATAATTTTTTCTAAAAGGTGTGCCACCGTTTTGGTGAACACCACCTACTGTGTTATAAGAAGTTCTTTTGCATAGTCCGCCTTTTCCATAATACCCTTCCCAGTAAACCGTGTTGTCTATAACCTCTGGTGAAAGAGCGTAAAGCTCTTCAAGCTTTACTTGTATCTCAGCCTCAATCGCTGTAATTTCTTCTTGTGTTTTATCTGCAGTTCTGCTATCTTCTAAATCTTTTATCTCCTGCTCAATCGTTTCATCTCTAGCAGATTTCTCATACGTCTCAAGCACTCCAGTAATTACTCCAGTTACTACGCAAAGACAGTTGTCTATTTCTTGCTGCTTTGCATCTATCTCTATTTGCTTCGCTTCAATCGCAGCTGTGTCATCCTCAGTCGGCTCTTCGATAGAAGTAAGATTAGCCATCTCATTACTTAAAGCCATTAGCTCTTCTCTTAGAGTTTCTGTTGTGTGGTCGTTATTTAAAAATGCGTAATGTGCCATATTAACTAAAACTTACTGTATCGCTACCCGCAGTAAACGATGTTATTTTATCACTACCATCCGTAGTAGTTGAACTTGTTAAACCTGCTCCTACTGTTATTGTATAGGTGTTTGGATATCTAACGATTACTATTCCAGAACCACCAGTATTTCTTGCACCTCCACCACCTCCGGTGTTAGCTGTACCTGCATCACCCTCATCTCCACCTCCACCAGAACCACCAGGTAAAGTTGATGTTCCACTCCCTGCAGCTGCTCCTCCACCACCCGCATAGGTTGTAGACACACCTGTTATACTAGAAGACTTTCCATCTCCACCGTGTCCATCACCATTTGTATTTCCAGCTTCGGATGCTCCACCTCCACCTCCACCTTTATATGTACTAGGAAAGTTTGCCCCTTGAGAACCAGTTCCACCATTAAAACCTTGCCCAGCTGTTGCAGTTCCTCCAGCTCGTCCAACAATTGATGCAGCACCACCACCAGAACCACCATCACCTCCAGTTTCAAATGTTGCTGGGTCAGCAGTACCTCTATATCCAGCTCTACCTCCTCCAATAGCAGTAAGTGTAGAAAAAACAGAGTTTGCTCCTTGATTATTTAAAGCACCACCACTACCAACTGTTACAGTATAACTTGTTGAAAAGGCTACTCCAAATGTCGTGTTTTCTAAAAATCCACCAGCTCCCCCTCCACCAGCTCCTGTGGATGAAGATTCATCACCTCCCCCTCCACCACCAGCTATTGCTAAAACATTAACTTGAAAATCTACGCTAGGTGATGCAGCTCCTTCAGAAAATCTTTTCCAGTCTGCGTTGTCTTTGTATTCGAGTCTGCTATCAGTTGTATTTAAACGTAGGTCTCCAGCAACTCCTGTTGGTCTTTGGGCAGTAGTACCCTGCGTCCACACTAGACCTCCAGTGTCACCACTCATGTCAATTACGTTTGTAGTTACTTTGTTTGTTGCCATGAGCTAAACGTTATTGTGTTATTACTACTTCTATTCCATTTGCTGCGGTTGTTGGTGGCGCAGTTACAAAAGTTAAAGTTGTACCTGCTACGCTATAATTAGCTACACCACCAGAATCAAGTGAGTTCTGATATACACCGCTTATATAAATGTTAATATTGTCTGCACTACTCGGAGTAGTTGATAATGTAAATCCAGTTGTTGAGTTGTTTCCAGTAAACTGGTCTTTTACAACTGTAGTTCCTGTGGCAGTGGCAGCTACCGTTATCTCTGTTGCTGATGTTTGTGTCAACGTTATTCCAGCACCTTCTGTTAGATTAACTGTTGAATCAGCTCCTGCTGCTGCATCTAATTGTAATGGAACACTGCTTCCAGCTTTTGTACCAGCTTGAAGTGTATACGTGTCTCCCGAAGATGTAGATGCAATTGAAATCTCACTATCACTAACCCTAGTTAGAGCGATATCTGTTCCCGCAGTTAGTGTAACAGCATCATTGCTACCATCACTACCGGCTAGGTTTATATTTGTTGTTGCTGCAGGCACATCAACCGTATAGGTTGTACCTGTCAAAAGAGCTTTTGGTACTTGAACGTTATCCGTTCCTTGATACCCAACGAAATAATCTATGTCCGCTAGTGTTGCTCCTGTTGTAAATTGTGAAAATTTTACTGCCATTTTATTTTAATTAAGGTGCTTGTTCTGTTATTATGTCTTGACTTCCTAGTTCACTTACCATTTGTATTCCTAATTCTGTTACTACGTCTTCTCCTCCATAAGGCGGGTTGACCGAACCTTGGTTCGTCCCTATAAAGTTCCCTATGGCAATTATTAATGACATATTACCAAAGAGCTATTATATTAGAGGCTGATGTTCCTGTCGCCCATACCTTCTTAACATGTACAGGAAAAAATGCTCCCGTGTTAATTCCTTGGAATGTGACTTCATCACCAGCAACTGTTGTTACTTTTAAATTTCCTGCCGTTCCTATGTAAAGAACAGCTCCTTCTTGGTCGCCACCGTATATCTCATAAGCTTTTCCGCTTGCTGCAAATATATTTGCAGATACAGTAAGTGTGTTATCATCTTCAATACCAATTACTACAGCTTGCGTGTTGTCAGTCGTATTAACAATAATCATATTTAGATGAACCCCGCTAGTTAAAAACGTAGCGTTGCTATCAATTAATTGAGTTGTACTTCCAGAAGTTGTAGTTCCTGTTGGACCTGCTGTTCCTATATCAGGAATGTCTGTATTGTCAGAATTATTAACTGACCATGCTCTTCCTGCTTGTAATTTTTGGTATGCCATAATTTATTTTTTATAAGGGAACAAACGGTTGAGACCATCTCGTCTCTCGCTGCACCCGCAATCTTTATTTAATTTTTCTGCTACTATATCTACAGCTTTTTTTATGCCTGTAAATTTAGTAAATTTTTCTATGTCGTCTCCCAGTCCTCTTGATTTCATTTCTTACAAGTACAAATCTTTTCACCGTTTGAACAATCATTCATCTTAAATGATACTGCAAAGATAATCTTATTCCAATTACATTTAAAACCTTTTGTTAATTTACCCCACCACCTTGCTATTGCGTGTGATGTTTTAATAAGCCATGCTCCTAGTTTTTTCATTTTACTTTTTTTAATCTTGGATTTTTCTTTTTAGCTTTTGCTGAAGCTTTTCTTGTAGCCGATGCTAAAATAGCAGAAGCAGCTTTTTGACTAACCCCTTGTTTTTTTGCAATTTTTTTTGCTACGTTTTTAAATCCTCTTGTTTTCTTAACAGCCATTACTTCATGTTTGAATCAGCTGAATATGGGTGCTTTCCATATCTCTTCATAATACCTTTAGATTCATCTCTTCTGTCTTTGTAAGATTGAGATTTTTTTCCGTTACGAGCTCCTAAAGATTCGTCTAGTCTTGAGTTATATCCTTGTTTTTTCATTTTATAAAAATTTTATAAATACAAAGATACTAATATTTTCGTTGTCTATTTTTTTGACTTAGCGCCAACACATCTCCATCTTTTTCTAGATAAGTTATTTGGAGTGTTTGGGTCGTTTTGTTTCTTCTTGCTAAGACGCCTTTTAATACCAAGGCTTCTTGCACAGTAGCTATCGCCCTTAGATGTACCAGGTCTTACCCTAGGCCCACCGCCCTTAGCTTTTCCTGCTTGACCGTAGCTTACCTTTTTACCTGTTGAAGTAATTTTTACTCTTGCTTTCCCCTTTCTTGGTGTTGCCATTATGCGTTTCTTACTTTTGCTGCTTTAGTGTTTGCCACTACTGTTTTCCCTTTTGCTCCTGCCTTTTTCTTTTTACGAGCTGTAGCCGCTAGTTGTCTTTTGGAAAGACTTCTTGCTTTTGCTAGAGGCAGACATCTATCAGGATTCTTTTTATCCTTACTAGTTCCACACGCTCCTTTTATAGTTCCGTCTGAGCCAATGCGTACCCATTTCTGGTCTCTCCATTTTTTTAGCTCACCCATTACTTTTTCATTTTAGCCCCCGCAATCTTATCTGCGTAAGTTACTCCTGGGTTGTTATCTAGCCCTGCTTTTACACTTAGCATACCGAACTTTGTTTTCTTTACCTTGCGGTGCTTTTTACTCATTTTACTCATTTCTTACTTTTTTTTGCGTAGTTAGGGTCTTTACAATATTTACTTGCTGCCATATTTGCATAGGCAGACGGGTACGTATCAAACGTTCTCTTTGCCCAAGCAATACCTGCTGGACAAATTTTGTTCTTACGACCAGTTTTTTTCTTAGCCATTAATACTTAGACTTTACTTTTTTACCAGTTTTTTTTGCGTGCTTTTTTGCAGCCGCTTTTCCTTTCTTTGTGTAACTAAACTTTTTATTTCCTACTGTTGGCATAATTTGTTTTTTTATAGATTAACATATTAGGGTAGTCTTTCGTGTTACCCTTTGGACACGTGTAATTATATTTGTTTTTATCTAAAGAACTTTTATACATTTAATTTCTTTTTCTTTTTGCTAATCTAGCTTTAGTTCTTTTTGCAAATCTTTGTCCGGCAGGCGTGTTTTTAATTTTGTCTTCCATTGTAATTCTTTTTGCTTCACGAATAACTACATCAGGTCTTGCGTTTCCATAATTACCACGTCTTTTTTCTACATTTTTTTTAGCTACCTTCATTATAGAATCTCTTTTAGCTTTCCTTTCAGCTCGAGTAGGGCTAGTTATTCTATCTACACTCTGGTTTCTAAATGTGTAAGAATTATAATCCTTTGCTTTTTTTAAATGTCCTTTCTTGTGTGGCATAATATTATTATCTTTTATCCATCGGGTTTTTTGTTTTCATTGTAGCTTCAAGAATTTTTTCTTCTCTCGAACCCTTTGGCGCATATACCATTTTAGATATACCTGTTGAAGGGTTGTAAATCTCTACATCTCCTGGTGTTGAATTAATTCTTCTAATTGCTGAATTACGAAATCCCACTGAGTCGTAGTTATCCATTTTACGGATTCCTACTGACTTAGAATTATTTTTTTTACTAGGTCTTGTTCCTCTTGGCATAATATTGTTATTTTTACAAAGATAAGAAATCTAATATAATGAAATCAAAAGTAAATGACTGTCTTAAATATTGGCGAGTTATACGTTACTTTATTAAACAAAAACATGGTCTGACTACTCCCGACCTTGATATGCTTTTGTTTCTTTACAGCGAAGATATATTTTCAAAAGAAAAATTTCAAGAGTTCAATGAACTTCTGCCATGGGATAAAAATAGGTTTAGTAAATTACTGCGCGATGGGTGGATTGAAGTATTTCGTCGTAGTCCAAAAAAGTATAAAACACTGTATGGCCTTACGTTTAAAACTCAAAGAGTCATTAGCAGTATTTATAAAAAGCTTAGCGGGGAAGAAATACCTACAGATATGAGTAACAACCCAATCTTTGCAAAGAATGTAAAGTTTTCAGATAAGGTATACAAAAAGATGATTATAGAAATGAATCACGCTATAAGACAACAACGACGTCGTTCTCCTGAATGATTGTAAACGGTTCATCGTTTATAATCATAGAATATCCAGAGCGCTTATCGTAAAAGATAAAGTCGCCTTCATCCAAAACAGCTACATCTGTCCCTGATTTTATTATCACACCTTTTTTGTATCTTAGTTGGTTGGCATCTTCTGAACTTAGAAGAAGACCTGAAGAAGTTTTAATCTCTTCTTCAATTGTTTTTATAATTATATTTTTACCTATCGGTTTCATAATACGAACAAAATATTTCAGTTATGTATGTCACTTCACAAACACCATCTTGGCAAACTATATCTTCTTTCTGATACTGGTCTACTCTGTATGTAATACATCTATCATCTTCTGGTGTGCATGATGCTGCTGCAAAGAAAAGAAGTATTAATAAAAAAAGTATGATGTAATCTAAAATTTTTTTCATTTGCTATTTTTATAATCTATTATAAATCCAATCATCACAATTAGATTCATGCCGATTGATGATGCTACTTCTACCATGTCATGAAACGAATGTATCGAAAGATGTATGTGTCCCACAATCCAAAAAGGTATTGCTAAGTTTTGACTTATCCAAACTAGTGTAAACTTAATTAGTCTCATTAATAATATTTTTTTAATTTATTCATGTAAGAACCTGTAAACTTATCAATTATCCACACCCATCCACCATACGAAGAATTTTGCACTGCATTTATTTTAGGTAATTTTTTTTCTGTACAATATGCTACAGCTAATACATCACCTTTTTTACACATATACTTTAAAGGCTTGTTTAAATCGTAAGAAAAATTTATGTTAATGTTTGTTAAGGTTTCCTCTATTAAGGGTAATACCCCTGGCATAATGGTAAGAGGTAGGCTTGGATTATGATACATTGGCTGCATAAAAATTAATTTAATTAAACCTGAGCCTTTTGAGCTTCTAATGTTTGTTGAAATTGACAACTGTATGTTTCCTGTTTTTCCTCCATTAAAACCCATCATTTGAGTGACTAAATTATGCTTTGTAACTTTTATTAAGTGTTCATTAGAGGAATCAAACTTCCAGTCATCTCCACCTTTAGATTCAAAATACCAATCACATGGAGAAGTAATAACATAACTATATTTAAAAACATCTACAAAAGATGGACAGTATTTTAAATTACTTACGTGTTCGTTTTTTCCTTTATACAATTGTGTTCTGACTTTTTTCCACCATGCAGGTTGATTTTCTAACGTAGGGGTAATAATGTCTTTAATAAAATTATCAATTTGGTCAGGTATAATAGTTGGTGGTACTACCAGTTCTATGCTTTTCTCGTTTTGTTTTTTAAATAAATTAATTAGTCTCATAACTTCTAGCCATTGTTACAATTGCATTAGTAGATAAAATTGTCACTGCCACACTCACTGCGTTTTGAAGTGCTTGCTTGGTTACCTTCATAGGGTCTATTATCCCCATGTCGACTAAGTCACCCTCTCTGCCCGTCTTTACATCCAGACCTATGTTCTTCTCGTTATACACTCTTTGGTTTTGTATCCCTGCGTTTTCTTGTATTTGTTTTAGGGGCTCTAGCAACGCCCCCCCCAAAATCGCCTTGGCGATTTTTTTTGAGCCAACTTTAGAGTTAGACAGTAAAAGACCCTCTTGATACAGAGCCAGTCCTGCCCCAGGGAGTATGCCTTCCTCTAGGGCGCTGCGGACTGCGCATACTGCATCGTCAACTCTATCGAAAAGTTCTTTTTGTTCTAGGTCTGTGTTTCCACCTACATAGATAACACCAACGCCTCCTGTAAGGGATGCTACTCGTGAGAGAATAAACTCCTTGTCCACTTTTTTCACTGCTATGGAATGAGCGTCCCAGAGTTGTGCTACTCTCTCATCGATTAGCTTCTCGTCTATATGTGAGTCGTCTTTGATTATTATACTAGAGTCCTTCCCTACAATTATTTTCTTTGCACGACCCAGGTCATCAAATTTCATAATACTCATGTCATCTCCAGTCTTTTCTGAAAAATAAGTAGCCCCTACTGACAGAGCTATGTCTTGCATCAGTTCATGTTGCTTATAGCCAAAGGAGGGTGGAATTATGGCACAAAGCTTCAAGCTGTTCTTCATCACATTCGCCGCTAGGGTGTTTATGACTTGTTGTGAACAAGGCGCTACTATTAGTAATTTTTTTCCTTCATTGATTATTGGTTTCAATATACTCTCAATGACAAGTATGTTGTTTATCTCTGCATCAGAGACTAGGATATGTACATCCTCCATGATACACTCATCCTTTTTCTGGTTGTTTATAAACAGTGGAGATGAATACCCCCTGTCTACTTTTAAACCATTGGTGGTCTCGAAGCTGGTCTCAGCTCCCTGGGCTTTCTCAACGGTCACTATCCCATTTTTACCTACACTGCTATATGTATCGGCTATTATTTTCCCTACCTCCCCATCGTTATTAGCAGATATAGTCGCCACATCTTGTAGTTTCTTATCGGTTACTTTGCGTGCTCTCTTCTTTAAGTTCTTAACCACATCCTCTGTAATAGAAACCATATCACGCAGGACCTGTGTTTTATTATCCCCATCCTTCAGCTCACTCAGCCCATTCTTAACTATGGCCTCTGTTAGTACTATCGCTGTTGTCGTTCCGTCCCCTGCATTAGCTGCCGTACGAGACGCTGCCTCTCTCATCATCTGAACCGCTAGATTTTCCACTGGGTCGAGTAGCTGTATAGACTTAGCTACAGTCACCCCATCCTTTGTCACGGTTATCCCGTGCGTATGACTAGCTGACTCTATCAGCACTGTATTTCCCATAGGCCCAAGTGTTGACTTGACAGCCGATGACATTTTCGATATCCCTTTTATTAATTTAGACCTAGCTTGTTTATCAAAGTGTAGGTCTTTAGGTGAGTACCCTCCAGTAGTTTCCATTTAATTAGATTTTATTATGAGACCCATCACAGTATCCCTCAGGATTCGATGTGTTTCCACACCCGCATTTAGGTCTGTCTTGTAATTTCATAATGCTAATATATAATTAATTTTTTTACATACAAAATTCCCATTGCCCATTTTTAATTCGGTGACGAGTGACGACTTTCTCTCTACTATTCTCTCTATATAATTTTTTATTTTATTTTTTTTCTTATATACGACCCCCTTCTTTTTCGTCATTTCGTCACTTTTTAAAGTAATATATTAATAATCAATTAGTTAACTGGTGACGACCTTAAAAATTTTCGTCACAACTTCGTCACTTTTGGAAATTTTCGTCACTTTTACTTACGTATAAAAAAAAAGCTACCCCTAAAGGTAGCTCCTCTTATAAACACTAAAAACTAACTAACTATGAATCAAAGAATTAATCCATAAACTTTTCCATCATCTTAGCTCGCTGAATACCTTCAGCAATCTGTTCGATGTTTCTTTGTCTTTTAACCATACCTTTAAGCTTTGCAGCTTTCTCTATCCCCATCATTCCATCTGGTCGGTCATTTATAAGCCTTCCGTCCTTGACGTATAGACCATCTACAAAATTATCTTTCATATCTAATATTTTATTACTATGCTTATGAGTCCTAGAAATATTGTGAGCTCCGACCAGTTATGCTCATCATCTTGACCGTAATATTGAAAGCCAAGAGCAAAGCCAATCGAAATCCTATTGTGTATTTCTATGTCCCACGGCATATACAAAGGTACAAAAAAATATGAGATATATAGACTGTTTGGATAATATAGCAATATACGACGCAGTCCACCAAAAAAAAAGCAGAAAAAAAAATGAGCCCCCCCCTGAATTTTTAACCTTTTCTTGCAGATTTTTTGCCGTTTTTTTGGGGATACCTGACCCCCTCCAATGGGTTTTTCCTTCCCCTTCCGCCCGTGTCCCTTTGCCCTTTTTTCGGGGATAGGTGCAGACACCTACCCCTTTACACCCCCACACCCACGCACAAAGACAAATAAAACTAGGTCAAAAAGTGAAATGTAAAGTGTTGATAATCAATGATTTGTTATAGCTACAACTCACTTTATAAATTCAAGGGAAAAAAGTTTTTTGTTTTTATAGTATTATTTAAAAATAATTCACTAATATTGTAATTGTTATTCAATAAAGGGTTAGATGAAATTACCCGCAAGCGAAAAAAATAAGTGCTTAGAATACTAATTAAAAAAGCCACACGCACCTGAAAAAATTTCTGTTTTGAGTTCATTGACATATTGAAAGCACATAGTTTTTAAAGTAATTAAAAACAGGTTTGCGCCTGTCTAAATAGGTATTAAGCGCAAAGCGGTGCGAAAGTGTTTAAACACACTTTTGTGCGTTACAAACTTTAAAAATAAAAATTATGGACAATTACAATAGATATATTATAAACCTCGAAAATGAAATTATTGAAACATTTCAAGACGAAATTTTAAAAGGCTACATTGACGAAAATGAATTTGATTTTCAAATTCAAACTTTTGTAGACCAAGAGATTGATAGGCATTTAATTTATTCCAAAGAGCAATTAAAAGCAATTGAAGAATTGCGTTTATATGATTTTTCAGAATTAGATAACCCTAAAAATACTTTTAGTATTGCATTTCAGGGGATATATTTAGAATTAAATTATTCAGGCAAAGTGTTTGACAAATCAAATTACAAATTCACTTTAGCTGATATCAAATAATGGAAAAATTAAAAACATTCCTCGTGTTAATTTGGTATATAATAGCACTTATATATTCAATTTAAAAAATCGTTTCAGCGATTAAAAAAAGGTAA
>WLWI01004455.1_pt1 | contig 11860 bp, 8 predicted proteins | sample 6701501 | NCBI WGS metagenome assembly WLWI01 (sample SAMN12718690, study PRJNA515312) | sponge metagenome | isolation source: marine sponge | host: Mycale hentscheli | place: New Zealand: South Island, Marlborough, Capsize Point | collected 2014-11-01
GTAAAGCCTCCCTAAGCATATCTTGGACAGCCTTATTGAATGTGATGACATTATTTCTGCCATCAAACTGTTCTTGGGCTTCTGGGAATTGTTCCAACAGTCGTTCCTTCAACTTGATTTTATTGTAACCCCTTAGAGATATCAAAATCATGAAAATGACTGACCTAGAGGGAATACTGACAGTTGAACATTGAAGTTCCAGAACTAATGGCTTTCTCAATGTAGCTAACCAACTCCACAAATACTCTGGAAAGGTTTATATTATTTTCCCTAGTGTGGACTTTCTCTTCTCTGATCTTTTTCCTAAAAATGACTTCTGTAATGGTTTCTCAAACTCGTAAGGCACTTAAAGTGATATTTAGCTACCTTTGCTATAAGGTCTCCACCACCAGTATGAACCAGAAGCTTAGAGTCCTGCAACACTTATTATTCATCGTATGTTGCTATCGGCAGCAAAAGTAGAAACTTGTGGAGATTACTTTCTTCAGACGTTTTTCACAAAAAAATGCAGTTGTTAACTTTTACTACACTTGTTAACTTTTACTACACTTGCTGGGTGGTCCTCTTCGTTGTAGTCATCTACACTCTTGGATTTATGTTTCCTTGCTTTGTTCTGTTTGGAACTATTAAACGTTAAATAATGAGATTTGTGCCAAGATGCACTTGACAACAAAATCTAATGCACTTGACAACAAAATCTAATGCACTTGTACTACCACTAAAAGAAACACATGCAGGAAGGGCATCAGGTCCCTCAACTCAGCTACGTTGCCTAAAAATGATCTTCTCCACATTTTCGCACTTGTAGGGCCACATTGGTCGTCATTAATCCTGCCGACAAATGACAATCGTTTCCAATCTAACTCCATGTAATACTCCACATAGCACAGTTGCATGAACCTAGCCCGACACCAGGATGGTTATGTAATGACTTAGTTTTTCCTACTTCACACTTTAATTATGAGTGTTTTCCCGTATAAGTGACAATTTTTCACACTTGTTATTACTTTGATTCACTAAACTCCAAACAGTTGTCCAGTATTATTTTTGATTGGCAGCCATCTTGCTTTACGAATGCGTTTCATGAGGGCTCCTAGGCTAAAATTCTTTAATAGGCCATAAGGAACAGCCATACAAAATTTTATGCTTTTGTCCAGTGGAAACTGGTAAACTTGCATAATACCCCTAAGCCACCTGACTATTCGTCTCTCACCGTTACCAAGGCATGACTCACCAAGGCACAACTTTACTAAAAATGGAGACTGAGTAAGAGGAATGCTGGAGTGAGTATTAATTATCAATTAAACAAGTCCTCTGAGATCTAACACTTCAAAGAGACAATTACTAAAGGAGCAACCATGTGACCTTGCCACTAGTAATGTCTGATGAGTGACCTCCAGTGGACAACAGAATCTCTGCTATGTTGTGCCTGCCCGCCTGTTGCCATGACACTGTTGGCAAAACTACTCGCGAATGGATGCTTTACCTGATAGCATGTGACTCTAGAGTACAGGGTGGATAGAGGAGGGCGTGGGAGGGGGGGGGGGGGCATTTAAAAAATACATTTAACCACAAACAAGTCTGTTTTATTTCTATCAAAGATCACAGCATCATTACTTATATAACATCTTGGCAATAATTTTAATGGAATTTCCTAAATTCGTAACATTTTAATTACTGAATCAAAAAACTTCAAATCACACTTAATAAACTAACGAAATACCAAAAAAAAAAAAAGAAGGAAAAAGCGGTCTGACTGTTACTACACAAAACCTTAGTAAAAATCTCAGGCTTGAAATAATAAGATTCTACTTTTTTGGGTGTTTTCTTGTCAGATATTACATGACTATTTAAATAGATCACTATTTTAAAATTTATGAGTCTAAATAATGCCATGTTCTATGTTGTTGTTGTTTTCCCCCTTCTAATATTACTCTTATAGCTTAGCAGAATGAAATGAATACTCCTAGTCCCTCAGGATGACATAAACTCTACTTCATCCTCTTATGTATTACTAACACACAGTGCGGACAGAAATGCGCATGCCTTCCTACAATATCATTCTTGGGCAAGAAATAATAATTAATCCAAACGTGTTACCACAACAATGCCAGTATACAATAGATGAAATTGTGCCATATAAGCAGTTGTGGTAACGACATCTATTGTCATCACAAACTGTCGCCTTTTGAAGTATATCGGCTTTTGTATCCTTATAGCGTCGGTACCTGCCAGTAGCCGTGCTGATTACCGCCAGTCAGTCAGACGGACAACGGGAAATGTAAAATAATTAAAAAATATATATTATATGGTTGCATCCAAATAGAAGAAATTCTTATTCAGGCTATATTGCCATGACAACACATCTCCGATTAACAATAAACACCATCATGCACTTACTTAAAAGTGGTTGCGCAAAAAGTGCACAATTCAATGGGAGCTGTTGCTCAGGGATTTGAGTGCTTTCATGGACTGACCACTAAGGATGGGATCATGAATTAGATCACAGGAGTGATCAGGCGATCCAAACAGGATTTTAGCCTTGAGTTAATGATATTTAAGACTTGGTTAATGATATTCACGACTTGGTTAATGATATTTATGACTTGTGGTCCCAGAAGACTAAATACACAGAGTGTTCCATACATCAAACCCCTGCGTACAATTTGGCCATCAACTAACTTAACTTAATGTTGAATTCACATGAAGTACTTATTAATAATATTTATAGCACAGAAAGCTTTCCATAAGCAACAAACATCGCTCAACTCCATCAGGTAGTAGATTAAGTGCTGCAAATACATCCAGTAACTGACAGAGGAACTTCTCACATGCAACTTTATCATGTGACCGAAACTTAACAACACTTCAAAACTTATTACATACTCCAGCATGCATGCATGCATGCACGCATACTCAATGAACACCTGCACTCCCGGCCTTAACAAACGTTTAAAACAAGTTGAAGAATATAGTCTTGTAGGAGAAGTGAGTCTGGTACATCGTGGAGTAGGAACACAGGACAGCTTTGATAGCTTGACACCGGAACACATTCGACTGACGCACAAGAAAGACCATTGTTGCCATGGATATCCACAGTTGAACTTTTTTTTTTTTTGTCTGATTTTGAGTGGCACTGCTGAGGTAAGGAAAGTTAGTGTGAAGAAATCACCTGCAATAAGTCATTTGGTCAATATGTACTTTGCTAACGCCAATTGGAATTAAAGATCATAAATGATTAATATAATTTTAACAAAAAAAAAACATGTGACCTCGTTATAACCACACCCTGTAGCCCCACCCATCACCCCACCTAGAGTTTCCTCCTCTTACTCACAATTTGCCAATTAGTCAATATTGCATAACACTTGATGCATCACAACTTATCTAACGCCTCCTATAATGGGCGTGGTTCGGAATATATTATGATAATCCTTCTTTTGCACATGTGCACATCCCAAGTCTGGACAGCTACCATATCACAGCCTCAACATCCGAACTACACACGGTTGCCACAGGCAATGCAAAAACATCATAACAATATTACTAAAATTAATAATTAATTGCATAATACAGGGATGGAACCTTGCCCCCAGATTTCTAACCCAAACAAAAATGTCATAAAACCAGAAATCTCCAGTTTTGCTGTAAACATGGCCTATGGCTTGAACCGATGGCCTAGGGCTTGAACCAATGGGGTCTACCGGGCTTGAACCAATGGGGTCTACCGGGTACACATTACTTCACGAGGATGTCTATAACCTTTCTCACAAAAGCTTCAAACATCGCACTTTGCCAGCCACTTCCTCGTCTGACCAGGATATGAGGCCTTGGAGGGAGGGCAAGACTGAGAGGAAGAGGGTGTGAACCCAGAAAGTAATTATATAATTAACTTCTACTGTAACTTAGGGTCACTTCCTCAACCTCAAAGTGACTTGTTTGTGACCATTGATACTGTAATTTAAAAAAATAAATATTTATTTGGAAAATTTCTCTGTTAAAACTCTCCTTGTGGTTGTATAGTCAGGCTATGTTTGTAGTCACATGACTGGTACACTTAATGACTAGGAAATAATACAGGGGCCACACACTTTGCACCAGTCCCCAGGTGCTGTCACAAATGTGTGCTCAAGGACAGTACGACACACCCACTTAAATGGGCGGAGACTCACAAGAAATCCTATAGTGGACTATCATCACATGGTAAGTTGGACCATGTGCAGTGGAGAGGAGAGAGGGCGTGGCAGGGTGCCGTGCACTGCCATGTACATGTCCTTATGCTTCAGGCAATTCATGCCAAGATTTTCACTGAGGTTTATGTAATACAATCTGGTTACACTGCAGAGAACAGATTGGAACATGCACTAAACCAAAAATAATTGTACGCACATTTCAAACTTCTAGAATATGTAACTATCGTACAGCTAATCTATCCTAGAATGGAAGTGAATTTTGGTATTAAATGGTTGTCACTAATCTTTTAGTCATCTGCCATTTCAAAGCTGTTACTAACACACACAATCAGAATTCAGGGCAACTATGATAGTAATGCTTGACACCTGATTGTCTGGGACAAAAACAATCCTAAAAATAAAATTAAATAAAATTTAAAAAAAGATTAAAAAAAAAAGAACAGAATGAAAGCAAAATCAATCTCGTTGATACCAACCCTGCGCCATGACAACATGGAAATCACATGCTGGCAATGAAATATGATGCGTATTTAACCAGAAGTAGTGAATGATGGATGAAGGTCATCTTGTGCATGAATAATCTCATCTTCCCCAGATACCCCCCACCCTCCTTCCCCGTCACAAGTCTATGACTTTGGTGACACATCACCAACAATTAACATGAATGTAATTAATCATTGACACGATAAGTCCGGACGTGAGAAGACGTGACGAAAATCAGGGAGACTTCGCCAGGATGAAATGGACGGGTGTAAGTTTGGGAATGGATACCTAAAGAAGAAAAAAAAAAGTGTTGCATATAGTGCTGGATGGATCAGAACAAGTGGTTGACTGATTTATATGAGTGGAAGTGACATGGGGATTAGGGTGGGTGGGGCTGACTGCAGTTGATTGAATACGAGTGGGATGGGCTGACACAGATGTTGACTGCAAGTTTGAAAGTGCAGACCAAACGCAATAGCAAAATCACAAATGTTTTTTTTAACTTCTCTTCTGATAATCAATTCAGCCATCTAATTACATATTAATTATTCATTAGTCTACCATCTAATTATCCAATAAGTACGCACAACAGACTGGAATGATGTCGTGCAGAGCTGAACATGCCAACGGCAGATGATGCAACATCTACTCAGCTCCACCTTTGACGTGTGAGAAAGAGAGCAAATGATCAAAACACCAAACATGGCCGCATCTGAAGGGACTGGGAGAGAGAGAGAGAGAGAGATTCTATTTTATTCATATTAATGTAAACGAAGACACAACAAACTTGGGCTACAATGTAAACAATTAGATTTGCGGGGGTGGGGGGTCGAGTTGAAACTACTGGAATGACAACAAACAAGAAAGGTCAATGGTGCGCTATTTATCACTTGGCAACCACAGAATGTGCGCCCAATTCTCACCCCCACCCCCCTTTTGTAGCTCTTCACTATGGAAATGTATTATTAAATTATTGACACTTTACATGAACTAATATGGAGAAGTTAAGTCTTTCCAGACTCAAAATTTTGAACAATGTAACAATAATAATACTAATAATAACAATAATAATAATAAACAAAAAAATTACTGAAATATACAATGAAATTTGACAAATAATGACAATAAATAGCCAACATAATATACCAGCCAGATTAAAATGGTCTGGCATACTTTAAAACGGCTAGATCATTTTAAAACAGTCAAAATTTGTAATTAGCCTGTGAAAACTTCTACAAATTCGTTAGATCGGATAAAAAATCTGTCACAAGATAAAACAATGCTGGGAGGCTTAATCAGGATTAAACTATACTACTAATCAAGCACCTCTGCTACACTACATAACTTACAGTAAACCTTCGCTAATTTAAACTTCGCTAATCCGAAACCTCATATTATGAACAAACCAATTCCTATGATGTAACTTTATTGTTTAATATTTTAATATGTGTGTATAGCAATACAGAATCCAACATGTTGATCCTTACCATGTCACTTATCCATCTCTCAGAAGAATGCAGCTGCTAGAAGGGATCATAAACACTTTTTCCAGATGACAAAGATTAGAAAAATTAGTTCCATCACTCACAAATAACTATCACTGGAATACAAAGTGGGCAAATGCAGCTGCTATTAGCAGATATTAAAAATAAGGGGAACACGCCTGAAGAGTATGAACAGAAGTCTGACCAGTGGTTTGCAGATGTCTGGGAAAATTATGAAGGCTTGCAAGGAAAATCAACTAGATATGGTTGTGTTCTTGTGGTATAAGGGAAGAATTATTATTACAGGTAAGTACACAACGATATTCATTGTACATAAATAATATTCATAGTTTTACTATAATCCAAACACTTCACTTGATCAGAGTTCGAATTAGTGAGGGCCTCCTGTACTACTACTATAACTACTACTATACTACTACTACTACTACTACTACTACTACTACTGACTTGAAGGCAAACAAACAGAACGAGCACGTACCAGAGGCAAGGCCAAAGATTCCAATCATACCAACACTCCCTATTCACCACACCCATCTTTCAAAACATCACTACACACAGAGATTGTTAACTGCAAATATTTGTGCCAAAACAAGCCTTAAATAAACAACAAACATTACATCACATAAAAACACCCACCTACACAAAAACAACTCAAGTTTCAGTAAAATGGGACAACAAAAGGCCTAAATTAGGCCAACATCTGATAACTAACACTTCACGTCAACAACTTTCTTGGCCCCCTCCAACAATAGACAAACTGGTGGGCAGCCAGAAAACCTACTAACAGAGCATTTGTGACAGAGTTCCTCCCCTTACACTTAAACAGCAGCGACCCTTCCGCCCACACTACCTTAGAGTTCACAGATATTTACAGCAGGAAATGCCAGAGAGTCTCACAAAAAGCTTATTGAAGTTCCAAGCGCGTGACCACACACCCCACACTTTGTTTGGCTTCTTGCCTTTCCTTCTTTTATTTTTTTCCCATTTTTATCATCCTTTCTAATTAATCCCTCCTCCCACCCCACACGCCCTCCCACTGCCACCTCCGACGCAAGCCAGCAATTGAAGAGGCTAATTGGAGTTTCCTTATGTAGTAGCAGCTCGGAGTAATTGAATTGTGTAAGGGGAGGCTTAATGGATCCTGTGCGCTAATGCACTCTCACGTACACGTCAGATAATAATAAATAGTAGTGGTAGTAGTAGTAATAACAATAAGAGAGAGAGAGAACATGAAAATCTGACTTGTAGTGATCAGTGGCAACACGAGCTATTCATTAGGTACAGGAGCATATCACAAGTCTGTTGGCTTAGTAGTATTTATACATGTACACAAGTGTTGCAGGGCATGAGCACAAATACGGCCAATCAGATGATAAGTGCCATTCTTCTGCATCTAATGAATAAATAAAATTTATTGTGTACAATGAACAATGCTGTAACCTGGGGTGACATAATAACCACACCCACCGAATCACCAAGAACATACTAACAATAGTGTCACTTCAACAAGTCCTATACTGGAGGTTAGAAACTAAAAAGCTTGAGGGACTCCATCAAACTAACATTTACCATAACATCAAGTTTCTCTTTGAGCAATCCAACACATCAAGACTTTTGTTGTTGTTGTTGATGTTGTTGTTGTACTTATTTCAATTCTATCTGTAAATATATACAAGTGGAAGTGCTATAGAAAGTTCTATTGCCATCTGAGCAATATATAATGGTTAAACTATGGATGTGAGGAATTATCGTTGATACCCGCCCTGGTCCCGAGGGCAGGTTATCTAACGATAATTTTAAGAGTTGCCATGGTTCAACTATTTATACCATAGCTACCACTTCAAACAGGGTAAAAGACCAAATAAAAAAAAAGAAGAAGGATATAGTTGTTACCAGGGGAAAACTATGTTCAGTTAATGCAGCGAGGGTCATTCTAAATTACCAATAGCAATAAGTGCCTTTCATTCGTTGTCCACCGCAAAACACTCTTGTGGTACGAAGTTTATTTTCCCCCTCAGGCAATTAGAGGGATTACATGGGGATAACATTTTAATCCATGGCTGTTACCGCAGCAACTATGGTATAAAAATATTTATTGTGCACTAAACTGTGTCACAACCGTTGGAAATGGTCAATATTTTCCCATATCACCTGTGCCAGGGGGATTAACTCACTCCATATATATGTATACCCTCGACTTATAGAGAACATCAAAGACGAGGAAATGAAACGTGTCATCGGAGGAAAATATAACACTTTCTTCAGTCACACTGACCTCCACCATCTTTAAAGGTTTGCTGACAGATTTTTTTTTTGCAATATAAATAGATAAATAAATAAATAAATATACACACACACACACACACACACACACACTTGATATAGGTATAGCTGGACTTAATAGGAGCAGAGTTAGTGCTAAGCATTTCTGTCATTACCTCATCTTGCGTTGTCATCACCTCTCACATAGGGTCTAATCTTTTCACGAGGACTGGCTAATAATCACTTGTGGTAATTATAAAACTCACCCCCCCCTCCCCCCCTCCCAGGTATCATGGTGGGAAGCATTTGTCAAGTATAGGCACTGGATATTAGTAAGTTACTCAACAGTGCACAAGAGAGCTTCCTACTGGTTTATGAGTAAAAAAATGAAGTAATTAATCCTAGAATAGAATATCAATTTATAAACAACAAATTTAAATCAGCCTAATAGCATCCAATGACTTATGAATACCATCTGCAAGCCACACCCACAAGAACATAGCAGAATTGTAAACGCTTAGAAAAAAAAAAAGTGAATTACAATTGAAAAAAAAAAAAACTCCAATGAATTTAGCATTAAAAAAAAAAAAGAAAAAAGAAATTTATGATAGTGAGAGCAAGTTTGGCCACTTAGCTATAATTGCATGATTGGAGTAGTTCTGTCATACACAGCAAGCAGCATAGATCCCCGGCAAATTTTACCTCATGACAACAGAAACTACATGTCACGTGAATAAATATTTGTCATGTTAAAATCATCTAAAAACCCCAATTACCATTACAGTAAAACCATTTTGCTCTACCTCCATACATGTCTATCACAAGGAATGTGACAAAAAGTATCTTCAAGAACTAAAGAGAGCCCAGACCTTACAAGTCTCCAAAGCTTGCAATTCACTTCCCTAAAGTTCCTATTAGAAGACAAACTTATAGTTACGCCATTACCCTATTTGAATAAAAGTATTCATTGAACTTGAACTTTTAACATCAAAGTTCCTAATTATTTTACTTTATAAAGGAATAAGAAAGCCATAGTGTAAACTGAATCACTACCATACTATCTCTTTGTCAGTCATTCTTCTTATATTGTTTTTTCCCATGGTGAAAGGCGTTAAATAAACAGTTGTAATTCACGAGAGATGCTACCGGTTCAGTGTTTCTATAACTGACGTGGCACCAGGAAGTTATCGCAGGCACTCTATCACATGATCAGTCCTAGTTCTGGTTATTATGGTACCTTATACAGGCAAGGTAAACTCTCCATGTGGGGTGGGAGTTGAATATGCCTTATGTACGTACACACATAGCAATGGAAATGATTCGGAGACAACACAAACAAAACCAGTGGAATATGAGACAAAAAGTGGGTTATAACTACACACACAGTTTGTTATTTTTTTATATTTTCATAAACAGGAGTTTGATAAGGAAAAATCAAAGATTAGTTTTGACTCCAACCAACCAAATATAAACACAATGGATTAATGGATGCATGACTAGAATGCATTAGTATAGCATGGTGAGTGGTGAATGAGCTCTCGAAACGAGCTTTATACAAATATACAGTAATTATCACTATTGTGTAAGGAATGCTTTTACTGCAGTCTGTATTAAAATTAAGTTTATAAAAAAGAAATGGTTTTTTTTTTTTCTTTTTTTTTTTTTTTAGGTTCAATTCCATTAGAAAGTAAAAGTCGGTTATTTGAACCGGAACAAACTTACAACAAATTAACAAATTTAAAAAAACTCAATCCAATTAAGACACCACACTGGAGATCTCTGACCATCATGAACTGGAAAAGGACATCAGTGGCTGTGTAATGCATTTAAATATCCCCACCAAAACAGCCTTTGAAGCTTCCCATAAGAGAGACACAACTAGGCACAATAGAGGAAGCAGCTGGACAGCACTCTAAACCCCAGAGTTCAGAGGAGAGGGGGACTGGACAGAGAGGTGTGAGCCCCTGGGGTAAATACCAGTTCTTTAAATAAAAAGGAAACAGGCTCATGTTAGTGGTCTGTTCAACATAATTAAAAGGAAAAAAAATGAAAAATAAAAAATGTAACCAGAGCATGACTAATTATGACTCACGACAACATTGCACAGAAATATTTTATTGTATTATTTATTTATTTAATAGAGCAGCTGCATTTTGGCCAACCCATAACAGAAGACTCCCATCAATTTGTGTTAATGCATAATAAGTAAATAGAAAAAGTGCAAACAATAATTTGTATAAAAATATATATTTTATTATATATCGGCTTACGGATGAGGACATTAATCATTTTGAAGAATATTTACAGTTTTATCTCTATATTTAATTTTAATTAAATTATGCAATGCTCCTGGAGTAAAAGATTCGGCACACATGCACACAACCACAACAACAAAAACAACTAAGACAGAAACTGTCAGATAGCATTACTTTTCACTGATACATTCTAACTACTCTCTTCAAGCTAACCACTGGCAGTGGTTTTTCGTTGTAAAACAGTTTCATTTTATTGCTGAACAAGTATTCGGAAAGAAACATAATACTGCCTGCATTACAACTTAACGACTTCCCTTCAAGTATCCCGTAGCTGTGGAATTGAATTCACTTTCCCTCCATATTTTTCTTACTTTCATGCGAACGGCATGCATGTGAAAAGGGTTAATCTCACGGCGTACCAAAATCTTGATAATTCCTATCCACCAAAATCACAAGAAAAACCATACGAAAAGACATAAAAACCGTCCCTTCCTGCCACACTAAAAGATAGATGGAAGCAGAACAGGAAATGCAGTTTACCTCATACCCAGTCTCTCTCTCTCTCTATGACACACAACACATGGACTTACCAAACCCTCAGGAAGCGTACCCCTCCCTTTGGGCAATGTGACACGCCCACATCAGTGGACTAGTCCTGCCTGGTAGACTCAACAGAACTCTGTCAACTGCCCGTACTCACCGACAGTCTATGGCTTAGTTCCTCCTTGAGGAATGCACCAGAACTGACCAGACCAGGAAGACCTCTCACTCAATAGGCCACACACATGGGACTTCACAATAGCACCAGAAGAAGGGAGGACCAATAGCAATGGTTAGCTCATTTATACCAGCAGTGATGATGATGATGATGATGATGATGATGATGATGATGATAATGATCCCAACAAAATAACAATAATAGTAATTGTAATAATAGTAAAAATAGTAATAGTAATTACAACAGTAATACAATAATAATAATAATGATGATGATGATGATAATAATAATAATAATAATAATAATAATAATAATAATAATTCAGCGAAGCGAGCGGAGCTGACTCTCTAATGAGTTCGCGATATATATATATATTTAGGTCTAGAAATTGTTTTTGTTCTTGCGTGGGCGTATGTGTGTACCCTTTCTCCTACGCGCTTGCGC
>WLWI01004456.1_pt1 | contig 11859 bp, 7 predicted proteins | sample 6701501 | NCBI WGS metagenome assembly WLWI01 (sample SAMN12718690, study PRJNA515312) | sponge metagenome | isolation source: marine sponge | host: Mycale hentscheli | place: New Zealand: South Island, Marlborough, Capsize Point | collected 2014-11-01
TTGTTGCTATTGGTTTTTAGCCTTTTCATTTTAAATAATAGAAAATCTGGCTAAAAGATGGAATTTAGAAATAAATATTTTGTGACGATAGCAAACTCACAAAACAACAACAACAAGTACGATTTAACACAAAAGTTTGAACTATATTTTTTTACTAATTCATATTTGCATACATCTTTGCACTGTAGTACCCATCAACATATTGTTCATTAGGTATAATACAAAAATAACATGGATATTAATTCAGAAACAGTTTTTAATTAGTAACACAATTATTCACCTAGAGAGAGAGAGAGTGTGTGTGTGTGTGTGTGTGTGTGTGCGTACATTGATAGACACAGATGTGTCACCACTTGTCAGAAACATTATTTAGTTTGTCACTTGTGGCAGAGAAGCATCATCCGATGGTGCTTTCAAGGTCAAGGCCAAGTGTGTGTGTGTGTGTGTGTGTGTGTAGTGTCGTAATGATCAAGACTAAGCTGATGTGACGTCGTCTGGAGTGGCTAGGATACCTCACCAGAACGAGAACGAGGGCTCACCAGCTGCCCAAGTTGTGCCTCTTTGGATGGTTACCACAGGAAAGGCCTTGTGGAGGCCCACGAAGAAGGTGGAGGGAGAGATGTGATGAAGAAGGACCTGCAGGCTGTGCAGGTTGGAGACGACTGGTACAGTGTGGCCCAGGATAGGGGGAAATGGAGAAGTGCTGGAGACAGAGCCTGGTCAAACACCGAGAGACCAAGAGACACAACGGTGAGAGAAGTGTAGTGTGGCGTGTGTGGGTGACGTTAGGGGCAAGAAGGTGACAAGGCTTGATACAAGTGTGTTGCTGAGAGAGAAAGACCAGTGAGTGAGCAGGAGGGTGTGGCACAGTGTGAAGTGTGTCGGACGTGGTTCTGCAGCGGAGGTGGTTCAGCAGTGCATAGGAGCAACAAAGAGAAGGCTATGGAGCATGGTGCAGTTGAAGGTGCTTCAGACACTGGCGTCTCTCTCTCAGGGGAGCATTGGATGTAGGGATGTGGCAAAACTTTCAGAAGGCAGAGCCATCTAAAGAGACACAGGTGTTGTGATGACCGCAGCAAGCCAGTGCAGGAACAGCAAGGTTCTCTCCAATGTCTGATGTGTGAGAGATGGTGTAAGAGTGCAGAAGGTCTAGGTAACCACAAAACAAGACTCACAATGGTAGTAACTGACCTTGTTCCCTCTGGTATACTAGGACCAGGTCTGTGTGTGTATGTGTGTGTGTGTGTGTGTGTGTGTGTGTGTGTGTGTGTGTGTGTGTGTGTGGTAGCACAAAAAAAAAAAATCAGAGCAAAAACAAGATAGGCACTTAAAAGTTACTTGTTAAGATTACTCCAAACACAATTAGAAGAAATTCTCAAACACAAGCTTACTTCCATGTTCTGACGACCAGGTGCCCCACCCCATTCACCCCTCGCTACTTGAAGTATTTCTTGTCTAATACCCCAATACATGCAGTAGACACCGTTGTCATAGCATGATCATGTGATCCACACAAGGTTAGGCTATGGAAATAACTGCCTTCCAAACCCCGCCTCCATCCAACCTTAATTAATAGGGGATACACTCACAAGAAGAGATAGACAATATTCTAGACATATTTAACTTCATAAAATGACTTCCTTCTAGAACACAGCAAACCCGATCATCATCACTGTATAAAAATCCTTTTCTTACTCAATTAAAAAAAAAAATTTTTTTTAAATTTCACCAGTGAATAAAAATTTGTATGGGAGTTACACAATGCTTTTCAGGAATGCAAACACACACACACACAAACAAACACGCACCAGTACACACACACACTCACACACACACACAAACAAACACGCACCAGTACACACACACACACAAACAAACACGCACCAGTACACACACACACTCACACACACACAAATAAACACGCACCAGTACACACACACACACAAACAAACACGCACCAGTACACACACACACAAACACACACACACAAACAAACACGCACCAGTACACACACATACACACACCCCATTATCCCCACACAACCCTGCAGCTGGTTTTATCAGTTATAAGTAACTACCACCAAGTTTCACTTGTCTTCTCACACTGCAAACAAAAGCAGGACACACTGCTATCTCTAAACCTCATTACAAACAAACTCTGCCAGTTTTCCCACCAAAACCTACCAAAATAAATAACAGACACAGAGAGAGAGAGAGAGATTTCCAGTAATCAGCCACCACGTCACAGTCTCCCCACCATCATGACTGACATGTGAAGGAAGACTGCAATGTACAAACACTCACTGAGGAACCAAGTCTAAAAAGGTCCCAACACTTGCTAAAACTGCTAACTCTGATTCTGTCTTGACCACCATATATCCTAATCAGCTTGTCTTTATAATAATAGAGTTATTGTATTGTATGAGATATTTATTATGCCTGAGTTGTCTGAGAAGTGACTTACAGGTGTATGCATTATCTAATTAATGCCACACATTCTTACAACCGACTCAATGCAATGGCTTCCATTTCTTGGAAGTAGCAGTAACTTCAAATCAACAGACGTTGGTATAATGACCAGAAGTAGTGTTTAGCGAATAAAAAAGGAGAAAAGGGAGTGGTTTAGTTATTGTCATAGCAACCACAGCCACTCACTTGCATAAGTTAGTAAAGCAGTTGAGTTAGATGAAGATACTGTAACTATGTATAGTAAATCCTTCACTTAAAAAAAAGGGAACCATTTCACCAGTGTTCAAACAAATAGGTATATTGTTATTACCTTAGTTTCCACTAACCCCACACAGTTAATAATGTCCATGCTCTGATTCACCATACACATCAGAAAGTGTGTAGAAACAGGCAAGGATGAAATGTGGAAAATGAGGATATTTGGTAAAGGGTCTGTATTCGAATAGGACATATGGTACAATAGGACATGTTGGACCAATATGGAATTACGTACTTATAAAGAGAGCAATGGAGGTTGATTTTACTCGAAAGATGGAAAGTCACTTACGAACTCAGAGCAATAAGCCTCAACTTTCCATAGAGTCGTGCAGTTATAGTGCTGGAGTGAACTCTTGTAATATATTTAAAAAGTATATTTCACTGCTCGACTGTCAAATAAATAGCCCATTGCCCGCATACAGTATCATAAAATAGCAAAGACAAAATTCCACACTACCACCTGAAGAACAAGTTGTGAAAATATCCACGAAAAAGCTAGCACATGTACATACTTCAGTCTTTGAGGGAAATACTTGTCTCTGGCAAGCCACACCAGTTCTATCTCCCAGCAGAGCTTTTCAAGAAGAGTAGAAGTTGGGAAAATCACTCCAGCAGATAGCCTCAAGTTAAAACAAAGACTAAAGACTGAGGGGAAATACTTCCATAAATGATATTCCATTTCATAATCAATGTACAGATGTACTTTATGAAACACAAAAACACATCAGAACTGATGATAGCTTGAAAGCTCTTCATTCATTTCCTTCACTTTTCCTGAAAGACAACAAATGACTCCATTGCATGTCATAATTACTCAATTCATATCAAACATCTCACCATTCTTACATCATTCTTAAGTTGACGAGTTTCTTACTCATCCCCACACACTCGTGTCGGGCAGCCATTGCTGACAGCCAGAGCAATAAAGGACTTAAATCTGGAATAAATTCCTTTACAACAAACACAAGCTGCAGATTTACACAGTGACAAGTGACACTATTGGAATGATAGCAAGCAAATATACTGTATAATCTGGACTGATGTTCCTAATAGTCCACGCCTAATTGAAATTAAAATAGAAATTACTAAAAAAAACAAAAAAATTTTAGTCAACTTTTTGGCATTTTTTAATACCACCAAAATTCTTACCATTAAAGGATGTAGGGGAGATCGAAACAGACTGGTGCTTATATAGAGTAGAAAGCCCTGAGATCAACTTGGGGCCTGGGCTTTCAGTTCACACATAAAAGGTTGTTTGCTTTAAGAGGTGATAGCAAGACATTTTCTATTGGAGGGGACAAGTGGAAGTTCACTACGTAAATAGAGGGTGGTAATTTGCTCGTCAGGAGTTCACTGACGGAGGTTCCATTGTAATTATATTATTACAGCACATATTGCAATGAGCGTTAATTATACTATGACAAAAGGCAAGAAACACTATTGGAACAGATAGTATTAGAGGATGTCCATAAAGTTTGAAACATGACCAGTCAGGTTACCAAGAAAGCATCACACCAGTTCCAACTCTCCCCAGCTGAACACCACCAAGCCAATGTTTGCTCACAGTCAATACCAACAAAAAGTATGTACATTATAATAACTAGCTCCACGAGCTAGCTAGCTACATACAAAGCCTCGTTGTTGGAGGAATATAATCAAAGAGCAAGTCTGCCAAGAGAGGTGAACCTGGTGGTCTGCAACAATGTGCATCATATTGCCTGCCATGTGAACTCTGGGATCAATCGAACTGCCTTAATGACGTACTTCAAACACACTCGAGTGGTGTTGATTCAACACCAATGGTGAGTGAGAGAGAGGCCAGCTAAATTATAAATAAGGAGTTGACAATGCAGATAGATTATTGATGTCTTAATATTCATTCAGAGTAAGTCCCCATAATTATGAGTTCTAAAGTACACCTCTGTTGTTGTTGTTGTTTAATGATCCAGTGCAATTCTTTGAAGTCCATGAGTTCACTCTAGACGTACGGTAAATCATGTTTAGGCTTTCAACAGCACGCTGAAGAGAAGCAGTGTTGTATTTTGGCAGCTCTTTTAGGACATTTGTAAGCTGCTACCAATACGCCCAGCTCTGTAAAGTATGAAAGTCTTTACCAAGTGGTCATCAACTTTATAAACTCCATCACATGAGCTACTACCATGTTTACATGTACACCACATGGACATACATACATACCAGCAACTGACTTGATAATGCTTGCTTCACTTCACTAACTTGATAATTAAAATAAACTCATCGAGTAAATGATTAAAATAAAAGTTGTTTGTAATTGTTTGCCTAACTGGCCTGTTCAGGTGCAGTCGACAGCTATTTTCCATTTTCAATCTAATAAAAAAAAAATACTAGCCAAATATCAAAGGCCTTATCAAGGGCCACTAATAATCCCCCAAACTACATCTGGCACTCCATCTTAACCACAGTCAAAATGTCCTACTAGATCCTATCCTCAACCCTTCTTCAGAGTCAAGTATCCCTCCATTCACTTACAGCTCCCTCTGGTACCACTGGGCGTCTATCCCTGACCACCATAGTGTGGGATCGTCTCTCCAGACCCCTGGGAGGAACCGGTGGAGTCGTAGAGCTCATGGAGTGCGTGAGAGAGGGATGGCCAGAGGAGGAAACGGAGTGGGTAGAAGAAGTGCCCATAGATGCCCCGTATCTAGAGTTAGGTGGTCCAGGCGGAAACGACTGGTCGTAGATGTTGCCTTCTCTTGGTGTTGGCGAATAAGCTCCGGATGCTGGGTCCGACCCTTTGCTGCTATTGCTGCTGGCATTGTTGCCCATCTTCCCCACTTACACCAGGAGAGCGGAGAACGAAGCGCTCTAATTATAAGTGGGCGTGTTCCAAAAACAAATAAATGCGCCCACGTACGTACATATGTACATTGTACGTGTGTATACAGGCGTTTTATAAACTGGTAAGGATGGTCAGATTTCTTCCGCGCGTGCACAGCATGGATTTTCAAGACTGTTGTCAAGTCCTTTACGGGAAGATTCTACCCTAAGAGCCGACTCTCATGGCACTCGCCGGGTGCAAACGTACCCAAGGTTGAGAGAAACCGTAAGTAAGTACTTACCTGTGTTACAAAAATGTTAATTTGCTCACCACAAACTGTTTCCATAGCAACGTAAATTTCTATATTACTCAATATGGCTGCTTATACTTAAAAAAAAAACATCGTTGTGTGTGTATGAGTAGGTACATGCCTCAATGTAGTGATATAGAAGTCTAGTACATCCAGGAGAGACCTTCATTTGCTACCTTAGTATACATATGGCTGTAAAGAAATCTGGTAAAGGATTTTCTGATTGAAATTGTGTAAAGGTAACAAGTCCAAAGGATGCTGAAACTTGGTAAAGGGACGGTTTTTAGAGAGCATCCATATGTTGTGTTTTTTTAAAGCTATTACAGTAACCATAGCAGGAAGTCTCTTTCGCATGTAATTTAATGGATGATTAGAAATGGAGCCATACATAGACATGTCATGAGGGGAGTTCATTCCAGAGTCTCACTTCATTGAGTAGAGCCATTTAGCTTGAGCTTTTCTTAGAACATTTTAGTCAACATTCCCTAATGTGGATTCCATAGTTAGTGGCTTGTGGTGGGTGTGGCCAATATGCTGGCTTAAGCTGGCAATCACTCCATTTTTTTTTCTTTCGAATGAATTTTGTCATTGAAAGGCTAAATCATGTCCTCTCACACTTGTGCTGAAACTTTCTCCTGCCATTTACTTCCTCACCTCCAAGTTTTTTTAGTAAAAACAAAACAAAAAAAAATCATTGTGCATTTATTGCGAGTTGCTTCGTATATTTTTTTTGACATGTTTCATTTATTCTGAAACTAAATATCGTTCACTCGTGCTATTTTCTAACAGTGAAATTTTATCAATTTTTTTAAAAGACGCGAACAAACAAATTTTCAGGTGATAAAAAAATACTCTAAAGTGATAATACAAATTCTAGTTTATGCAGTACAAACCAACACTGACTGACATAAATTAGTGACTGGAAATAAAACAAGAAAGAACATGTCGGACATTGAGGAAACACACACATTGATAACAATAATAAAACAATGCAGAAAGAATAGTCAAATTTATACAAAGTGATTGATACAGGTGCACATACAGAATGGGTAAGCGGTCGAAGAAGCGATATACCGTGCAAAAAAAATTATTGATAGAAAAGGAATTTTTATAGAATCAGTTCATCGAAAAATTAAATTTTTATTTCACTCTTCCATTGACCTGCAAAATGCTGGCAAAGTATTCGGTTTCTTCCGAGAATGTGCTGGCGAATGACTCCATGTCACCAATGACCATGTTGCTCCCTCCTCCGCTGCTTGCGTGCGAGTGCATCATGTTGACGTACATATCGGCACTGTAATGTCCATCCTGACTGAAGCTCCCTCTCTCCTGGCTGCCAATGGGGCCACTGCTGCTGTCTTGAGTTCCGGTGCCTTGGAAACTGCTGTTGTAGTGACACAGAGGGATGGTGGCGTCAGAACCCACGAACCCGTTCTGGGAATGGTTGCTGCTGAAGTTCATCCCATTCTCGTATTCCATTCCCATTCCAGCGCTGGGCTGCATGGAGTCCGGTAGTGGTAAAGGGTGGCTTTTTGAGAAGCTGTCTCGTCTGTGAGCCGTTGGGAGACTTTCCAGAAGGTCATCGCTGAGTTCGCTACCGGAGTACGAGTACCGTGAACTTTGAGGTGAATTGACCCACGGGCGAGTGGCCTCATCGCTGAGTCGACGAGCGTGGCCGGTAGGTAGCTTTACTGGCTGTTGCTGGTGACCATGGCGACTGTGAGAGCCAAACGGTTTGTTGTTATTTACACGAAGTGAAGGCTTCATGTACAAATTGCCCTCGGCCATCCCAGCACTGCCCTGCGAGCCAATGACCTGTCCTGGCGCAAACATGTTCCCAGCAGGTGAGAGGGCATTGTAAGCCTTGAGGGGGTCACTGTTGCTGCACGGTGAAGAAACGCGCGAGCTATTGGAGGAGAATGTTGAGAAGGAACTGGTCAGGTTGCTACGATGACTGCTGCTGATAACGCTGGACCCATCAATATCGTCACCCGGCTTCACGACTTTCGGGGAGGAGCCTCTGAAGCTGCTGTAACCGCTAGAAGAGGAAAGGATGTCTTTAACGCGCGAGTTTCCTGCCACACCCACTGCATCATTGGCGCTGCTCTGTCGTTGGAATTGGTTGTACGACAACAACTGAGGTGGGAAGTTTTGAGAGGCTGGAGATAGCCCGGGCATTTGTGTGGATTGAGGAGAGTGGACGTGCTGAAGCATTCGATTCTGTCCGGTTGGATTGTTATGCTGTGATCCATTGAGCATGCCCATAAATCCACTATGCTCTTGAGATTTGGCCTTGCCAAGCTTTCTACCCGGTAAGGTTCCGTCAGGGTCACTCAGGTGCTGATTCTGGAGGAGGGACACAAAGTTGTCCTCGAAGCTTGCATCGTCTTCATATCCTGACGACCCGTTGGTAGTCTGCGAGAATCCTGGGAAGCATCCACCCTGGGAGTTTCCCGACAGATACCCTTGAGAATTCCCCGAGCCATATCCGCAATCTGCTGATAGTCCTGCCCGTGCTGCCATGGGGTTCTTCTTCTTTCGATGTTTTGTCGACTTCTTTGGAGCCGACTTGGTTGCGCCGGTAGCTTCATTAAGGTCTTCCTCACCTGCAGCTTCACCATCTTCTGTGCGAGGCTGGAAATAGAGAGGAAGAAATATTGAAGTATATTTTAATTTACACAAGCTAAAAATCTACATCAAATTCAATAACTCTGCCTAAAATTATACAGATTGGTGCCAGTAATGGTACCATTCAAAAGTTATTCAAGTTTTTTTTATGGGGCCAACTCAACTTGGACAGGCTATAGCGATTCTGTTGCCAATGACAACAAAGTCCTTCATTTAGGTGAAAAAGAAAATACCAAATCTCTAACACGTATCTTGCATACCAGTTTAGTCTACCAGCAGGCAATTACCATTACACTGTAAGGCTCAGCTGTCTGTCCTGTCTTAGCCAACTGTCAGCCACGGTCTAGTGGTTCTGCCAGCTCTGCTGCCAATTAATGGTGGCTCAACTGACAAGCCATACATGCCACGGCTACTACAATCCCTTCTTGAATAACGCCATAACAAGATTATTGGAATCTGCAGACTATTGAACTCTCCCGTCTGTGTTTGGCAAATGGATACGTCACTCCCACTAAAGTGCACTCAATAAATCTCAGCTCACTAGCATATTTTTGCACGCACGGTATCTCTTTCCCAAAACCTCAAATTCTTGGTCACCTGATAAAGTGTACCAGCCAATTGATGGGTCACTTTCTCTTTGAAAGTACCTCATACTCCCACCTTTGCTACTCCACCCTCGCAATGCAACTCTTGGGTATACTTCACAGTATTTATAAATATATATATTTTATATTTTTTTTTTCCCCGTTTATACTTAACATATTTAACATATTTTGGGGTTTTACTGGTAATGAATTCTGACCTTTTTCTATCAATTACCGTCATATTCCCATAACTGCATATATCAAAGGGATTGTCATTTATCTTGTTATTAGCTTCCTCTCTCTTTCGTCACACGATCCTAGCGTTATTGGAGAGTTCACACTTTTCAGTCTATTGGAGAAGTTTTGATTCAATTGAAGATGACAACACCAAACAAGACAAAAATAACCCTTTGATTCTTTACATGCTTGCAAACTGCAATCCTATCACTCGTCTGGCTGTAATCTCATCTCGCGCACAACAAACAAGGACACACCCACATGCGTGACACGCCCAGTACAAACACAGTGTCATGCATTACATCATATTCTCACCTTTTTTAGCATGGCCTGGCAATTCTTCATGTGCTTACGGCGAGAGCTTGGGTCCGTGTATCTCTTGGTGCAACCAGCGTTGGGGCAAGCGTAGGGTTTCTAGAGAAAAGGAAAAGATGGCAGAGGGAGTGAGAGAGGAGGCAAGGAGAGTAATTTAAAGATTTAATTGAGGACATCTCAAGAATAACTTCATCTACTCGCTGTAACAGTATCATACTAAAGCACGCTCTATTTTATTATTTTTTCTCTCAGGGATTCAGATAATTGAATGAGGCCTCTTTATTTAAACACCGTTTGGTCCCTTGTGTATTGTCATAACCAACCTCCTACCATTGCTTGCAGCACTTATTTATTTATTAACGATCATAAATTTGTCTGAACAATTAAAAGCTGGTGAACGGACATAAAATATATTGATGTTCTAAATTTAGCATTGGGTATTATTAATTGGAAGGAAAAAAAAGCGTTCACGCGACCATCTGCCAAAGTGTTAACTACAAAGAGTCGTTGCTCTCTCGGAATTCCAGAGATCCGTCCCTCCCCTCTGATGTGTGTCACCTGATCTCTGCTGCTATTAAGTGGCATGATTTTATTTGCGTAAAGTTTGTTTCTTTCCTGCTCACGGGTGAGTGGCTTGAGGTCAACTTATTGAAATCCAGGGATGTACGGTCAGATACGTGATGTAACAGTCAGGCACTCTTTCTTCTGAACCTAAACAGGATGATGAGCCGTAGCTTTATTTATTTCTGTTCCTTTTGCTCATTCAGCAAATCTCCATAAATGTTTCAGACAGTCTGAATGTTTTGCTTTTTACATCACTCTCTCTTCCTCTTGATGTTTGTTTGTTTTTGTTTTTTTATTTATTATTTAGAGTGGTAGGTTAACTGGGGGGATGACCAGAGACGGGTAGAAGGAAGCTGCCACCTGACTCCTCAACCATAACTTAATACCCTACATTTATATAACTAACAAAAAAAATCCAAGTGCCATATATATATATATATATAAGTATTAATTTTTCCAGTTATAAAATTACAGTACCACTTAATAATTAATAATTTGGCCTTGTAGTTTGACTAGCACAACTCTAAAGCAAGCCTTAAATAATTCAGTGACTACAATGAGCTTATTATTTAAAAAGTAGAAGAGAAAGAGGGAGGCAAAGGTTAAAAATATAACGCACTAGGAAACTCCCTTATAGCAATTTGGTGCAGACAAATAGTGGCACGGTCCTGTGTTTGTGCCTGTGCACTTACAACAACGTCACAGTTTATCGCAACTCTCCAAAGGGCAGACAGACATGGCAAACTCTCCGTCAGATGACACAGGCAAATTCTTCGGCAACCATCCTACACACGCGCGACTAATTAACCAGAAATTTTTTTTTTTAATGTGTCAGTGTGTGACACTACTCTAGCTACACCCGGGACTCAAGAAGGAAGTGTCTTATCTGCTTAAATTGGACCAACGGTTGTGGCTTGCATGACGGACTGGCTGACTGACAAACAGTGGTTCATTGTTCTGATGGAATTGGGAAGAAGGTTCTATTGGCTCGCTCAACCGTGAACGCACAGCCGGTGAGGTGTTACTGATTTCCTGTTAAGCAGATGCGCCATCTGATATTGCCTCAATCTTGTCAGACCTGTCAGCTAATGTTATAACCGGTGGTAAGTGAGGGTCTTAGCTATCGTTTTAGTGTTCATTTGTAGCAATTAGCCCACTCAAATTAATTGACAGATTAATTAGGTCTATTTTGAGTTCGTGATTGTTGTAGTTAGTTAGTCCGTGTGCCGAGAAGCCAATCAAGCTGGCAATGCCATAGGGTAGTTAATAGAAGAGCTTTCAGCATTTTCAAAGGGATTGGAGTAGAGCATAGAGACCGGTAACATAGCACGAGTGATATAGTAGCACGCATGATGTAGTGGCACGGGTGATATAGTGGCACGGGTGGTATAGTAGTACAAGTGATAAGCTGATATAGAACAGGCAAGAGTGACAATACCATTCTATAGTAGCATGGTGTGCACAAGTGATGCTAAATATTTGTAATCCAAAGACAGTTGGCGTTGTTTGATAGGTAACATTTTCGTGTGTGGAAGAAGATCAGAGTATTCATTTTTACTCTGGTCGGAACAGATGGTGAAGTGTTGGGCTCATTAGGGAAAAGGAAGAAGCTATAATAACTCCAATAAAATGTCCAAAGATGTTTCAGTAATGATCATTAATTTGACAGAATACCAGAAATAGGAGGGATGTTTGTAT
>WLWI01004457.1_pt1 | contig 11857 bp, 7 predicted proteins | sample 6701501 | NCBI WGS metagenome assembly WLWI01 (sample SAMN12718690, study PRJNA515312) | sponge metagenome | isolation source: marine sponge | host: Mycale hentscheli | place: New Zealand: South Island, Marlborough, Capsize Point | collected 2014-11-01
TTTTCAAGTTTTAACTGCACCCGCAAAAGAATTCAAAACGGTAAACAATTCAATTTCTAGGGTGATACGGGTACTGATCGATAAACCAGAGGATTCTGTTTAGTGCAATTTGGGACGGGGTCGACTACATAACTAACACAAAAACACGAGGGTCAAAGTACAAAATGACATACGTACGTCCAAACATATATACAAATAAATAAATAAACATCCCCGATTTTCGATTGTGTTATCCCTGTAAGTGTCTCGCTCGCTACGCTCGCTCGCCAATAAATCAAACCCTACTAAGACCACTATACTATTCTTCAAGGGACAAAGACAGACTCCAGTGCAATCAAACTAAATAGAACGAATAAATAAAGAGGGGATGCTTATTCTGAATCAACTTAGTTGTTTGTTTGTTTTTAATAACTTTAACTGAATAAGTACTTTTCCAGATACCAATAATGGCTGATTGTTAAATATTATAATAAATATAGTGTTGGTGAAACAAAATATCTACAAAACAAAGTGGTAATGATGACTTGGTAAAGGTCAAATAAATATTCTTGAAAAATATTTGGCGATAACTGCCAACTCCCTAGCCATAAATCATGAATATCCAAAACTATATTTGACTGAAATTCATCAGTAACCAACACACAAATGAATCAAATTTCTGACACTGCACTAATCCTCACAAGCCTTTAGCCCATGCTGTCATCACATGTACGCACACACACACACACCTGTGCCATCTGGTCTCCACACAGACTCCTTTAGCTCAACCACAAATTGCTACAACAGCAATAAGTGCTCCACCAGGGCAAAGGGCATGCCTAGCATTACTACTCCACAGCCATATTAATTCTGTACCTTGCAACATTGGTACAAGGTGTGAGGTCAACACTTGCAAATTATCACAATCACATAAGGAAGGTGAATAAGATTAGTCACACTCTTGGTAATCACGTATCCCTTGAAGTCATTTACCAATTGGGCTATACTAGAGAATATGGGAATAATCAATATGGTTGCATGTGCCATGCCCCCTGGCACACACAATAGCACGTAATGACATTACAATCTGTACACTCATTAGTTCTCTATCATCCTACACAGCTTCAAATAGCACATGCAAGTAATACCTAGGTCTAAGGCCACTTCACCCTTGATACAGTATGTATTGCATAATACAAACAAAAGTCTTAGAGCTGTCAAACACACCTGTGCATTAGTAGCATACTTTCAAGTACGTCAAAATGCAAATGTTAAAACAAAAACAGTACTAACCCTCAATGTTTAGCCATTGCTATGTACGTGTGCCAGCCAACTTTTACAGCACTACAGGCTAATTGCAGGGAATACTCATCATTTCATTGAGCTACTCTCCCGACTCAACAAAACACAGAATGTATATCTTCTATATGAACTGGTGGCTACAGTGAATCGTGACATTACGGTGTGATCATAGGCAACATTGCCCCATTCCTGCTGGTCCAAAATTTTGATATTTGATACATACAAGAATCAATAAGATGGTTACAATACAAAGCACATCTTGGAAAGAGGCTTAAATACTACCGAGACTCAGTAATCACTCAGTAATCTTAACAGTCATTATCATCTTCCCCTCAATATCAATCTCCAGGATGTAATCTAATATTCACAGCCTCTACTACTCCTTCCACCTTAGCACACACATACACACACATATGACCTTGACCTTGATTTCCACTGCCAATGAAATAGTCACGTGGCCTCCTAATGCAATGAAAGGGTTCTGAGGATAAGTCACATATTACAACTGTGTGGGAACTGGTCTGCATTTATGTACTGCTAGGCCGCCTCTGCTCCTGAAGCATTGGTCGCATTCCTTGCATTGTATTGCACCTTTCTGTAGAAGAATTGGCTTCATTCTATCCTCCCTACACCTGTGCCTCTTTAAATCTGCCTGCCTTCTAAAACTTCTATTGCACACACCACATGTCACTCTAGATGACCAAGTTGAACACACATGCACACACATATCCCCCCCAACACACACATGCATACACACACACCCACACACAGAACTTTCCCCAAACCCCAGGTCACAACATCCTCCAGTCCCTATCTCAGAGGAATGCATTTAGTCTGATGAAAGTGAAGACAATGCAAGGAATCCTGACTGATAACATGGGCTTTGATTAGATTAGGTTACCACCCAAGTGTTTTGAAACGGCGTGTTAAAACACACAAGATTGCTACAAAGGTTTTGCTAGACTTGCCTAATCCACCATATTAATATCTATGGAAGTAAACAATAAACAGGCAAGGCTTAGATGTCATCTGACACCTGCTGCTGACATTTTAAGTTTTTAGTAGGAGTGACTACTATTCATTCACACAAACAAACAAACAAGAAATTGTTAGAAAAAAAAATTGTACCCAGTACTCCATGTACATACACATGCTATTATTCCTTTCACTCTGCCGCTTTGTGACATGTGGGCGGTAAGTGCACCACTAAGTGGCTGTGAAGTGCTCAGAACAGCTTGTTGACAAGAACCCCATTTGTCCTGGGACATTTGGCACAGCGTGATTAAAAAATAATTTAAACTCCCAACATTTTAAGTTTTTAGTAGAGTGACTACTATTCATTCACACAAACAAACAAACATATAAACACATAATATTAGTGGTTGGACTCAAACTACACTTAAGCATACCAATGCCCTACCTAATTTAAGGTAATATTATAGCTTCTGAAGTTCAAACTCATGAACAAAAATGATAAATCAGCCACAAACAAAAATATATATATTTTTTACCAATAATGACTTCACACCAGATTAAGACACAATGAGCTGAGAGCATGTGCAACTGAAACTCAACACCACAGTTCATCCCCCTAAATCAATGATGCATGCAACCAACATAACATTAAAAAATACCACAGCTCTGTCTAATTAATGGAACTATTCCATAACAACTATTTTACGTCACTCCACCAAGCGAAACATGGTCCCCTGCATATTATTAGTACCCGACCCGAGGTCTTGGAAGGGGACTGACACGACTATTTACAAACATGCCACTCACTATGGAATACTGTTTCACTCAATATACAGAAAATAATATCACCAGAGAATAGTTTTGATTAACAAGGAGTGGCATTAAATATAGGACTATATTTCACTCTTTAATGTTCTCTCACCAGCACTCATGCACTGTCACCCACACATGTGCTCTCCCACCAGCACTGTGCACTATCACCCACACATGTGCTCTCCCGCCAGCACTGTGCACTATCACCCACACATGTGCTCTCCCACCTGCACTGTGCACTATCACCCACACATATGCTCTCTGTGCACTATCACACATGAGCACCAATACAGGTACTAGTAAGTAAACGTACATACATGCATACATTAATAGATTATATAAAATTAAAAAAAGTCCAAGTTAATGGATCTTCACTTAGATTTGGTTAGAAGTTCGTGGAAAATAGATTGCCATCATTAGTGTCTTACTGAAAACCCAGATCACTGCTAATTATACCAACATATCTACAACACAACAAACTAAGATGGTAACCATGGCAATTTGCTGAGACTAACCATGCTTGTCGCATCAACTTAGAAGCTCCACGTTTACAAAAGCACCACATATTGAATACTATTAAAGCTAAACACAACAGTACAACCACGTGCTGGGTAATGGGGATGAGAGGATTGTTGATGGTTTTGCCCTCACTTCTAAGATACAATAACTTGTTGAACTGAGTTGTAACACAAAACTCAAAAAACAAAACAAAAAAACTTCATTTGAATTGGTTACACTTGCACCATTTATAAACTCTTTCATGTTTGCTAATGTTACATAATACTCTGGCAAACATACTGTACCAAAAAGCTAATCAACATTCAAGGGCATGTGACCTACAGAGGGCATGTGACCTACAGAGGGTGTTAAATATAAACACAATAAACACGTACTAACTATGTAATATCATCCAAGATCACCTCACTGCACTTAATGTACTTCAATACACTGAATTCTTGCAAGAATGGTCATACTAGAAAGTCCAAAGTCCAACACTATAATGGTCCCTGTGTAATATTTTATCTGAACTTAGCATCCTCACAGGACATCATTCAGTTACTACACACACAGCTGCAGATTACTGAGACCCTAGCAGGACAGAGTTTTCTATTGCTGACTTGAATCAGAATCAGATAAGCATTTCATCCCTTGAAATATCAACTTTCACCAGAAAAACTTACCACTTTTATTCAAACACAGAAACTCCCAATGTGGAAGGAGCATTTCCATTTCAAGTTTATACAGATACAAACACCTTCATCATTCCGCGGCCATAAAATGACGAGAAGCCAACTAAGAAACACTTGCACTATCTCTTTAGTGACATTTAATTCATATAACACCATTTCTCTTTCAATTCAACACACTGCCTTGTAGCACCTCTATAACTAGCATCAGATCACAACTCACTTCCTCATAGTCTAAATATTATATTTCTGTAACATATCTGCATACCAAACCACTAAACTAGATATACTGACTGATATTGTGAAGCTACTCCCTCATCCTTCAGCACTGGAAGGGGAATGTTAGACAGCTTGTGACAACTGAGAAAAACACTTGGGGTGAAAATAATTGAAGGCTAAGAGCTTACAGTACAACAGCGTGCAACATGAGCATTGCATTTGTAAATACGACTCCAACTATGTTACATCATTCATAATTACTTATTTAGGACTACTGGTTGAAGATAGATCAAATTCATTATATCACTTATAACAACTAACTGATCCCTATACCCACACATCATACATGGTGCATGAATATGTGGTCAATAATCTACCCTGAGCTATAAATTTTACTGTTCAATTTTTGTTCAATATAAAAGAACACGATTAACAAAAAAATTGAATAAGCTTCTATAATAGTACTTTACTAGTACTATAACAGAAAACCTTCTATATAGCATTCATTCAAAAGACAGATCTTTCAAAGTAAAACATCCAATTAAATGCTGTATTAAACAATAGTACACAATTGGACAACCTGGCTTTTACTTGCAAAAGCTTCTAAATCCCTAATAAATCAGAATTACAAATGCTAAACAGAACAAAGAGATTCAACAACTGAACAATGGAAAAGATACCTGGGTCAACACCAGCAACCCTAGCCTAGAGGGAAGGTGTTATTTCTCCAGATAACACCACTATTCCCTACCTGTCGTACTAATAACTGTCCTTAGTAACCTGGAACCACATTCATATAAACAGCTCTGGCTGGGCCACGCATCATGTGCTACTGCTCACAGACAAAATATTGGGAAAAGAAAATTGCAACTCATCCTTATCTTATGTCTGGTCTTGTGAATAAATTTAACTATGTTACACACCGAATTAATAGAATTGTTTTTTATTAGTAAATTGAATCCAGCAGAGTGGGGTAATTTGAAATAGTAGCTGTATATGTGAAGTCATTGGAAAGATTTGAAAAATATCAAGGATATATTTCTAGATCCCTAGTATTGCAACTGGGTGTGTGTGTGTGTGTGTGTGTGTGTGTGGTCATTATTAACAACAACAACAAAATTATGCAAACAAATCCATGAAGTGGAACTATGAAGCAACTCAGTGTCATTCTTGTGGTTGAGTTTCTTTTAAAAGGACATGAAACAGGACAAAGGATACATGTGTCAAAAGGCTGTACGCCATGCAGCACTTTTCACTTAACAAGGGGGGGGAGGGAGGGGGGTCGGGAAGGAGGGGGGAGCATATAACTTGCAATCAATGATGGCCACCCAGAAATTAATTAGTAAAACATGCATGAATGTGCCACGCATTCTAAAAGATATGCATCAAAATGATGATTCACTGAAGTATACATGCCTCCACCAATATAAGAAAAGCACCTGATTGAACTTCTAAGAACTAGCACAGAATATTACACTTTAGTAGCAAGTAATGCCTCCTCAGATTTGTAAATCAAACACAGTAAGAAAACAGTCACAACATTGATAATGAAGAGTACAGAAGACCACTAGAACTAGAACGCTGTGGAAGAGTATAGCGTAGAGTAAATAAGGCTTTCATTAGAAACATGTGTTAGACATATTGCGGCGTGGAAATGAGTCCGTCTGATGGAGAACCCACTAAAGGACATGCGTCTTGCATACCTAGAAAGGTGTTGGGTTTCCATTGCTGACAGAGCAAATATCTTTCATTTGTTATTGACTACCCACATTAAAAGACTAGGCTCAGCTGCACTTTCTACATGTGGACTTTTGAAAAGTGACTAATACAAGCCATGATATTTGATCTTACCAAATAATCTGATTTCTCACCCACACTCACCCACAAAGGCATTATTTAGAAATACAAACATGAAAGAATGGTTACATTTTCCTTATTCTTTTAACGATTATAATCTAAGTACCCATTTATAGTAACCAAAGTCTAAAGGAGCCATAAGTGGTACATTCTAAATGAGCACTTTATTCAACAGCTACATGGAGTACAAATTGCTCACAGCATCAACTTCACCACCCTTCTACTTCACTTACTAAAACTTCTTCTCAACTTGAAAGACTTTTCAACTCCGTTTTGCAGAGGGTTTGCTCCAGGAGCTAGATATGTTGGACTGGTAGGACTAACTGGTGCTTCCTGAATATGATTTCCTGCTTCAGCTTCCATTTTCGCCTGGTGAAAGTTGCCTGCGGATGGTGGTCCAACAGCTACTGGGGCGACTTACTTTTCCAAACGAGAATTGTTGAGGCGTTATCTCCTCGCTATAACAGTAAGCAGTATGTGCTAAAAATTCACAGCCAACACTCGAGTCTCACTTTCTGGGCACGCCAAAATATTATTCCCCACGTTGCTGCACTAAAGAGTTTCCAGCACAAACCCTCGACAGGTTTTCTGGTATAACGTTTTACTAAACCCCAGAGTATACAGTTGAAGTGTCACAGACAACTCGGGATTTCTTCGGTACGTTGGAATTAGAGGAAACACTTGAAATAAGCCACACACACAGCAAAAGCGGGTGAACAGGAAATTTAGAAAAATAACTCCCGGGTATATCCCGGTATTAAATCAGCGAACCCTTTACCTAACTAGCTAAACTTGATAAAACAACCCTTTACCACACGTTTCTACTTTCCGTACATACTTCCGTCCACAACAAAGTAAATGGCTTATCCTCAAGACCCTAGCAAGACTGGTTCGTACCCGAGCGCTCCTCCACCAGGCGGAGCATACCCTCCTCCTTACGCCGCCGCTGGGGCTCCAGGCCCAGCGTATCCCCAGCAACCTGCGCCTTATTCTGCTGGTTATCCCCCACAGACCGCTGGACAACCTTACCCTCTACCTCCAGGATCGGGATATCCGCCTCCTCCTGGACAAGGCCAAGGGTATCTACCTCCATCAGGTACAGGATACCCAACACCTCCAGTTGGTCCACCTATGGGCTACCCTAGTGAAGGATCGGGCTATCCACTTCCTCAACCAGGAGGCTTGCCAACAGGTGGCTATCCTCAACAGGTACTTGGTAGAAGAACAAATGGATAAATTTAGTTATGACACTATTTAGTAATATCATAAGAATATTATAGATGTTATCTTGTTTATACAATTGTGCAGGTCCCAGCCCCAGGGTATCCTAACTTAGGACCTCCAGGGGGAGGAGTTTCAATAGGAGCTCCTGCTCCCGGTTTTTCTGTGCCTAGTCATGACAAGCACGAACAGCATCACCACCAGGTAATACCATTATTTTCACAGGGTATTTTAGTGACAATGAATATGATTGCCTAATGAACAATCTAGCACACGCGCATTGAGGATTAACAACTACAGTTATAAAGCCTTAGATCACCTCGCTAAGTTATTGGGTCTGGAGTAACATGTGCTTCATTTCTGTGTTTATTGCTTGGTATGAATCCAGGGAGATCAACATGGGCATGGGCACGTGCAGAAGCAACACAAGAAGGAAAAGAAAAAGAAAGACAAAAAGGACAAGAAAGAGAAGAAGCACAAGATTAAAGTGAAGCATGATAAGGTTAGTGGTTGTCTGTGCTACAGAGGAATTATTAAGCTTCTATTAGCAAACTATATTTTCCAAGTGAACTAAAAGTCTTTAAATTCTCTATATTTATTGGTCCTCTTTCTTCACATGAATGGGAGGCATTCAGTGTGACTTGTAGTGTTTATAGATAGCTGGGGGATTTCCCTCACGAAATAGAAGTGACATGTATCCCTATTTTATTTATCACCATCATGTACTAAAGAAAGCATTATGATGGACTGACTACCTGAACCATCTCACCTCTTCTAGCTCTCCCATCCCTCTCTTCCTCTCTATCCTCTTAAGTTGTAATTTCCTTTCTCCTCCTTTGTCTTTCTTTGTCCCTGTCTCCTTCTGCTTCAATGAGGTGAGCTGTCCTTCTTCTCTGCCTTTCTGTTAAATTTTTGTAGTTTACCTAGCTATAGCTTCCCTTCTTCTCCTTTGTCTTTCTCTCTCTTTCTGCTTCAGTGAGATGAACTTTTTTTTTGTTCTTTGCCTTTCTGTTCTCTCCATGTTTTTGATTTAGAATGTTTTACTCAGTTATCATCATCCTTTCCCCATGATTGTAGTTGAACTCTACCCTAGCAACCAGAGCTGAGAGACACAGGTCAGTCACAGTTTACCCTAACAGAGAGACTAGTAAGTTTTCATCTAGAAGGCCGACGAAGATCAATCTTCATTTTGAAACGAAACCTTCTACACACAACATACCATTGCTACAGCTTCAGCTAAATTCAATATTGAAACTCGATAGGCGCAAGGATATAAAGATAGATGTCATGAGAACTCAAAACTGCTAGGATTTCTTTCTCTCCAATCTCCTAGTCTGTGAGGGTGTGTGTTACACAGATATTCTATAACCAGCTGGACACCATGCATGTAGTGTAATATTTAACCCTCAGCTCGCATGTGCCAGAGGGCTATAGTAGTGGCTTGTCTGTCTGTCTGTTGTCTGTCTATCACTCTCTGATTTTGGAGATTACTGACAATTAACTGTTGATTTAGGTATGAACCTACTCAGAACGAATATTTAGGACCATTCATTGTGCTACTTTTTTAAATTTTGGGCTAACTGTTGAGAGAAAGCGAAACTTTCAGGTCCGCTTAGGTACCAGCTTTTGTGGGTAACGCCCCCTATGTTATGTCATAATGACGTGAGCAAATAACTTCCTGCAGCCCGTGGTGTAGTTAGCTTTATGCTCAGGGAAGTTAACAGAGCTGAAAGAAGCGAAGTTTCGCATTTAAAATGTTTACGGGTGAGTGTTTCTGACCAGTTTAGCTTCTTCTCTTATGAAGACAGCGTTTCCATGTACCATTTTCATTGCTTGAGCTATTTTGATGCCCGATAGTTAGGTAGTGTTTAGTAGCGCTGAGGGTTCGCACCTTTGGTGCTTGATTGATTGGTTTTTATTGCTCATAGTTTCAACTGTTAGTGTGTGTGATTGAAGCAATAGCGTGAAGGGGAGGAAGGTTTATATTTGTTTTCTTTCACTTCTATTGTCAAGCATAATAGCTGGATGACCAAAGAAGTCACGCATATTATTAGCTATAATCGTCTCCCTCGCAACTGACTGAACAGATTCCCCCACCTCACCCCACCCCACCTTGAGTAGTTTTGGTCATCAAAATTTTGTTCTCTGCCCAAGAGCCAAAAAATTTCATGTGGCAAGAGGTAACCAAGTCATGGTACTAGTGGACTGGAGGTCCATGGGCTCTCTTAGTCAATAAAATGGAAGAAATGCTGAACTCGTTATCTACTGTGTATTTTATAAATAGAATTATCTCTTGCTAATGGCCAAGTGAGTCTGTATCAGTGTCTTTCTTTAATTGTGGTTCAAGCAATTTGACCATTGTTAGGCAAATGGAGTCAATTGTTCTTGCTTGAAAAAAAAACCCACTAATGAATAAAACATGGTCTCGTTGTAAATATGTTTGACTGTCAATTTTTATACCTTCATAGATTTCAAAGTACTACTTTCTGATATAGGCAGTAGTGTGTAACTTATAGCCCTACTTACACTGATGTTTCCCCCTGCCCTAAATTCCTGTATCAAACCCTGATGTAAATGCCTTTCTGTTAGTAAATGCATGCATGTGAATGCATGTGTTGTTCTGTCAGTACACACATGCACGTGTTCTTCTCTGATATGCACATACTGAACAACAAAATTAATAGTACTCTGTACCAGCCTCTAACTCTGATTATCTTTTCCAGAACAAGATACGCATACTGCAATATAAAATAATCTAAAATGGCTCACATGTCGTATTTAACTCATCATTATGATTACGGGAATTTATATAGATTAAAGTAGCTTCTTTTGGGAGGGGATTGGTATGGGGAGGGTGGGGTGGGGTGGGGGGGGGAGGGGAAGAGGAGGAGGAAACATTAGGAGACAACTATGAGGGGAGAGGGAGAGAGAGACCAATACAGTGGAGAAAAATCCCAGTTTATTCCCCCCCCCCCCACACACACACACACACATACACATGCATGCATATACAATCATTATTGGCCATTCTAATTAGGTATTATCAGTATAGATCAAGCAATTAAAACAGGACGTGTAAACTCTGTCATCATAGGAGAAGACGCTAAACAGGCCAGAGACACCCATTGGTATATATTTTTTAATGCGAAACTCCACTCGGTTAACTTCCCAGCGTAAAGCAAAACTACCGCAGGCAGCAAGAAATTATTTGCTCACATGATTCCGACGTGACGATAGAGGGAATTACCCACAAAAGCTAGTATGGAGCTGACCACGCATGTGCACTGAGAGTTAAATATGTCTGTGTATGTATTAACAGAAGGACATGTGCACTGACATGCATGCATGTAATAGCATTGGAATACACAGCATTTGTTCCCAGACAACCACTGAACTTTGAACCGTGTGGTTTAGTCTGCTTTCAGGCTTGTGCTGGGTATTCTATTTATTGTTTTTGTTGTTTTGTTTTGTGTTTTAGTTAGAACTTGGTCCAATTAAACTGAAAGCCAAGAAGAAGCACAAGGCGCCCAAGTTGAAGCTGAAGGGCTTTAGCAGCAGCAGCAGCAGCAGCAGTAGTAGTAGTAGCAGTGACAGCAGCAGTGATAGCAGCTATTCAGACTAGCCTGGCTGCACACTGACCAAGGCTGACCTCTCCTGACATGAAATAACCCAGTACTCCACAAGAAACAATGCTCATGGCTGTTTTAGTACATTTTAACATCCTTTTGTATTTTTATGAATAGTACATAGTTGGTATTAAAGTTAACTAAAATTTTGAATTTAGCCACCAGGTGTTGGCTGGAGCTAGGACCACCAGTGGCATTATTGTGGTGTGGTGAGTGTAGTGTTCTGCTTCCCTGTCTGCCATGCCTACATTACAATTATATGCCACACCCACTACAAGCTTTCAGGTTTACTCAATTAGGGAGAGTTAAGTTGTTAAGGTAACCTAGGAGGTGTGTTTTATCAGCCATATCTCAGCTGAGGTTTATCAAACCTGCTTATCACACTTGGGTGGACTTTTGGCTGACTTACAGTATACCTTGAGGTGGATTTAGTGGTTTAGATTTTAAATAATTTTAGTGTACCTGTATCAGGGTTAAAATTTGTTTGGGGGGGGGGGGGGGGGGGGGGGGGGGAACAACCCCCCCCCCCTTTAAAAAATATAAAAAAAAAAAAATTTTTTTTTTTTAAAAAAAAAAAAAAATTTTTCTTTTTTTTTTAAAAAAAAAAAATATGAACTCAAGTCACCTGAAAATATTTATTTTGCCGTCTTCTACTTAAAAAAAAAAGATTTGTCATCA
>WLWI01004458.1_pt1 | contig 11852 bp, 5 predicted proteins | sample 6701501 | NCBI WGS metagenome assembly WLWI01 (sample SAMN12718690, study PRJNA515312) | sponge metagenome | isolation source: marine sponge | host: Mycale hentscheli | place: New Zealand: South Island, Marlborough, Capsize Point | collected 2014-11-01
ATTCTATTGACAAGCAGACAGACATGTATACCATTTAACTGACTCCAACAAGCAGATAAACAATCAAACAGATAAACAAATAGACAAGCAGACAGAATTGCTTACCAATAAAATGACTAACAAACAAAAAAACACAGCAACAAACAGATAATCAAATAGATAAAGTCAAAGACAGTCACTAAAAAAGTGATTACCCATAATGCTGAAAATGAAGATGTCAATAAGTTGTACAATAATGCTGTGGCTTCATCTGCACCTAACTCTATATCTGTAGTAGTCATGCCATTATTTTATAATACTTGACATTTAAATTTTTTACCGTCCACTAAATACAAGACATGTCTTATAGTAATTATAACCACAAACAAAGAGAAAAGGTAAAGATATTAATCTAAAAAATCTCAATCAAACCTTAGCATTTGTATTGATGATTACATCATTGACAGTTTTACGAAGAAACAAATCAAACGCATTGTATCGACAAATATCTTAAACAATGCCCACTAGCATTGCAGTAGTTATGTATATATTGTGTGTAATTAGAATATAGTATCTTTCTGAACAGAATCATCTGATTAAATCTTAACTAACATTATTGTGTATGTATATTGTTCTAAATATTATCAATATTTTAACAATGTGATATGAAAGTATTCGCGATGCAAGTTCAAAATGAGCAAAAAGACTACAATGAATAAATATGAAACACATAACTATGACAAATACTCAATGCCAGTAACATTAATGTATCAATTTGATTTAACCAATCCATAAATTACAACCTTGATCTGCAATCTTACTCTTTAGTAATTTCTTTTCTGTTAGTCTGTCTTTATCTCTCAACTCTGAAGAGTGAATAATTTCTGATACATTCCATTTGGTAGAAGTTGCTGAAAGTTGTACTTTTTCTATAAATTCAAACAAATTATATACAAATAAATACTTTAAATACAGTTTGTACTACTAATTAATTTAATAAAATGACTATTTCACAATATAGCACGGTGTGGTAGACATGTCAATTGTAGCTACAAATGGATCCTAGAGAGTTTAGTGAAACAGTCACTAGAGATTCCTAAACCTGTAAGCTACTAAACTTGTAAAGTATATGTAAAATGCTAGAGAAATTAGTCAAACTGCCACAAGAAATCTACAAGTATAGCCAAAGAAAAATGCTTACAATAGACTAGTAGGTAAAATAATTATATGTTTAATCACCTTAACTAGAAATGACATAGTTTTGAGTAAGCATTTTGACTGCCAAAAGTAGATCTTAGATCCAGACAGTAAAGGAAGATTTGATTAGAACATAGAAAGTATGAATTGAGGCATGTGGCCTGGGTTCAAATCCCAAACATTTTTTTCTGTATTGTTAACAATTGAAAGAGAGAATACGTCTAATGAGAAAATATAATAATATATTTTCCTTTTCTTTTCATAACTTATCAATAATCTGTATCCATTCTTTCACATCTGGGCAAAATTTATACGTAACACGTCCATGTATAAGTATGCTAATTATTTTTTAATATTTTTTTTTAATTGGCAATTTTACGATTAAGTATGACTTAGAAAAAATGCAAAGAATTACTCATTACAGTAATGAATTATGAATGTATATATTGAAATGTCATTTTTCTATTATACTGTGATAATCTACCTCCAGAATCGCTTAATTAGCATATTTTTATTGTTCGACATCTTCACGTGATCATATCGTAGGAAGGGAAGTGGTCCAAAATTGCTTAATTAGAATATTTTATGGTTTGACATCTTCTCCTCATTATATTGAAGGAGAGGAACTTGTTCAGAATCACTTACTTAGCATATTTTATGGTTTGGCATCTTCGCCTTATCTTATTAAAAAGGAGGGTAACTTATTTTATGGTTTGACATCTTCACCTGATCATATCGAAGGAGTGGAACTTGTCCAGAATCTCTTAATTTGCATATTTTATGGTTCGACATCTTCTCCTGATCATATTGAAGTAGGGGAATTTGTCCAGAATCACATAATTAGCATATTTTATGGTTTGACATCTTCGCTTGATCATATCAAAGAAGTGAAATTTGTACAGAATCACTCAATTAGCAACATTTTAATGATTGGCATCTTCTCCTGATCATATTGAATGAGGGGAACTTGTCCAGAATCACTTAATTAGTATATTTTACAGTTGGACGTGTTTAGTGGACTAAAATTTAATGAGAGAAACTGCCGGGGAGGGGGGGGGGGGGGGGGGGGGGGGGGGGGACTATGTAAATAACCTATGTTATAGTTGGATGTGGTTAGTGCACTAAAATTTTTAAAATAATACCAAATTTTTTTGTATTGAAAATGACTAGGCTATGGTATTAGAACATTTTATTAACTATATTTCATAATTAGATGAATAAAACTATCAAAATAACAAAATATCTCTCGTATAATACATATTAATAATTAAATTGAATAAATTTTTTATTTTTATAAAACTTACTTAATCTTAATATTGTAGTATCTGAGAGAATGTGATCGTGTTGATGATGCCCTCCAAATATTACTATTTCTGTGAGCTCAGAAGAAATGACAAAAGCAGCAGCACAGTGATTTCGTCTAGGCTGTGACGAGATGGTCATCTATAGTACAAAATATTGAAAAATAATCATGACATACAAATTTTAACATTATGATTTCTAGAACAATCAAATACACTTCAAACATGTATTGCTTGAATATTTTGATCAATAATATAATTACAAAAAAAATTCAATTTCAAAATATCTGAGATGTCAATTAGTCTTATTTTTTTTCTTCTCAAAAGGTCATTAAAAAGAAGTTTTACTGAAGTCTTGCAATTTTTATCATTATGATTTCTAGAACATAATTAAATACAATTCAAAAATTTTTTGCATGAATATTGAGGTCAATAATTTATTTACAAAATACATTTTCACTTTAATATAATTATCTGTGATGGCTAATGGTCTTTTTGTATCTTTTTTTGCATGAGAATACCACACAATAATGTTCTTGTTTGTATTCAATTGGTCAAAAATTTCGTTCCTCATTCAATGATTCAGTCAGTCTCAGCTGAAATAGTTATAATTGATTAATGAAGAGGACTTTGACAAGAAGTCGAAATGTTGTGTTAAGTTTTAATTAACAATTATTATGGCTGTTAGAGTGAGAAAATTTGGTATTTTCTTACCTCTTATAATGATTTATTTGTTGATACTAAATTTAACTAAGCATATGTACTTTAACATGTATTGCTGATAATTAGTGAAGTTTTTTCTAAAGGTAACCAGATAATTTTTAGTAGATGTGAGAGTATTTACATTACTATTATCTTATACATATCATTTGTTAACTTGTTGTATTTACTTTTACTGTATAAATCTAACATTTGGAATTAAAGTACATTCTGTTTTAATAAAATCTAAAATAGAAAAAGTTTATCGCAATAGCTGCAATGGCTTCACTTATTTTGTTTTTTCACATGTTATAATAATTACCACAATTATTATAAATCTAAATATTAAAACTATCTGGTCTGAACATTTCTTGATTAAAACTATATCATTATTCTATAAGCTGTTGTTTTTGTTTTAGTATGATGCATCTACGTATCTTGTGATGTATTAATAATTAAAATTTTCTAAATATTTAAATCATCTTAATTGAAGTTTATTGTAATTAGTGATCACCTATAGATATGGGAAAGTCTGTAAACGCCTTATGTTCTTTGAAATGGTGCCTAGGTTAATGATCTGGTGCCCTGAGCTATACAACTAGTGTTAGTACGTGTGAACTATCTAGCATGAATGTTTAGTGTATGTCATATATTTAGTGCAAATATAATATTAGCAATGAGTCCCTAGTTGTCTCTTGCACTCTTTAGTAGCTCATAGGCTCCAACTCTAACTGATTTAAAATTTCCTTTTCCCAGAACTTTTCTTGTTTTGTCCGTGAATAATGTCAGCTAGATGATATTAGATCATCGTGGATATTTTGCTATTTTTATTTCATATTATATTATTATACGTCAATATTATGAACAATGATAGAACAAAACCTCACTCATTTCCCTGCAATAATGTGGTATAAGGAGAGCAACAATACAATTGGTAAAGGTTTGAAATGTTCGTAGCAGAAAAAGATAGAAAAAGATTATTTTCACTTATGGTAGCATATTCTACATCTATTAATTCATCTAATGTTTAAAATGGCCAGATTCTGAAGCTATCTTGACAATAACGGAGTGTATGAATACTTCAAGGTGTCACGAGGAAAGATTAATATACACGTAGAAGGACTCAACTATTTCAATTATGTTTTTTATGGTTTGCAGCACATAATATTTATTATATTGATGAGCAAACAAGTGCATAATAAACAATTAAGGTTAATAGATCTATTTTGTATACAAATTTATATATATATTTGAAATCTGACTGAAGATTTTATCATGATGGTGTAAAATATGAATCCTTCTCACATCATGCTTTTTAAGTATTTGACTACCTCAGTTTGATGCATAGCATATGTTGTAAATGTAAATTGATTAAAACATTTCATCTATTGATTAATTCTAGTAAACATATTTAATGTGTAAATTAAAAATGCAAAATGTTGCAGTGGTTGATAATTATCACAAGTCAATAATTGTATCATGTGTTTGACTGATTATAATATTTCACTTAATTTTAAGTAACTAGCATAATGTCTAAATAAAAGAATACTTATAATTAAGTACGTGATGTTATAAGGTCCCAATTATAATATACTTGCAAGACTGTAACTTGTTTACCTCATTTATATTATTCAAATAATTACATTTAAATGTTGGCTTTAAATATATTATTACATAATTGTTTGAATTATTTCAACTGAACTATAATTATAAAATATACCTGTTGCCAACTTTGTGCTTGTACATCGAGACACCAAACATCACTTAAAGTCTTGTCATCAAGACCACCAATTACTAACAGCTGTGGGTTGTTGGTATTATAATCTAGACAAACAGCTGCATGACTACTTCTAGGAGATGGTTGTGATGCTCCATCAGGATACACAAGTTTGGTAAACACCTAGAAAATTATGAAACAAAATATACCCAATAATCATAAATGCTTTAAATATTAACACTATCAGACTGAAGTAGTTGTGTAGCTATCTATTAAAATAACAGACAGTATCACTGCATCATACAGTCATAATTACATGTAGAACATGAACAAGATGATGTACTTAAATAAAAAAAATAAAAATATTTCTAAATATAATATGGTAAAGTAAACACAAATAGCTGTATATATACATGATAGAGTATTAATGTTACATAATTAAGATTAAAGTATAATTGGAAGGTCGACAGAAACTGTAATAAAATAAGATACTAACTATAAACCAGTGAATTCGCAGATAGAAAAGAATTTAGAGAAAATATATTATAATTAATGATATTATTAGATGTTCAATGAAAATATTATAAGACATTTATTTGGTCTACTTATATACATCTGCTCAATGTAAGCTGCTACATAAGTGACCTCTTAATACAACATTTTTTGTGAGTGCAGCTGCCTCCTGACCTTTTATCAGCACAAACTACACCCTGTCTTGTATGCTCAACAGTACAATCTCTCTCCCTTTTCATCATTATAAAATGTCTATAAAATCACTGATTCCTATAAACTGATCAGATAGTACTAATAATGTTAGCATGATTAATAGATTCCAGTTCTATATAACTCATATTACATAAACCACATTCTACATTAGTATTAATTTTGGAGTATTATATTTTATATTTGTAAAAAAAACCCATACTGAATGCATACTACTTGAGATGAGAAATGAATGTGATAAAATAGTTCTAATCTGAACTTGATGGTGCTAGTCACTTTGCATATCATGAACTTATTAAATTGACATAAAGGTAGATATTTATCATTGCATAACATAGTCTTTGTATGAACTGATTGATGTGAATAAACTATTAGTACAATTATGTAATGAGGCTAGAACTAGTATTTTAATATTTGTAAGCGTCTACGGGAAAACCTGGCACAACGAGGCGTGCGTAAATATCGAGAAAAGATCGATCAATTTCTTAAAAATGTATTGTTTCAAGCCCACGGAAGGGAACGGTTAGGTCTATTACAGTGGGAATGACTTAAGCTACGACGATAAAACTTTGAGAGCTCATTATCTGGACGCCGATAACTCTGTCAGTGCAAAAAAAAAATTTCGAAGGGTGCCGCGTTGTGCCCAGTTTTCCTGTAGACGGTCACATTTAATGGTCATATATAAATTTGACATAAACATGAAATCATTTCATTTAATTCTGAAACTAGCGAATATTGAATACTGCTTTGCCTAACGTATTAATGTTTAAAGTGTTTCCACTATTACCAACTAAGAATATCGTTAGTGAAATCAATGTTCTACATTCTATGAAATAGTCAACCACAGAATTAACATGAGCTTATCTGTCATTCATGTATTTATAAAGTATTCTACCATACATATAATAAATTTTTAAAAAAATCAGGATTAGATTTAAAACAAATAAATAAAACATAATAATGTCTCAGTAATGCAGGAGCAGATTTTGGATTTGTGAGGGGGGGCTCTTTTTTAAGAAGGGAAGAAATAGCTACAGCTACTGACAGAAAAATGTTGTAATGCATTTCCTACAAAATTATATTCTAATATTCATCTGTATAGTAATTAGCATTAAAATGTGATTCTCCAGAACTAAATGGATGAAATGCTAAAATCAGGAAATAAAAATAAATCAAATAAAAATGCTCATCATTTTAGTAATTATGCTACTTCAAACTTCCTATTATGCTCATAATATGCTCCTTTACAGATCTCAAACCTTAACCACATTCAAAACTATAAGAATCTCACTACCCATGACTAAACTGAATCCTGGTATGACAGCAAAAGCTTGTATTTATGAAATCACTTATTATGCTCAAAATTATGCCAGCACAATTTACCAACCCCTAGTGAATAGGTACATATAATCATGAAAAAAAAGAAAGAAACTGATTCATGAGAATTAAGGAAAATACAACTATTTTTAGCTAATGGTGTAAACAGGGTTTTTTTGAGGGGGGGGCAGGGGGGGGCATTCGCCCCCCCTAGAGGATTTTGTGCCCCCCCTTGAGCATTTGAAATGAAATTTCATTATTCTAAATAGACCTGTGTGACACACACTTAAGCAGGCACACACACACTTAAGCAGGCACACACATTAATAATTAATACAGGCACACACACAATTAATGCATGCACTCTGACACATGCATGCCCCCCCTTGCTAACAAAAATCTCTATTTTGCCCCCCCTTAGCAATTTTTCTAAAAAAATCCCTGGTAAATATTTTCTATAATTGTCAAATTCAACCATGAAGAAAATTATTGAATGAGCAACAACTATCAAATAATAATATTCTCTCCAGAATTAATAAATGCTATACTTGTTGCTTTGGTATACTACAAACTTAGTCTGCCATATCATCCGACAAATATTCAAAATTCGGACTCAGCATATCAATAAGTAGAAATGCATTCGTTAGAAAATAGTTATTATTGGAGTATGAGGAAAAACATTGATGACAATAAGTGATTGTTATTATAATTGTATTTCCAGTTACAGGTAAGAAATACAGTTACCAAATAAAATGAGGGCTCATTCTGCTTGCTTCTAGCTATTAACTTATCTTTTCTTGAATACTTGATTCACTACAACTACTTCATAGTACATGTTAATCACAAGTCTTGTTTGGAAATAAACGTATCACATCCTCAGCGTCAATTAAGTATAAACCACTGAATTAATCACTAACAATAATTGACTGCTAAATCACAACATGAACTCCACATATCAGTGAGTAAATGCAACTCACAGCAAAAGTTTACTCTTCACAATATTTTCTAATAGCAAAGTATTCCAACACATTTCATGTAGTTTAAATATTTCATACTTATATACATGTGAATGAGGAGCTAATGCTATAATAAAATATAAATACATATAATAATTGATACTAAAATATTATATGCATTTAATTATAATAAAATAGAAATACATATTATAATATTTTAGTATAACAATTGTAAAGTTTCAGTACTATATATAAAGTAACTTATGTTATAGTGCCGAAACTGTGAAAGTGACAAAATGTATTTCTTTAAAAATGAAATGTTGTATTTTCTATGCTTGCTACATTAAACAATTCTTACCATCTGTGTCAAGTCTATGAGGTATGTGTCATTGAAATAACTAGTATCATCATTTCCACCAAACAAGATTGCATGAGTAGGACTAATACCGGTGAGAGTAAAACCAGCTCTTGGATAAGGTCGAGTTCCAGTAATTAAGGGAGAAGACCATGTACCTATTTAGAAATAATATATTTTTGTACTAATAAATGAACTAATACTTCGTAAATTTTTTTCTGATTTTTTTTAAGACTGTACTTATAGAAACTAAGATCCTTCATGAAAAAATGTATTTAACTTAACTGCTTCCCATATGGTTTGCTTTACTGTAACTATTTTGGAGGTGTAAACACACACATGCACACACACAGATGTATTCTTGGCAAAACTTGTTTGAGGATCAGTAATGATAATAATCGTTGACTTAATTCACATATTAAAGGAATAGGAATTATATAATCCTAAAATAGTGTAGACACGAACTAATTAAAGTGAATACTAAACAACTTATTAGCTTTAGTTATATCATAAACACCATTTATATTCTGAGCTGAAAGGTCAACTCTTTCATCAACTTTGTTCCTCTATTTTTGCAATTGAGAACTCCCACCTTCTTTTTGCATTATAAATCTGCCCGTAACTTTCAAAACTCACATGATATAATTCTCACACAATCTTATCACAAAAATGAAATGTTGGATTTTAAAGGATAATACTAGCACTTTCTGATGTAATTTAAATGTACACTTCTCAAGTTAAATAAGTAACCTCAAAATAGCCATTACAATTTTAGATTCATTTTGTAAATGAAGATATTCATAACTATTGAACCTCCACCAATAACATCTGCAACATCACAAAGGGCAAGTTCTACATTTGAAAACGTACGAATTGAAGTGATAAAAAAATGTTATATCATTCATGCTCACAAAGAATTACTCATGAACTAGACATAATCAACATAGAAAAATAATTTCATGTACATATGATGATACATTGTAAAGTTGCAAGTGTACGTTTGTCTGATATTTTTATTTCGTGTAATTTTCTCAAATAAACACAAATTTCTTGCATTAATATTTTCCTATAGTACTCTACTCTTAGCTATTTTGGTAGGAAAATAATAAAGCACTATTAAAAAAAATAAAGCATTTATATTCATAGAATTTCATATGTAGCAAAGACAAGCCAGCTAATACTTTGCTCCATTTTTTTAAGTAAGATTTCCACCTGTCACAATCTATGATCTAGTGAAAACAAGATGTCCTATGTACCATAATATATTTATACTTTTACACAATATCTTAATGTTATTCAAGTTTTACTTATGAGTGTCTTACTCACTTCACTCAATTCTACATGTGTAATAAATATAACACAAGCAAATCAAATTTTATAAATACTACCTAAACAAATTGAGTAGTCCAATTCAACTAATAGAACCATAATGTATTGTTCTTATTTACATTTGTAATTTCAGGGTATTTCAAAGCATTGACACAATTGAGACATGATTCTATACTAACTTTGCTTACATTTTTACTATTATTTCTCATTGATAAAACACATGTTAGTTACATTATCAAACTATTAAACACACAATTTTTCATGAATAGGCTATTCAATGCTGTAGCTCATTATTGTATTAAAATATTTGATGCCACTTAAATTAAAATATTAATACGTTCTATATAGTAAAATTTAGTGGAAATAACCATGTCTGTTACTATAAGTATACCTAATAACTCTAAAAATACATTATTATTTCAGAAAAAATATGTAACACATACTTACCATCTACTCTGTAATACTATTAATATACTTGATATGATTATTACTTACTTTGTGAAATATTATACATATGAATCTCATTTGTCCAGCCATCATCATCTTCATATCGTTTATCCTTAGTAAATAGTGATCCAGACTGCAGTTCACCTGATGGTGTGCCATAGCCGCCAATGACAATTAATGTATTATTATAATGTATCATTTGACACCCATATTTCCTCATGGGTCCACTATCATGTTGTGGTGAGAGTTTCAACCAAGTCATAGATCTTGTGTCTAGCTGATGTAATGAAGCATGGAATGATGTACCATCACCTCCACCAAACAAGTAGAGAATATGATCTGAATAAGCTGTTGCACAGCCATTTATTCCAGGAGGTGGAGAACCAGTTGTAGCAAGTTCTTTCCACGATTCTGTAGAGCACTCATAGATTTGAACTACCTTCTTCAATTGTATTTTATTGTTATTAAAGTTGTCAACATAACCTCCATAAATGTAGAGTTGGTCAGTACTTGCTGAGGCATTAACTGATGCTCGAGGTGAAGGTTCATAATGACTAAGAGGCTGATCTAAAAAATAAAATCATTAGTGTAATAATAGAATATACATTCACATTGAAACACAAAATAATAATATTTACAATAAATAATATATTTGATTACTTTGTAACATTATATTATGTTGTTAATGTTTCTAATATACTTTTGAATTTTGATTGGCATTAGATTTAAAATCTATCACTACTGATAATTGTCCAGCATCTTGATGATACTAATATCTCCTAAAAGTACTCAGTATGTCTCAAAGTTCACTGGCATCAGTTGTCAAACAAGTAGTCATTTTCTCTACATAGCCAATCACATGCAGCCAGTAACCACAAACTACAAGAGCAGCTGTCAAAACAAATAATTGTATGCAGATAAGAGTGGTTAAAACAATTCTACTTGTACTACTTTATGAATTCCAATAAAACATTAAATCTAAATTTGTGTCTGTTTTCAACTGGATATTTAGTATTTGCAATAATGTATGTTCATTATAACATCAGTGAATAATACACATTCTGTTAAATATGTTTCAGTGAAGATGTTGGAAATGCAATGTAATAAGGGAGTATAGTTTGAATTAAGTTAAAATAATTCTTAAAATTTACAGGATAAGGAGATAAAATAGAACAGAAAATAGAGAATTTCAAATTTTTAGTGAGAGAAGTATGAAAAATGGACATGTAAAATTTTTTCAAAACACGAGTGATATTAATTAAAATCACAGTCATCAAAAATTTATTCCATCCTGACTCCGCCTACAGTCATACTTTACATTCATTTGCTAAATAAGCATTGCCCAGAAAAATATTGCTTATTGAATAAAAGTTCTACGAGGTTATGGTCAGACTAATCAGATCATTGTTTCAGTTTTTTACGGTTTTGCATATGTCTATATTTAACAATGTATTCTCAACACATTCAATAGATATGTAACATCTTTATATTTGAACTATTCTGAATATTTGTATCTCAATAGAATTAATAGATACAAACAGAAGAGTTGTTAACCTAATAATTGATTGCCTATCAAGTGGCTAGTTGAGGTTGACTGCATTTCAACATCACATTGGATAGAGGTTAAATTACCTTTATTATAGGGGCCAGGATTGGCTTCGACATCTCCACATAGTAATAATAGTTTCAGTTTTAGTGAAGTAGCTCTGGAATGAATTTCTTTTAAGATATTTATTGAACTATTCCAAATGGACCAGATCAGTGGGAGAAACTGCATTTCTTCTTTGCCTTTTGTCTTTGGTTGTTTTATTATAGCATAGAATTTATTCGAG
>WLWI01004460.1_pt1 | contig 11849 bp, 6 predicted proteins | sample 6701501 | NCBI WGS metagenome assembly WLWI01 (sample SAMN12718690, study PRJNA515312) | sponge metagenome | isolation source: marine sponge | host: Mycale hentscheli | place: New Zealand: South Island, Marlborough, Capsize Point | collected 2014-11-01
TACCTGAATAAACTTCGAAAGCAGTGGCAAAGAAGCGCAGCTTGACAAAGACTTCACAATTGTTTCAAGAAGAGAGTAGCTGTAAACTTTTTGGTTGAAACAATGTTGCGTCTGCAGCAGGATACTCGGCGCTCGTTAATTGAAAAAAAACTGGAACTGTGAACGCTTTACCTAACTTACGTAATTAGAAGCGCGCGCGTTCATACGTACCATCCATACATACATACATATATATATATATATAACATATACCCGATTTTGCATTATCCACCCCTAATACTGTCTCGCTCGCTACGCTCGCTCGCCAACAAACAACCCCAATTTTTTCATTTTTACCCCTTTAAGTGTGTCTCGCTCGCCAAATTATTTGAAATGTTGGGCTATTTTCAAGCATCTATTTGATTCAGTCGTTTACTTTCAACTTTATAAATAACGTATTATAAATATTTGTAAGTACATAATATGCATTATAATGTTCTCCAAGAAAAAACTCATCACTACAATAAACGGCTCTGCTAATGCAACCTGTTGCACTAGTTAGGAATGTAGATTAGTATCTATTGCTGCCAATATTTTTTTTGCATATAAATTGTAATAGATAATGTCAATAGCCACGTAGTTTCTTGAAGGCATGGAATTGATTCGATAGCATCAATCTAACATCATTCATTAGCTAGTCTCAGATATGTATTGGAATATGACTAGGTATAATTTAAGTATCATAGCTCATGATGTTTGTAACATCTTTGGACTACGTAAATTATCATTATGATACTGCATATTTTAATATAAAATATTTTTACCTTTATATATAAGATTTGTTCTTGAATAAAACCTCACAGGTTCATCAGACCAAGAATATCTTTTAGAACTGTATCCTGTACATTCATAAATCCCTTCATTCAGCTGAAATACCCCATAAATATATAATGTATTATTACTCATAATAACATTATTTGGTATTGCTCCTTGACTGAAATTCCAACGGACTTCTCCATTAGATCGACATTTAATGTTCATGTTGCTACCTTCCCTGATATATCTTGTAGGAGGTTCAATGGAAATTCTGGAGTTATCTGATGATGAAAATACATTTCAATACCATTAGGATATACAATAAGTAGTATAGCCTGATAAGAGAAGCATCAAATAATGACTCATTTTATTATCATATTTTTATGACTGGTTGTATTGTTTGATCGTTGTTCAACTTAAACTTTTTTACCCAGTCTCAACATTTAATTAGTACATTTGGTTATTTTAGCAGGTTCATCATATCGATCAGCCAGTTCAGTCTGTTCACAGAGAATTAATTAACTAAGATTTTGCTCATCAATATAATTATTGTGTATAATATATTCTTTCTTTGATAGCCCCTATCCCCTCCTCCCCAACCCCCAATAATAAATAGTACTAGGCTTTGAGTTTGAAAGGTGAGCATAAGCATTACTTTGAAGTACTTGGTATTGCTCCTTGTCACCATTAAAATACACTTAGTTGTCTTGACTTTCTAAAGCATTTGATCTAACTCTACATACCTGGACCATTTCTTGTGTCAAACAATATGCTCGAGACTTAAAGTGATGAAGGGCTTTGTTTAGATAATATAAGACTGATATGTATGTTTGTATTATTCACCATACAAAAAATTGTAAGGTGTTTTCCATCGTCATATAATAAGGAAAAAAAGGGTATTTTACAACACTCTTTTGTGTTTTCTGGATAAACCCTTAGTGGTATTAGGCATACTAACTATAGTAAAAATAATATAATTTTATACTTAAGCCTGAATCAATGAGACTTATTTAATGTGGATATTATACTCAGCACGTCTAAAAACGGAGTAACCTATTTTTATTTGCTATGTGATAGCCTCAATGTTTCAAGTGCATCAGTCCTTCAAATTGTCCAATATTATATAATACTTGAGTATTTATTTGCTAAGTACAAACCATTATTTAAAAACACATATTCCCAGGCCAAAACATTGATAATATTGGTATACATTCAGGCACTTGTACTACTAGGAAATACAGCAAAAAAAAAAAAGTGAAAATAGTAAAAATAGTATAGGCTACAAAATCATGATACTGAGGTAAATAGTATATCTGATTACCATAGACTTTCACCACGGATTTGGCAATGAACGATGATGGTTTAGTAAGTTTTTTGCTCCCCAGACATGTATATGTTCCAGAGTGATGAGGTTTAGCATTATTAATGAAGAGAATTGAATTGTTTTCATTTGTTCTACCTACATAAAAGTCTTTTACATATTTATCATGAATCCAATGATGCTGACTATGTACTTTTGTTAAACAAAGAATTTTTACAGATTGTCCCGGGGTAGCCTCCACATAAAATGGAAAAATTCGTTCTTGTTCAATATCTGGATGACATTGAGAGTTAAAAATAATTTGCAGTACAAGTAATTGTAATGAGGATAACTGTAAAATACAGTACTGAAATAACCCAAAAAATAAACATTTGAGTAATTTCTAATACAACCCCACAACATTTCACTCAGCACCCAATTAACTGAAATAAAAAACAACAACATCAGGGCAGTCTGACCCATCAATGATGTGTTTGGACTGCTATACATTTGATAGAAGTATAATTTGCAGCACATGTAGCAAAATAATCATAAAAACACCATTATGTGATCAACATGGATCAACTTGTTGCAACACTGGATATCAAATAAATTGGTCAATTTAAAAAGAAAATGTTTATAATGAAATATTATTTCTATATTTTAAATAGTCTTGTGTTGGTAAGTATTTTCATAAACAAATCTTTTTTTTTTACTTCACTAGCCATAATTTTACAATATAGACATATCAGCACACTATACAGTGTGCCTCATCAGTACAAAAAGTATAAAAATGATTGAAAAGGAACCTGAGGGTGACAAAGATAACATCACTTAGGATACAGAGCTGTTATTTCAAAGAATTATATAGTTATACACTGGTGGTAGAACTGAAATGAAGTAGGTGCTGTCTGAAATAAGTGATCTCTTGTGCTCTAATATTCTATGATAGAGTTCACACCTGTGTGCCCAATATGTTGTTGACAAGTATACTCCATCATAGAATAAAAGAACACAAGAGATCACTCATTCCAGACAGCACCTATTTCACTTCAACAGTTGCAGAACATGAAATCAAGAAGATACTTTGGCTTATTTTATCCTAAGGATTCTTTCTACAGTGATGTTTGATGCATATTTCTACAGTGATGTTTGATGCATATTTCTACAGTGATGTTTGATGCATATTTGTTATTTTTGTTGCTCTCAGGCATTTTTTGTAATTTCAATCATTTTATAGCGATGAGTGTCACTGTATAGTGTGCCAACATAACAAAAATGTCTACAATTATAAAATTATGGGTAATGAAGTTATAAAAAATTCTGTATTATTTTCAAGTTCTGAGCATTAATAATAATTATAAACAGTGAAGTTCAAATACAGTTTGGGCAAGTTATTTAGCCAAAAAAATAGACAAAAAAAATAGTGCAAATAAAGGCGTAGATATAGGGTTGGGATTGTAAAGCGTAACTTTAAAATCGGTTGTATATTCACTAATCTGTTCATTTCCAAAAATAAAGTTTTATAAATTTTATATTAACCATAGAACTATTGTTGCCTTAGTGGTATACTTACATAATGCAATAATACTCTCGGAATTGGCTGTTCATAGTAAAAAAAAAGTTTTTAACTGAAATCAGCCAAAAAGTACAATGTATTGCCTAGGTATCTATAAATGGAAACTTTTAAAAATTGTATGTGGTAGAATCCACCACACTTTCCTAAAGATAAACACTATTAACTATAATTTTTTTCCTGTATAATATTAGTTTGACTAAGTATGGACATCCTTGATTATTGAAGTTTAAAACCACAAGTAATAAATGTTTTTTAATCAAATGTTTCGGCTGCTATTCAGCTAGCCATCATTAGTGAAACATATAGTAACTGCTAGAAATGATGTTATAGCTATGGTAATGTTCAAGCTATGATGCTCTTATATACCCCAGGAAGCATCCCAGTGTCCCTATTCATAGCATTGTTGCCCTGTTTTGCTATATACCATGATTCCATTATACATCACTGTTTCCATGATGACATGTGATCTACTACTTTAGCTTTCTTCCAGTCAATCACATGATTGTTGTGAGCAGTATACTCTGCAACTACGGAGGTGTAACAAGTGCAGTTAGTAGTGGCCAGACATATTTGGTGTTCTTTCTTTCTGTGATCCAGTGTTCTCCCAGACTGTCCTACATAAACTTTGTACTAAGAAGCATGTTCTTATGTTCAAGTGAGAGAGAATTCTTCTAAAAGATTCGGACAAGTTCTTCACATATGGTATGACAACTGTTGCATCAGGTGGATCTCTGTCTGATTGCTTGGAAGGAGAATTGTTGTTGTATTTCTTAATCACAGACTCCTTTGGCTCTGTTGAAAAGTGTTTTAATGACTGCTTGTTTGTGGGCCATTGGTTGGTGTGAGTCAAATTGCAGGTACTGATTGGTATGTGTTTGTTTCCTGTATACTTTAGTTGCTATTGTACCATTTTCATGATGGTGGATTAGTGTGTCCAGGAAAGACAACTCGTGATTGGTTTCCAGTTCAACAGTGAACTGAATTGATGGCTTCACAATATTATCATACATAATAAATATACTAAATTTAGACAATCCTACTTACAAATAAAACATAACTGACCTCCTCTATATATGAAAGCATTAGATCTGAATTGTTTTCCATTAGGAAGAGTTCCACTACAAAAATACTGGTACACCCAATGTTTACCCTTAGTAATATACAAAGAGTGTCCCTCCGTAAAACTATTAGGTATTACTGAGATGCCTCTCTTTGACTCTGGTATATCACCTTGTTTCAAAAATGACCAATTTGGAGGGGTGGCACTATTGCATGTGATTTTTCCAACTTCTTTCTTATGTAATGCTTGCTTGGGAGGGATGATTATTCCATACTTTAAATCTGCACATACTTCATAAAATATTTGATAAAATTGGAAATTTTAACAAGATGTTCATTTGGTCATGTATGTATGCTAGAGAAGTTAATTACATCTGATTGAACGACACCTCCATTGCCCCCAAATAACATTTCATGGCTAACAAATCATGTGACATAAAAATTTTAGTTTAAGGAAAACTACTACAGTAATTCTTGCTGACAATGCACCGAAGAAAAGAAATAACAACTGGATAGGTAACCATAGGAGAATAAGGGCTGAATCAGCATTATTAGCATAAAGTGTTTCCAACAACTCACATCTTATTAAATTTCTACACCAATCTGATTTGGAATTCCCCTGAGCTAAAAAGTGTGACCAACAACACAGGTATAGATCTTTGCCTGGCTAAAGTCACCAGTCTGACACTTGCTGTCTTCTAAAACTAACTAATTAATTCCAGGAATTCAGAAGCTACCCTTAATAGTTTACTCCACCAAGAAAAATGTATTCCACAAAGCTATGACAATTAAAAAATTACTGTTTGACCAAAAGACTATCAGGTCCTATACTTCAGGGCCGTAGTCGGCTAAACTGAACAGGTAAGGCCAGGAAGTGGGTGTGACTTACTAGTTAACAGGAAGTGGGTGTGGTCTATCCCAACGAGATATGTGGTTATAATTATAATATCATGAATCAGAAAAAAAAATGAATGAATGAATTATATTACGTGAATGTTCCAGTTATTATAGCCTCTAACAAGCTAAAAATGCAACATTAAAGTAAAAGTCTTCAATTAACATTATTGTTTGAACTTACAAAAGCAGAGTCATCTCCTGGAGTAAGATTAATTAGCTTTTGCTTCAAGGCAGTAAGGCAAAGATGACAATGAACACAATCTTCTGCCTCATTGTAGTGAATCCACCTCCAAGAACCAAACCAGGTAGCTTGGAACGCTCGCTTTACCACAGTTTTTTTTCTCCATACTTGGTTTCTCTGGAAGTCCACTCAGAAGGCTACGACTTGAATCATGCACTACAAGTGCTAATTTTTTAGCAACCGGGAGATCGTGAACCACGCGCAACCAGTTACAATAAACGACCTCTACTAATTTAATAATATAGTATTTTTATGTAACGATCTTTACCTTTGACGAAAAAAAGGTGCGACCAAAGTCGTACTGGTCGTACTATCGACTACGGCCCTGACTCACCACACATCAGCTGGAGTCAAATGGAAGTCTTCTAAAATGATCCACCATACCATTGAACAACTGTGAACACAATAAATGTATTTAATTTATCAATAACAACCACAACAAAAATACACACACAACAAACGACAAATGTACATACGGCACACACTGCACACAAACACATAATCACTACAAACACATGTACATACAACAAACATACAAACTCACACACACCTAGCAACCATATATCATGTGAAAGTACATGAATTGCTCAACATTTGTGGTCAAATTTGGTTGCCTAGCAACAAAACACAACATCATTATTGTGATTAAAACATAACTATATCATAACAATGCGACCTGTATGTGGTCCAGTGCAATATTAGCAATTGCTTTGTGCATGATTAAATAGTTATTATAGACAGTCATCTCAGCCAGCAATGCTGTTGCCCACCCACAATACCAGAAGAGGTGTGACTACTAGTTCGGCAAAACAACATCAAGAATAAAATCTATTTCGCTAACAATTCCAGTCCTTCTCTGCACACACTCACTCCTTCCTCAAGCAATTCTCTTACTCATACTCCTCATTTCTCATCCATTCATTACTTTTGTCTACCTTTCTTGCTTCCTACATAATCAGTATCACCATCATATTCTGACCTTACATAAGTAATCATCAGCCATACTCTGGACACTGCAGCTAAAGCTTTAGCATTTTTGGTTTAGGGGAAAAAATTCATTACATCATCATTGAGCACCTATAGGTGCTTGTGCCGGTGAATGGGTTAAGTAAAAGAGGAAGTTGCGATTTAAAATATCATACTTACAGGTCTAAGTTGATCCTCAACGGAGTAATTATTGTCATGCTACGTTAGAATTAGTAACAACTACATACATGTTGATTGATTTGGAATCACCACTTGAGGCTTCCAAGAGCAACCTCATCTGTGGACACATCTAAAAACGTCTTCCATGCACTGAACATGCCCCATGTCACCATAGGAATATTACTCACTCTGGTTATCTTACTATTTTTCTCCATTCAAACAGCTATTTCATTTAGAGGTTTAAATGACAGAACACACTAATTACCTTATGATGTAGGATGGTCTGGCAATACTGATTCAAGAGGGACTGAGGTGCTTCAACATTCTTTGGTGCTGGACCTTTGCATTTTTTATCATCAAATCAGAATTAGCATGAACGGGTTCTGTTTCTGCATTCTTGTATTTCTGCTGAACTCCAAGTGCTAACTTGCAGGCTTACCAGCAGGCTAAAGCAAAAACAATATAGTCAACCCAAGCTAGAGTGGCACTGTGATAATGGGCACGAGAGAATTGGGGGCCTACATAAAATTAACTTACACTCAATCAGCAACTTCACGTCACCATTTCAGCAAGGTGCTCGTTATAAAGATTTCGTCAAGAAGTCAAGATTACTTCTACTGTCGATCCGTTCGTGCTATAGTACTGGTGTAACGGGTGGCGGGTGAGGAGCTGCGTTGAAGTTTCAGTTAGCGAGAGAGTGTACGGGAAAAAAAACTTACAATTTTGCTATTGCATCCAAATATGCCTGTAGAGGTTTGACAAAGTGTGAATGAACAATTGTCATTTTTGTACACTTGAGGGATAAGCTTCCAACACAAACATCTGTTGTTGCCACGAGTTCCCCTCTGGCTTTATCTAACAGTGCAGTGGAGTCAGAGCAACAAATGTTGTACTGGACAATTTAAGCCCCTTAATCATAATTCTTTGATTAGACTTGTTTTTCAGAAAAAAGTTGTTGTTTTTACCTTATTGATCGTAAGCTTTTGTTGGTGGTACCTCCTATTGTCACACGATAATCACCTGGCAAATAATTTCTTGTTGCCTACGGTAGTTTGGCTTCCTATTCTCAGTGGTTTACCGAAGTGCTGGAATTGGAGTTTCCCATTGAAACTAGCAGTGAGGTGAGTGTCTCTTGCTTGCGTAGCCTCTTTTATGAAGAAGCATTACATCTATCATTTCATAACATGAACTATACATCAACTTGCATGAGCCATGGATTGACTTGTATGTGCTACATGTCGGCATATTAATACTACACCAATTTGGGTTTTTGTAATAGCTAGCCATTTTGTAGTAATGCTGGGGGTTCGCACCTTTGGTGCTTCACTTATTTGTTGTTTATAATTTATTAATTCTTTGGTTGTATTTTTATTTATTTTTTTATTTTTTATTTATTGATTTATATATTATTTGATTTATTATTTGTTTATCATTTGATTCATTTTATTTATATTTATTTTAATTTTTCATTATATAATAATTACATTATATTTATTTATTTATTATTATTGCTAATTATGTATTTTATAATTTTAAACAGCAAATTTTCTTGTCTAACAGCCAATATTATATTATTTAAAATTTAACCCGACGTCCTGGGGTTCACTGAGGTTGAACTCTCCGTGGTGATGTAGTAAACACAATATAAACAGCAAGATTACCGGAGGGTACGCTTACTGTTTATTGTATCCTAGAGGGTGATTTGCATGCAGCATAGACAGCCAGCATGCTAGAGCTAAACATGTCTCTGTTAAACCTGCTGTGTGTAGTGTCTGTGAGTTGAAGATCAAGGAAGCTCTACACATACAGATGACACCAGGCAACAACAAGTTTAACAGAGACAGGTTTAGATCTTCCAGGATGCTGGCTGACCATGCTGCATGCAAATCGCCCTTCAGGATGTAATAAACAGTAAGCGTTGCCCTCTAGTAATCTTGCTGTTTACATTGTATTCATTATAAATGTATCACCACGTAGAGTTTGACCTCAGTTGACTCCTGAAGAGGACTTCGGAAAGAAGTTTGAACATTGGGTTGAGTTTTAATTTACCAGAAAATTTGCTATTATTTTAATTATTTCAGCCGAGAATGGTTATAATTTATTTATCTTCATTTATTATTCATTCTTTGTTTATTATTAATATTTTTTTTATTTTTTATCTTTTATCATTTATTTATTAATTATTTATTTAATTATTCAGTCATTCTAAGCTGAAATAATTATAATAATAGCAAATTTTTCTCTTTTTAACAGCCAATAATTGTTAATTATAACTTAACCTGACGTTTCGACTTCTTGATCCCTGAAGAAGACTTGGGCAAGAAGCCGAAACGTCGGGGTTAAGTTGTAATTAACAATTATTGGCTGTTAAAAATTTGCTATTATTATTTATTTAATTATTTTTATTTATTTATTTATTTATTTATTTATTTATTTACTTACTTATTGTTTTTATTTTTATTTATATATACTAATTTATTTATTTATTTTATTTATTTATTTCATTTTATTTATTAATTTTATTTTGATAGGGTGTGGAGGAAGGGAGGTAATTTTGTGTTTCAGAAGGTGATATTCAGGTAGCATGTAATGTAATTTTCCTTGTAACCCCACGTAAAAGCTTCCCCCTCCCCTACCTCAAAGATAATTATCTAGACAGAACATGTGACAGTTTTCTAAAGATGGTTGAGGTTTCCATGCTGTAGTGGTCCACTCTCATGTGTTAACCACACACACACACACACACACACACACACAGGTTTGTAGCCAAATTATTACACTATTGAGGTCAGTGTGTTAAGACCACAGTCTCAGGTTGGTGGTCTGGCAATAGCATGGTTCATTTTATATGACAGTGACTTCCATTTCTATTCTGTTCAGCATTGTCATTGTGTTTGATCGAATAGCTATTACTGTTATTCACAGCACTATCTCTTCTTTTTTTTTAAGAAGGGGAGAAGGGAGGATATAACACCTTAATTCCTTGAATAGTTCACATGCAGCATATTTCAATCACAGCCAGAAGTAATACTAGCCGGTATTTTGACTTTATGGACTGATACCCGAGTTGTTATCTTGGGAACACAGCCTTGCACGTGGCCTATTCGAGGCCAGGAGTTATTCAAGGTGTGCAACTTATTTGAGGAAATGTGGTATGTCTATTGGCTATGTAAAGACTACTAGTGAAGATTTTGCCAGTAAATCAGATATGAGGCTATTTTTCTGCATGTGTAGTAGCGTAGAACCTCGACTATCGGCCGAACTTTGCGCCAATCGTTGCCTCAACCTAGCCTTATTTAGCCAAAAATATATTTTAATTATCTTCTATTGCATGTTTATTGAGCTACATATTGAACTAATAATCAGTTTCTTCCCGTTTATAGGAAGCGTGATATATCCCTGGGAGTGACGAGTAACCGATCCTCGATAATCGCTCACCGACGTCCACTATCGGCCTCCCGGGCATTTATAAATCATCGATTATCGGCTGTAGCAAGAAAAAATGCTTTAAAACTCGCCAACAATTCAAAATTAGCATTAATGCACAACACCACCGGATTTGCAGCATTGAAACCCCTTTACCAATATTTTTAGAATATTTTTAGAAAAGTGTCTTATGTGTAGAAATTGAATTACATCATGAAGTGTACGTATGTGAATGAGGTTAATATATTGCGCCCGATGTCCACTATCGGCCTCACAGACATTTATAAACAATCTATTATCGGCTACAACTTACAAAATGTTTCAAAACTGACTAACTCAAAATCAGAATTAATGCACAACACAATTTGATTTACAACATTGAAATCCATTTATCAATATAATATGAAAAAAGTCTTATGTGTAGAAATTAAATTATATTATAAAGTGTATCAGTCTGATTGTGGTTAACATATCGGGCAGAGCTTAGAAGAATTCGAACATGGTATTACACAGTCTTGATGTATCCATCTGGTACACGTGCACTTGAGCCAAACTCTACCGGTATCCTCATCCTCTTCAAACAGCCCCCCACAAACACAGCACTGATTCTCTTTAATAATGTTCGTTACAGTAGAACGCTTGACTCTTTTGCGAAGACGCCCACCTTCCTCTGAAGAATTCCTATTGTTCTGTTCTGTTACATGAGTTACTTGCCTTTTCATAGCTGCCTTCTTAGATCTTTCTTCTTGTCTATGTAGTCTTTCTAACTCTTTCCGAGCCTTAGTTTCCTCCATTTCTTTTCGTTTTGCTTCCCTCTGTTCATCTTTTTGTCTCTTTTCTTCCTCTCTCAATTTCCTCTTCTCTTCTCTTTCAATTTTTCTTTTTTCTTTTTCCTCCGCTTCTTGTCGCTTTCTCAGCTCTTTTCCCCTCATTATTGCCCATGCTTCAGAACTGGTTCAAACACGTGCTTGTCCAGTTTTAGTCTTCTTTTGTGGAACTGGTACATGTGGAAGTTTAAGAAACTCTGCTAATTGAGAACAAACAGGGGAGATAGACATATTTGAAGGGGCGTGTAAGCCTGTACCTGATAAATCTCCACTTGTGGCACAAGTACCTGAGGAGGGTGAGGTCCCAACTGCTGAACCCGGAAGCCCAAGTGGGCTCGAGGAGGGTGGGGTCCCGACTGCTGAACCCGGAGACACAAGTGGACTCGAGGAAGGTGGGGTCCCGACTGCTGAACCCAGAGACACAAGTGGACTCAAAGAGGGTGGGGTCCCGACTGCTGAACCCGGAGACACAAGTGGACTCGAAGAGGGTAGGTTCCCGACTGCTGAACCCGGAGACACAAGTGGGCTCGAGGAAGGTGGGGTCCCGACTGCTGAACCCAGAGACACAAGTGGACTCGA
>WLWI01004461.1_pt1 | contig 11849 bp, 5 predicted proteins | sample 6701501 | NCBI WGS metagenome assembly WLWI01 (sample SAMN12718690, study PRJNA515312) | sponge metagenome | isolation source: marine sponge | host: Mycale hentscheli | place: New Zealand: South Island, Marlborough, Capsize Point | collected 2014-11-01
GAGTCAGGAGAACCAAATGAAAACAGTGATAGCTATATCACTACATTTTCTGTGATCTTAGTAAAAAAACAACAACAAATATTCTAACCTATCTACACTACGAATTTTCCACATTTCAGCTCAATTTTAAAAATGTAAAGGCTTAGTTTCCCTTTATATTCTCTCAGCCAGCTCCTCTTCCATCTTTTCCAACTGAGCCATCTTTTTTTTTAATAATCTCCTAATTGTATGTTCTCCAATCTTGCTTCTCAAGTGGAGCCCTCCATAGGCAGCTCTTCAACTAGCTCCTCAAAATCACTTGGAATTAATGTCATGTAGGTATGCATTTTAGAAACCCCAGTAATCAATTGTTTTGCTTTCAATTTACTGGTATTTAAATACAATTTTTTTCAAATTTAAAGTGAGATTTATTGCAGCAACTTTTCAGTCAATTCCTAGGAAGTAAAGAATATGATGAGACTTCTTATTTTATGCGTATACTTTGTTAACTCCTGTCACCTATGCTTTGTTTCAGGTAATGTAATTTTTAAGCATGATGATATCAAGTGTTTTATGTTCGCTTTCTTCTAGCAATGTTACACCAGGTTAATAATCGTAACACATACTGTCTGGAAGATGCTGTAGCATACAGCTGTGTGGATGACCAAGATGGTTTGATCATAGTAGATATAAGTAGCAACACCTAGACAGCATTTACAGCTAGCTACAGCTATTATAGTAGCAGAAACTCTTACACAGACAATATACAAACATCATTGATTCGTATTGAAATAGTCTATAAAAATCAGACTTACATTTCATCAGTCATCACCATCACTAATGTGATGAATCTGGACAGTTATTCACTGACCTGCAATGAAGAAACACTCAGTTTGAATAACAGTCTTACTTCACACTCAGGAGGTAATCAATGCTATTATCATAATTGAAAATTGGTGTTAGAATAAACTGAGAAAGTGTTCTACGCAAAGTTTGTACTGTCCAGTAGAATACAGATAAAGTTTGATTGAAGTGCATATTGGGAGTGAGCATGAGAAACAAGACACTACCAATAATGTATATAAAGTTGATATGATAGGGCTATAAAAATTTGTGCTCCCGCACATAATAAATTATGAATCGCTATAACATTACAGTTCTGGTGTTGGACACTGTCAGATATTTTTCCAATAAAATAGTGACAGTCATTGTACACTAGAATAGAAGGACCTCTAGTTGCCATGCACTAGCGCACCCTTTAGGTTAATATATAGGAGAGAAGTTTACTTCTTAATTAATGCTTTATATTTCCACACACCCCCGCCTCCAATTATGCTATTCTGTGAATACACAGACTGGCTTTAATCTTGAATTTGTTGAACAAGCTATTGAGGTAGGATCTTGTAAACAGCCTTTAGTTAGTTCACTCCACAGGCAAGATCAAGCTTGTAGATATTCTTGTTTATTTGACTCTGTGATTACTTTATCTTCTGTTTGGGAACACCCAGTAAGTTATCTAGTCACGCATTTCTGCTTTCAGTATACTATCAAGTATTATTAATCACGACAATACTTTTGTATAATGAAACAAGTTAAAAAAGATAATGTGGATTTTTTCATTACAAAGCAAGCATATTTTGGTTAATAGTCAACTTTAGCTTATTATATCTCGAGCACTGTATTATAGTAAACTCTCCTTTAACAGACTCCCTCATAAGTATAATGCCGGAAAGGATTTGTGTATTGCTTGAAAGTTCAATAAGTATATAATGTAATTGCAGCACTGGATTAATGGTCCAGGTTTATAGCTTCATATTGCTACTATCATATGACAACCTTTAGCAGTAATAATTCAAGCATTTTAGGCCAATGTTTTCATCTGTAAACTCTATTGATGAATGATAAGGCCTGTATCTCATATTTTCAATTCTATGTGGGCATGTATACAATACATACATTTCATAGAGTACCTACTCTACAACTGTAGAGTAATTATGCAATATTATAATAGTCCAAGTAATTAATTATTAGCTATAAGGATTTTTGATACAACACCAATAATAATGATTAGGTACAAATTAAAACAATCAGTAGGACCTTTCACTTAAATAGAAGTCAGTGGAGCAATAGTTTAGTTACACAATGACAATATTATTAACACAGATGCTTTTTGCATGTAAAATTAAGGAGTAAAGGCACTGTTAAAATTTGTATACATGTATTAAGCCAGAATGAGAAAGTAAACACAAAAACAACAAAACCAAAGAAAAAACAACAACAGACTTACTGTCTTAGATATAGTCAAGAAAGGTTGGAAACATATTTCAGATAAAATAAGGAGAATAATGTTATTTGATGTAAATGTAGCTAGCAATTGAAGCAGTGCAACTTTGTAATTGTGACTATCTTCATATGAAAATTAGGTTAATAGTGAAAATTACTACAGCATTATATCCCCATATCTTATGCCACAATAAAGTAAACCTTTTAGCTATGTGCACAACAGGAAAGGTCTTAGTATTTTCTACAGATATGATTTTCTCCATTGTGAGTTATACTATGCATGCCACAGACTAATTTGCCCCCTTCCTAACTTTTCAAATTTTTCTTACTTTTCTCTTTTTAATAGTACATTTTGTATTTTCTGTATTTACTGAACAGATTTATTACCATCATACATGAAGATTGTACAAAACAGTGTCATTCAGAGGAATACTTTTAACTTTTCAGCCTTTTGGAATTGTGGCAGGAGTAATTTTGAAAACCAGTTTAATATCTCTATTTCAACTTTATTATCAACTAATGTATTCACTGTTAATGACTGTTCAACATCTTTCGTTGTACAAAAAAACATGGAGTATACCATCAATGTGTCTATTTGTGCAAATGGATTATATGACTCAATCTTCTATTTTGGTAATATTACTCCCATAACAATATTTTACTTCACAATAAAAGTATATTTTTATTGTTTTTAGGAAGATGCCCACTAATCAAGGGGTTCAACGAATTATTTGTAAAAAGCTATACTACATATGTTAATCACAGCACAATAGCATTGTTACAGGATTATTCAAGTAATCAATCCTTTGTATTGCATTGTAATAAAGAAGGATACTGGAATTGGAGTGCTTTTGCTTCTACATGGTCAATTAGAAATATTAAAAATGCCACTAGTAAGTTTTACATTAGAACTTTTTTTTATTTATGGTCAAGTAAGAACCTCAATTATGTGACCTCTAATATGCTGCGATGTTTTGTATAAGCCTTTAACGATAAAGTAAGCCCCATGTCTTTCCTATACTCTGGGGGATTTTTGAAAATGTAAAATGTCCACCATCAATAAGAACTAAATTTGGAACTAACGCATACAAAATTTTTATCCTGGACGCAAGTAATTTGTGGAAAAGTGTAAACTGTCCAATTACATAGTCTCTTATCACATGGGAATATTGTTGTAGTGGTTATGGAGAGAAGAACTGTTGCGATAATGACAAGCTTGGCTGTTGGCCTGATCAGTTGATTACTAATTCCATAATATAGTTACTATATACAGGGTAACACATAAATTTCCAATTGCCATGTATCTGATTTTTGTCACCTTTTAAATATTGGACATATCATGGGTTACACATAAATAGGAATTTCTGTGTCTTTTTTTTTTTTAGTTTAGTTGTTCTGGATGATCTTGAAGTTTTGAACAAGTGCAAGTAGCTGTTGATTGGAACAATAACCCTATAGGGAAACATCCTTGTAGTGCGGTGCTATGCTCTAAAAACGTATTATTATGCCCCCACCTTTTGGATTTTCGTTTTGTATACATTGATGACCTGCTTTTTGCCAGTGATACATGGAAGGATTATCTCGGACATGTTTCTACAACATTTGAGTGGTTAGCTGATGATTGTCTTGCTATCAACATAAGCAAGTCAGTTTTTGCATTAGATTCCCTTGATTTTTTCGATTATGTATCAAAGCTCAAGTCTACAACATCATGTCATCATTCACAATTAGCCACTTTTATCAACAAGTGTTTGGAGACTAGCTAGTCAGATGTCTTACTGTGAATTTTTTTGTAGCAGCCATATGACAGCCCATACAATGTTTTAAAACAATCTGATGAGTTTTACACCTGGAAAGTAAATTATGACAGGAATACAGTCACCAGATCACTTGAAGCCAGCATTTTTGTGTTCAACTCCACCCTCTACATCCATCACAGCATCTCTTTCTAAAAGACTCTACTACTCCCCTTCTGACATGCCTACCAGTTTCTCAATCACTTAACCCAATCTAGCCGTCACATTCAGCTTTCATTAGTTCACTGGATTTAATGGGAATATATTGGCTGTGGTACGGTGCACCTCCCCCCCCCCCCCCCCCCCCAACCACTTCAAGCAACTTCCTTCACCCCACCAGATTTGTTACCTTCAACAATGTACAGAGTGGATAAAGCAACCTCAACAACTACTGAGCCTAGAGTTGTTTGTTACACCTCTGCGAAAACACATCTGCTCTGTATCTCAGTGACCCTGTTATTTCTGGAACCCGAAGCTGATAACCAATTTACCATGAGTTAATCTATGTGGCATAGCTGACGGTGCCAATATTTCCCATACATTCAGAGAGATTTCTTTGAATGCTAGGATTTTTAATAGACTAATTTGATGTCTTATAAGTATGAGATAGTAAATGAGAAAAAGTATTTTGTCACTTACCGCAAATACCTCATTAGTACAGGTTTCTAAAAATCACGTGAACAATCCATGAGATTGTTATTCATTAAACCCACCAATACTACTAAAATAGTATTTTAGCATATTATATCATGCATTATTTGTCGTTTTGATATACATCGTTTTTAAGTGCGCATTGCACAACATTTCTTATGCTAGCTACTGGATACTGTGCTCAAAAACTTTATGGTCAAATGTATAATGCTTTATGAATATTAACATCTTTTTTTTTCTTCAGATAATGATGTTGATTTTGAACAGGTACGCAATAATTATAAATTTTTATGAGTCAGTTTATAGTGCGTATTACTTTTTATATCTGATTCCAAAATGATAATGAAGACCACAAACCTATTGAAATTGTTTCAATAAATGTACGTATATATAAGTGTTATAAACTCAATTACAAATTTAGAAAGTGAGCGGACTGGTTGTTGGTTGTTATTATTGAATACTGAAAGAATATTTAGATATTATTCTTGATTCTTATAATATAATTTATAATTTTTTCTTTACACACAGATGACAAATTATAATTGTTCTGCTTGTATAAGAGATAATCAATGGAAATGTTTTAATGTTGCAATTGTTTCAAGTATCGCTGCATCAGCATGTTTGCTTGGAGTAGTTGTTGGGATAACTGGATCAAGTTTGGGTTTCATTATTAAAAGAATAAAAAAGAAACATATTCAACACAATAGTAATCGTGAAACAAATGTTCCAGTTTACGAAGACATTAGTTTAGAACGAAAAATTGAAGTGTCCACTAATATTGCATATGAAGATATACAAACAATTAAATGAACAGATACGTATACTAAGACTATACTTTGGTGATGTTTAATACATTAAACGTTTTTTTTATATAAATTATTGTTTTGTTAGGATTACACTGCCATCATAAAAATACAATTATAATGACATATAACCTTATTAACTGAAATTTTGATATATTAGATTAATTAGCTACATAATATACGTTATTTTATAGTCTTATAAGCTCCCACCAAGTATGGCTTGTTGCCAATGGTTTATTAAGGGACTTGAAAACTTTCAGATATAATATATACAATATGAAGGAAATTTTATTTGATCCAAGTGTAACAGTCAAAATAGTTTAACTTTGTAACAATGACACACTTCATATACTATATTTCTATAGGTTAGCTACACCATGACTTGGAGGTCAGTCTCAAAAGCCCAAGGGTAGTGTATGTCACATACTGACTGAACTGAGCAGTCCAACTGACTTGTATTATGGCACTTGGCTACAGGAAAAGCATGATAACTAATGTTTTATAGGTAGATGGGTGAAATATATATTCACCCTGAATTGAACAATCTGATTGGGCAATTTGAATATAGTTAGTATAGAAAAAATATATTATAAAACAACAGTTTAATAAACTGTGCTAGCACTTCAGGTTACGAGAAAACTTAGCCGGGAATGTAGAAAGTACTTATATATTTTTCAACAGAATTTTTTTAAATAATGTCACTATAAGGTAGACTAAATTATTCGCATTATCATGCTGATTATCTTTTTCACTGATTGTATAATGATTATAATTCAAATACAAAAAACAATGGGGTCCCCCAAAACTGGGATGACCCTACAATCTTAGTGACAGATAGATACGCTAGAGTGTGTGTAAACACAGTGCACAAGTGTAAAAACCAGGCTGGCTGCGGGGGACAGTTGTTCCCTAGACTATTATCAAACAATAATTTATTTGCAGCTAACTGTCATATATCACCCCGCCCCCATCTCTCAACTCTGTGACACGACAGATTATCGTCTTTGCCCACTATCCATGAATACCTTTCAAGTACCTGTGTGTGTGTGTGTGTGTGTGTGTACATGGGTACTAATAGGAGAATATTGAGAAGGTGTTATTGCTATATTGCCTCCCACTGTTCTTCTTTCCCCATCGTAAAACGTTGTGATAACAATACTCCGCCACTGGCACCTTACAAGAGCCTAATTATCAATCTTTGGACAATGGCGATACTCTCAAGAGACGGTGGTGGTGATAAGTGCTACACCCTCCTGGTGTTTCTTACTATTGTTGTAAAGTCTGGAAAGACATACCATGACTCACCTCAACGTCGTTTGGTGACAATTATTTAGTTATCACTCAAGGGGGATATTTGAAATGTGTACTCTCTATTATTACACAGTACAAATATGTGGAAGTTAGGGGATGAATTCATTGATTATTGACGAGGCTATTGCAGGGAAGGATCCAGTGGGGCTCTTCTAACAACTGAGGTTTTGAGAAATCATAGCGTACTAATGTACCAAACAGTACTCTTAGTCTACATGATACTGCATGCTGCAGGCAAACTTCTGCTTTTCATTCATTCAACGCATTTATAATTGTTACTATTTATATTTTGCACTGCCTGAAAAGATTCCATTGACAACCATAACAAATTCCTTAAACTACGATGACGGAGTTGACAAAAAGTTGACGAAACTGTAAAGGGTATCAAACTAGTTATCAACTGATTATACACTAATTTATGATTTTGTGATGGTTGTCAATGGACACTTTTCATGCAGTGTTGGCTCCTTCCTCTTGTTAATACTGGATTCAATTCTGAGCTGGTCAGCATATTATGTAGACATCATATTTGGCAACAGGTTGATGCTTGGGTAAGGTTTGACTTGATACTTACATCAACAAACAGGAGAACTGCAGGAACAGTTGCTACTTTTTGGCAAGCTTGAGTTGAATTAGGGAATCAAGGCTTACGTTGCATTAAATGAGAGTGTGACAGACAGATAATTGAAATATTCAACTTCTTCAGTCAAAGATGATCTGGACTCAAATGAATCATCACCGAATGTATTTTTGTCCAATATCAATATTTATATTATCAATAGCGGATACGTATTTTTAGTATGAGGCTACCGCAGCAATTTATCGCTTTTCCTCAAATGGAATTAAAATAGGAGGATTTTCCACACACACAAAAAGATTATCTTGCAACCGTTAGTGGTTATGTGCACCTGACAGAAGCAGGATGCTTGTGTACTGTGAGCCATGCTAGGAAATCACAGGAGAACAGGACTTTCCTCACAGCAAGTGGTATGAGCACCCAAAGTCCCACCTGGACTATTGCTGTTTCATGAGAAAAGGCTTTGAATTTGCACCCCAGCAAATGCCAGGTACCTAATCACAACTGGGTGGACTGGTGGGGCTGGTGGGAGGCAGATGGAAAATCTGCTAAAATATACGCTCTTGTAAGAAACTTGATCTGATAAGTTTACCCACTATCACAAGCTAGCTGAAATGATTTGTAGTACAATTTAGTAAATATTCAATTCATGAGTTTGTATCTACATAAATATATACCGATGACAAAGAATGTTCATGTAACTATTTTTTTAATGTGTGCAGGTTATGTTTGCTATTCAATTGTAGCACATATAAAAATAAATATATAAAAATTTAAAATTAATTTAGTAGCAGTACTTTGTGCTTGCATAGGAGTGGGTAGACATGTATGTGGGTGGAGATAAGATGAGGTACTACTGAGATACAATCCAACAGTCTATTGTATTTCCTGTTTTGTATTTATCAGTCAATCAAAATCTGCTATGCATGTATTTTGCATTCATTGCAATTTCTTCTATATATTTTACCTGTGTCTCAGTGTTTGTTACACAGGACTCATTGATATCTTAAATCTATAAATCGTATAGCTATAGACTCATTTAAAAGGTTGAAGGTTATTCTGAACAAGTGATCCAGGTAATTCTGTGTTAAGGTGGGTGAAGGCCAATAAATGTATATGACACGTTTTTTTTAAGTGTTCCCTCCATATATATTTTGGGATTCTTGGTTTGTTATAGAACACTTTCTTCAACAGTCGAGAAACCTTTTGTTGCAATTAAAATAATGCACTAGTAACACTACAGCTACATTTCTTCATCCTCTACTATATGCAACATGAATTTCAATCCACTTAGTCACCTAGAGTATTATTTGTGTGTTTTTTGTACAAGTTAGTCAACCCAAACACGTGAGATGATGAATTCCCATCACCAGACCATAATAGTGCATTCATAACGACCACTTCAGGCATCTTCCGTAAGCACATTGTGTGTTTGTCACTAGGTTCAAATCTCCTATGAATACACTTACTGACCCATTTTGTATGATATCATCCCATGTGTTACTGAGTGAGTGTATGTTTGTTCAGAAAACAAAACTGCAGTCTATTGGTGCAAAATAAAACACTCAATGTTAGTGTGTGTATGTGTGTATGTATGTATGTATGTATGTATGTATGTATATATGTATGTATGTATGTATGTATGTATGTATGTATGTATGTATGTATGTATGTATGTATGTATGTATGTATGTATGTATGTATGCATGGAGAGAAGAGTATGAGTATGTGTGACATTCCCATGTAAATTCTGTAACCATTTTGTGTGGAGTTGATAAAGAACATTATTGTTACTTGTGGACATACTCTATAAATGTCATCGTGTGTCTACTGTGGTAGCCAGCACACAGCCGTGGCCTTTTTTTTTCTGTTAAGACCACACCCACAATGTAATACAAAATCCATAGGAGAGTGGACTAATCTCATTTTATTTGTAATATGAAATCCTACATCAATTCTATATAAATTAAGTAAAATTATAAACAGTAAGCATACCTTTAAGATATATTGCTGTTTACATTGTATTTATTGTATCACCGCGAGAGCTCGATCTATGTTGACCCCTAAAAAGGACTTCAGGAAAAAGTCGAAATAATACAATATTGGCTGTTGGAACAAGAAATTGTTTTTATTATTATAAGTGAATAAATAATTGTAGGTATTGAAAAATCAGGCTTCACTTTTATGCCGCATGCCACCACTGCTGTACGAGCTTCAAAATTTGAAAAGCAAGTAAATACAATGTGGGTATGGCTTTCTTGGGAGTATTATTTCAAATTTGTTTGTAGTGTGCTTGTTCAAAGAACTAAAACAATAATATTAGTCATGTGGTGCTGAGTATATAGGGCACCAAACAATCTCTGTGTGTGTGTGTGTATCTGAATGTGTGTCTGTGTGTACGTATGTATGTATGTAGCTATGTATGTGTGTGTAAGTGTGCTATAATATAGGACATTGATCACTGATGACTACTTTGAGTGTGGCCTAAGTTTAAAAAAAATCTGGTGGGACATAAGCACTAGTATTTAAAAGTTATCACAAGATAGCTACCATTCTAAGAAAATGGAGTAATCATGTTTCCTCAAAGAAACTCTTAGTAGCTATACTCTAAGTGCATTATAATTCTTTGGTGACATAAGCTTAGTCAAATAATATGGCTAATGTGGATGTATGAGACCAAAAGTTGTCTTCTGCCTAAGACAAATTAAAACAATTCCTTTGGTTTCAATTGTTGTACAGCCACCACCTTAAATGTTGCGCACCGATGCTTCAAACCGTGCAAGTAAATTCTAACCTTATAGCAGCGTGTAGTCTCGCAAACCAGATAGTCCATGAGCCAGAGGCCCAAATTCTGGTAATTGGTACCATTATTGGGGGAATAATCCTCATAGCATTTTTTATGAAGGTACATACCTCTGGAAGTGGAAAATTAGCATCACAGCCATGGTAGCTTGTGGTTTTTATCACATTTTGTAGCCCCACCCATAATTTTCCATGAAATGGCAAGTATATTATTTTCAGACTTTGTGTGTAGTATGTCCATTAGCATACTTAATGTTAAATTTTGTATGCCACTGCTGGTGAAAAGTGCTATAAAATCACATCTCATGGTAGCATAGAAGTTTCAGCTCTACAATGTTTTCAAGAAGAAGCAGATGGACATGAGGGAGTGATCTGCTCAGAAGACACAGATGTCTTTGTGATGTCCGTGGCATTTCATGACAAGATAGGAGCTTCCCTGTTTCAAAAATGTGGCACTAAAGCCAGGAGGAGAGTTGTTGACATCAGTAAAGTTGCTGCCACTGTTGGTATGAGAGTGCAGGGCTCTCATTGGCATGCACGCATTCACTGGATGTGAAACTGTCAGTGCCTTTGCTGGCAAAGGGAAAACAAAGGCTCTGAAACTCCTGATCAGCCATGTGGACTACCAAGACACTTTCTTGAAGTTGGGTCAATAGTGGGTGCTTTCTCAGGAACTTGTTGATAAACTGGAAACATTCACTTGCCTTCTCTATGCCCCCAAATTGTCATCTACTAGAATTAATGAACTTAGGTATCACTTATTCTGTGCCAAGAAAGATGAAATCGAGAGTCATCAGCTTCCACCATGCAGGGACTGCTTCCTACAACATGCTCTAAGAGCTAACTACCAGGCTGGAATTTGGCAGAGATGTCTACAGCAGGATCCGCAAGTGCCGAGTCCTGTAGGTCAAGGGTGGAAGTTGGATAAGCAGGGGTCAGATGAGCAGCTTGTTATCCACTGGATGAATGGTCAACCTGCACCTCAAGCCATTCTAGACTTACTTGCATGTACCTGTGCAAGGAAATGTGAGCTGCCCAGGTGTGAGTGTATGGCAAATGGGCTCAAGTGTACTGATATGTGCAGATTACCAGACTGTGACAACCAGCCAAACCAACAAGAGAGTGAAGAAAGTGCGGACGACTTTGATGATGATGAACTAGAAGATTAAAACCTCTATTTATTATTTTTACTGTGTATATTATACATGCAGTGCTCTGATATGTTCTAAAAAATATATTTTTGAATCTTGCTACAAAGCTACATACTCTAGTCGCAAGATAAATAATATTTCCACACATACCTATGTAAACTGTATAGAGTATGTTGAAAATATATGATTGGGATTTTAATTTGCTACTTATTTCATGAAAACTACCACTATTTCAATGCTATCATGCAAGAAGTAGACAGTCCCAAAAAGTGCTGTGAGCATTATTCCCCCCAAATGGTACCGACCGAACCCCCTGGCTCATGGACTAAGATAGTCTCGCAAGCCAGACCCTTTACCAGATGCTACGCTGGGGGAAGGGTCTGGTACATTGCGCACATCAATCTCGTATCATTCCCCCAGAATCTGGGGGAAATACTTTGCCTGTACTTCTTATGGAGCGGCTGTGGTTAAATTGTTGGCTGTAAACTTTACGCGT
>WLWI01004463.1_pt1 | contig 11845 bp, 10 predicted proteins | sample 6701501 | NCBI WGS metagenome assembly WLWI01 (sample SAMN12718690, study PRJNA515312) | sponge metagenome | isolation source: marine sponge | host: Mycale hentscheli | place: New Zealand: South Island, Marlborough, Capsize Point | collected 2014-11-01
TGATTTGGGGAGCCTGCACCCTCCACACTCTGCAGATGCTGTACACCCAGATATTTGGGAGTAGCATCTAATTAATACCTATGGACAGTGATGGTGAAGCTAGACAGGTATGCTGTGCAAAGGATTTATTGTACAGATTAAAATGGCAAGCAAGAACTAAGATTAACATTATGTGGCAAAAATTCCCTTTCAGCAACGAATTAGTGGCAGAAATGAGTCTAGACTATACATGCTTTTCCAAGGGGGGAAGGAGGGGAGGGTTCAGTTGATTAGGGGGAGGGGGGGGGTGGGAATGATGCATCAAGTTTTTGTTTGTGCTGTAATTCAATTCATTTGTTTAATTTTAATCTACATGTAACTTCATCATTCCTACCATCTATTAGTACGTGTAAACTCTTTTGCCACAGATAATGCAAGCAATAAAGGACTATAAATAAAAGCATTTATCATTTTGAGAGTGGAGACTGAAGAACTATGAATCAATAATATTTCCATTATTTCGGAACTCAAGTTTGCTTATGGCTAGCCTGCTGAATACCACTTCTTTAAGACTCATGTTTTACAATATCTGGTAAAATTTACTAAATAGTTTACTGTAATGGTCCATTGTTGTTCGCTTTACACTTGTATTACTAATTGGTAAAACATGCTTATGTTTTACTTGCTAAATGATAATACACGCAATTAGCTAGTATTTATTTTGCAATCCAGAAAAACACGCTATTAGTGTTCAGTAATGGTCCACTATTTATATCGATACAGAGAAGAAAATGGCAAAGCAGGAGGATTTAGCCAGCAATTACAATTTCTGTTTATCAAGTTGATGTAAAATTGTAGCACCACAAATAACTACCACTTAGTTAGCCACCACTAAACACAAGCAAGGACTCTACAGTAACAGCCAGCAGCAATGACAATCGAATCAGTGAACAAATGTGTAAATTCCCTTTTGTAACCAACTCTAGAAAGAGATAGTTCTTGTAGCTCAGATGCCATTTATGCTGTGGTATATAATAGTCCCCACCAAAATAGCTAGCTGATCTTACTAAATAGAATAGTGTATTACTATAGTGTCTATACACATCAGGCCTAGCACATGGTGAGGTAGATAGGCCATCGTCTCACCCTGATTTACATAAAAACCACACCCACTATGAAACCTTGTGCCCTCATTTTCCAATTTGTCATCAAACATTAATGAGAGCATAAGTTAAAACTATTTATGCCTCACCCATGACAATTTTACTGCTAGGCATCTGGTATAATAAGCGGTGAGGGTGAAAGAAAGGCTACACTACTGATGTTGAACAAATTTAAAAAAATGGAAAAGTTATCTAAGATATGTCAAACAATGTAGTTTATAAAAAAATATTTTAATAAGCACATCCATGTGGCACCTTTAGTGCTATTCAAGGCAAGGCCACGTTCACCTTCTTGCATTGCCGTATTTCATTCCTAACCTAAAACCTATCCCTTATGTCAGTAACACAGACTGAGTGACCACAAATTAAAGAAGTGATACATTACAAGTCACTCACCCAGTGAGCACAGAGGAGCAATATTGTGTTCAGGCCAGCATGCCAAGATTTAGAGAGAGAGAGAGAGATCTAAGCATTATAACAAGAAACTGTATGCCATGGGGAAGAGGAGACAGAAAGTCAAGTTTTACAAATCCATAATTGCTTTTCAGCAACCAGCCAGACCCTCAATGTATTACCAGGAACTAGGACTACAGCTTGACAGTTGAGAAAAAGAAAGATGTCCTACGTATATTTCAGGAGGAGGGTGGTGGGGGGTCAGTTCGTGTGCACTCCTAGGTCTGGATTCCAAAGACATTGATGCTGAAACTGCCTGTACACCATAAACTGTTGCCACTATTTGTATGAACGCTTTTGGAAAAGATCTTTGTCTGACAAAGCAGTGGACATGGCTCCCAACTCACCATGGCTGTAGATAGGGAGAGTTAAGGGGAAACCCCCACCTAATGTTGGCAACAGTGAGTAGACACATATTTTAAAGATGTAATTTTTAAATAGTTCTTTTTGCAGCTGTAATTATTGTGCTAATCAGAAATAGGTCATTATTCAAAGTACAAAGAAAACAACACAAGTTGCAGGGATGGTAGAGATACCATCTTGCATGTTCATTTCTGCATTCTCTAAATCAGTCTGTGTGACCACCACCGCCATATCACCATTACTTTCACTCCTATTATCACCTGATTTTTTGTAAGATCGGAAAACTTAACTGATTGAATTAAGATTGGAATATGACCACTCTACTATATTAAAAAAAAAAAATTGTCTAGCAACCTCCCATATAAACTGATAGAGTGATCTTTATGTACCAATAGATATTACTAAGTCCAGATACTTGCAAAAATGTAATCAATGTGCAAGTGACATGTGTAATCAACTTTAAGCCCCCCTCCCCCCCCCCCCATTTCGTGAGTACTTGTCTATGCCCATGGGTCATACACCATACACCTTTTATAGCTCCAATAATTACCTGGAGTACAGTCCTAATGCACTGGCAACATGGAGGAGCAAATGTTATTATTTGACCAAGTATTAAGTATTCCGTGGAAGATGCCTGCAACAAGACAATAAGAATTCCAGCAGACATGATTAGCAATATAAATCTTTGTTTTTATGAACTAGTATCCAATATGTTTGATAATGTATTCTGTGTTCACCCTTAAAGGCATACTTTTACAATCACAATGTCACATAATCAAAATGATATAAAATACTAGCTATATACTCACAGGAAAGGTTTGAAATGAAGAAGATTGGGTTTGGATAGCTATAATACATGACATGCATTTAACTTTTTGCACACTTCAAAGGTGTCTGCATGAGACCCCTTACCTAATTTGCTGCAGGACGAATATTTTAAAGTGTGTGGGCGGATGTTGCAGGAGGTCACGTGATCTTGTTTTACCTTTTGATGTTGCAAATATAGTTGTTCATCAAAAGGGCATCAAAACAAAATAATCTAAAGTACCGTGTAGCTGAAAGCACTTTCAGCCACTCCCTACTGCCGAGTTAGTCAACAAAATAACATTGTGTCAGGAGAGCGTGGGTTTCGAATATTATAAATTCGGTTCGGAACGGAAGGGGGACCATGGGCAGTGAATTTGAAGCAATCATGGAGAAGTTCCTCGAAGAATTCAAAGCGAAGTCCGACGAGGACTATTCCAAGGAGTTTTTGGTGAGCGGATATAATATTCTTGTAGGAAACAGCGCCCAGCTTTGCGCTGGTTTGTTTGGTTTAGTCTCTACTGGGGCAATAGTTGTATGAGTGGCGTATGTTTGGTCTCCTGCCTCATTAGTGGTAGTTTCCTCACTTCCTCCTAGTCACTTGCTTCTGTAGTGTTTGTGTTATTTTGTGTGAATCCTTACTGCTATTATCTTACATAATAGTATTTTCCTGTAATTGTTGTTGTCATCCAATGCTTCTCGGTTACTAAAGAACCCAGTTTAGTGTTTTTAAGCCGTCAGCGAGTGGACCCTTGCAATTCAAGGGGCGTATACATGTGTAAATGTGTGGGATATGGAAAAGTATCCAACTAAAGGCAAACTTCTTGACGTACATAGTTTAGCTATCTAATCCATGACTCCATTCAATTCAGTGGATTTTCTTTGGTATGGCAAAATAAGGCAACTTGTATGGCTGCAGCAACAACATAAAATGCAGATCTGGGCAATTGGTTTGAGTTCCCGTGGCAACTTTTGTGTTTGTCCTGTCCGTGGAGGAATGTTTAGGCTAAGGAGGTAGGCATTGTTTTGCTGGGGGTGGTAATTAGGCTATGAATATGTGATATATCCAGCACCTCGCCAGGTGCAGTCAGGCTGTGAGAATTTAACTGTGTACGTACAATTTTTTCCGTTTTTTTTTTGTTGTTGTAAGTTTGATTGGAAGTTCGTGAAGTCTTATTTTGTACAGTAGGAACTACAGTACTCTGCTGTAGGCGGTTGAGTACTTTTAAAATTTTGTGGAATGCTGTGGGCTGTCCAGAAATGCCGTAAATTGTCCATCCCATCCCACGGTCCCATGGGATCGTGGGATTGTCCTTACCATCCGAGGAGGGGGATGTTTTAAAGTATCAAGTCATGTACTCATGTTGGATTGGTCTGCTGCTGTCTTCCCTCAACGCTTTCGTCAGTGGCGACATAAATTACGACACAATAGTTCATACGAGTGGAGCTGGTATAACATGTTTGTAAGCCGATGGTGTGGTCTAATTTGATAATACTTTGACCTCACCCTCATCCGGTTGCATACTTAACAGAATATCATCCATTACTTATCAAATGTAATAAATGGTTTACTAACACTTGATATTCAGACTCTTTTGGAGAGGCAGCCGGTAAGCCGCCTTATTATTACGCACAGAGGTACACCTGCTTATTGTTTATCTTATCTCTCTAGTGTGTGCCTTAAGTGGTTTTCTCAAACGTATCTTGTAATCACAACTGGGCTTAGCTGATCTTCTCTATGTGTGTGTGGAAGTCTCCCATATGCCAGTGGAGTTCCAACAGTGTGGACATAACTCTGCAGTGTAGAATTACTCCTGAGGAATTTAATTCTAATGTAATCTTGAACTGGTGATTTAACATTCCTTGATACACCAACCTCTCAATCTAAATAAAGTTTAAAAAAATGGAGTAACGGTCTTTATATTAAAAACTCTTGTTTATGGTTTCATCGTAAGAGTTTCTTGTTTTCATTTCTTGCCAGGCACACCAGATATAGGAAGGACTGTACGGTTTCCTGACTTACATGTATCACGTGTTTTCAAACTAAGCGTAGCTCAATGAATGGCGCTGACTGACTATTCATAGGCACCATGCTCAAAACAAACCACTTTGTGTGCTCTGAACAACTATAGTATGTATACATGCATGTCTATTCAAATACAGACAGACTTACTGAGGTCTCGTGGTAGTAAAGATTTAAAAAGTAAGTTGTAAAATAAACAAGGTCTTGTAGTAAAGATTTAAATAAATGTGCAACATCATTGGGGTAAAACTTTACTTTCCCTTTGTAGGCATTGACTGTCTTGACTCCAGCGTAGGATTGCATAAATAGTATAGGACACGGGACCATTACGTGTGCTATTCACTCTACCCATGGTCAGCTAACTTACACATTCCATGTGGAGTACTGTTGAGAAATCTAAATTTGAATGAGAGTATTTGGCATCTTATAAAGTTTTGCTTTCAGAATATATTGTAGGCTTCCATGTGGGTTTTGGCCAAGCTGGGCTGGGACCAGTGAATGCTAGGTTGATATAAACACAGTGCCCAGAGTGGTGTACATTTTTCGTACCCTCTGCAGCTGTGCAAACAGATGTGTGTGTTGTCTGCTTCCTTGCCGGCTACTGCGGAGTGAGTTGAAGACATCTCAGGAGTGGGGCTGTGCCTGGTGTGAGATAAGCAAGGAGGAAAGGGTATGGTGGTGGATGTGGTGGATGTGGGGGGGGGGGGGGGGGGGGGGGGGGGGGGGGGGGGGGGGGGGGGGGGGGGGGGGGGGGGGGGGGGGTGGGGGGGGGGGGGGGGGATGTGGAGGGAGAGGGAGGAGCTAAGGTGTGGAGGGAGAGGGAGGGGCTAAGATGTGGAGGGAGAGGGAGGAGCTAAGATGTTGAGGGAGAGGGAGGAGCTAAGATGTGGAAGGAGAGGGAGGGGCTAAGATGTGGAGGGAGAGGGAGGAGCTAAGATGTTGAGGGAGAGGAAGGGGCTAAGATGTGGAGGGAGAGGGAGGAGCTAAGATGTGGAGGGAGAGGGCCGAGCTAAGATGTGGATACTGAGGATAAGGGTAGGATTTGGATGATAAGGATACTGCACATGTTGGGGGTGGGGCAGAGACAGGTGTGGCAGAGAGGTTGTATTTGAAAGCGTGTGGAGGGAGGGAATGTGCATGCATGTGGGATGTGTGTAAGTGACTTCCACAGGGAAACTGGGCATGCCTGGCCCACTCTCTGATGATTGCACTTTCAAGTTCCTTGCAGAAGTTTAATGAGTGATTTCTTGCTGGCATTTATGGCTAACCTGATTCACTCTGTAGCTCATTCGATTTATCATTTCCCTAATGCTTTCGTCTGCTACATTATACCAAATTAACTAGACAGTCATACATGCTTGAAGAAAGCATGTGTAAATATATTTATGCATGTGTGTGTACACTAGCGTTTGCATTATGAGTTAAAGCATGTGCTAGTTACCATGCACTACACACATGGTGCATTGAATTTGCAGCACAAGTTGGACTCAATTTATTTGAACGCTACACGGTACTAGTGAACGGGTTAGGGAGGGGATGATGGCGAGGGGAGGATGGTGAGGGGAGGATGGATGGAGCTAGAGTTCAGACAAATCTGAATGACATGGCAAGTTGGTGTTGCGTAGCGTTGATGAAAAAGGTGTGGCTTGGCAATTTTTGTTGCTGCACATGCTATTTGGGGTTTGGTTAACTGGTTCTACTGTTGTTTGTTGTGTGTCAGAATGTCTGAGTAATTCCATTAGCAGGCTTTGGTATGATTTTCCCCTCGACCTTCTTGTGTCTGACATCTATGATATTTGAAACATGCATATGTATCTCCTGATAGGATTTAGTCAGTCATGTGGACGCCGATATGCAGGTTTAAAGTGGGAGTGGCACCCGAACTGCAGTCATACGGCCACAACCACAATCAGTGAATCTCAAGTGTTTGTTTCTGAAGTGTTTGAGGCAATCAGAGGACTCATTGTTGACACCACGTAAAGGTTCACTGGGTCTTTCTTACAACTATCTGAGTGCCACGCCCACTTTAACCCAATTAGTTTTTGGAATTGAAGGCAATTATCTCTTTATTTGGTTGCTGCTGTGACACTGGGGTACTCTGGGAGTGAGTGTGGAGAGAGATTTCCCTACAAGGATATGGAGGCAGTTGACAAGGAGGTTCTCACAGAAACAGAATGCCAGACAGTCAAGGTCATCAGCCTGACCTCAAGGATTCACACTCACACACATACACACACACACACTCACACACATGCACACATATACAGTCCTGTGTGCGTGATGAGAGGGGGTGGGGAGAAGGTGGTTTAATACGTAAGTAAGTAATGTACTTTTGGATAGCAATTACTACCATCTCTCTATAGCAATAAGTTTGACTGGCATAGTATAACTAAAATATACTTTTATGGCATACATACATATTGTATTTTAATTTTATTTTTTGCTCTGCTATATTCTTTTGGAGATTGCAAGGTGGAGAATTAGATTGCTATGTATGTTGTATTCATCCCCCGCCCCCCCCCCCGCCCCCCACCCTCCCCCCTCCACTCCCACCTGCTCCATTTCATCCCCTACATTATAGATCTATAGCTTCCCCTTCCACTCACATATTTCATGGCTTCACTTGATGATAACGCAATGATCACATTGTTTTATGATGGCTCAGTGATAATTTTTATTGGACATAATCAATATATCAATATTCAACAACAAATAACATTGAACTTCGTATTATCGTATAGATGAGCTAAAGAACTTTTGTGTACTCAAGCCAAGCAACTGTGCATGTGTTAGGGTACCATTGGGGAAGTGCTTTCTTGGCTGGACTTGTATAAACCACCACTGCATGTGTTTACCATTTGTTAATGAATTGACTATAGAAATGGGGTCTAGGTTTTGAAATACTGTGCACACATACACACATAAATACACACACATACATGCACATGATTACATATGCACACACACACACAGCAACTACATATAATATTATCTATCTTCTTAGTTTGCCTGCACCACACAGTGTATGTATGCGTGTTTATGCACATATACATGTGTGGATATGGCGTGTGTAAACACATGACCTGTGTGCTTGTGTTAAAGTGGTGTATTTTACCACTCTGATGTTTAGACAGTCATCCCTCGTTAGTTAGCTGATTGTGGTGTTTGTACATGCGTATGTTTGTGATGGTGGGCTTGGTACATACATGTATTTATGTTTGAATGTACGTACATGTCACGGAAAGAAGCCATTTTTTCCCCTTTTTCCTTGTTATTCCTCAGTTCAGTGGTCTTACAGAGTGTGACATCACAGTTGCTAGTGGAATGCAAGAGCATTGCTGAAGTCTTACTCCAACTCTCTTCTACTTGTTTATAATAAAATAATTACAATAAAAGTAATAAAAATAAAAATAATGGCAACAATAGCGTTGATTTCCCTTGCCGCTGGGGGCGGGGCGGGTAGGGACATATGTTGCGAGTATGCATGAATGTATGTATGAATGTATGTATATGTGAATGTATGTATGTATGAATGAATGAATGTATGAATAAATATATTTATTTACGAATGAATGTATGTATCAATGTATGAATGAATGTATGTATGAATGAATGTATGTATGAATGAATATATGAATGAATGTACTGTATGTGTGTATATTATCAGAGTTTGAAGTCCCAGTCCCAGAAGTACAAGGAGAATTCTCGTTACCCGGCAGATTCTGGACAGCTCTCCATCAACAGGAAGAAGAACCGATTCAAGGACATACTTCCTTGTGAGTGGGCGGATCTTAGCCAGTAGGTGTGGTTTGGTCTGAGTAGGATAGGTGGAGTTTCAGCAAGTAGAGTAAAACTCCAATGGAGAAGAATCTGTTCATTTGTAAATATTTTGCAAGTTACGTATAATTGAAACCCCTACACTGAAAGTGGATAAAGAAATAATAAATAAAACATTAAAAAGAAAGAAAAAAAAAGAAAAAATGTTTTTCTTATGCAATTTTATTTTCACTATAATTGTAGCATCCTCTACGACAGGGTTGGTTACATGTAGACACTCATGTGCTGGATTGGTGGAGATCATGTGCAGCTCCAGGCTAAAGTCATGTTCCCAATAATGCCATAGTTTTTATTGCGATATTATAGCCAGGCTTTACAAAGAAAAGATTTACTGTTCCAGGAGAGACCTATTGGAACATTTGGGGGTGAGAGACTTTGTTGGTCAGCAGCAAGTAGCAGTAATTCTGCATCACCGAGTCCCCCCCCATACGTACGTAGGTTTATCTTTGGGCAGACATACATACATACATGTGTGTGTGTGTGTGTGTGTGTCTGATGGAATACATTATGTAACTACTTGGGACTTGTTGGCTGAGTGGGCTAGGTATGTATGAGACATAAAGCAATGTTTAGAATTCAAACATTTGCTTTGTGAGGACCAAGCTTTTATCCTTTAGTTGGGAGCTGGGAGGTGTTTGTTTCTCCTTGTGTGTATGTGCATGAATGAGATTACAATCCTGTGTACTCTGGGCTAGCCATCAGCAGCAGCTGTGCTCTGTTTGATCTTGGCAAGTAAATCATCATTCTTTGTGTGTACATATGTGTGTGCGTGTGTGCATGGACTTGATCAAGTGTCCCACACATTCTTGACTTTTCCAGCTTTTTTTTTTTTTTTTTTTTTTTTTTGGTAAACACTATTTCACTAAATTAGTTACGTAGCTAGTAAGTAAGTGGGGTTAGAGTTTGATGCCTTCCTGGAGTTTGCTTCCAGTTTGCTGCCAAATTTTCTGATGCATGTCTATGTGCAGCTCTAATGTCTAACTGGGCATGCTCACAAGTTTTATCCTCATTCATGTGTGCACTTTGCTCCCTTAAGGCAGAGATTTTAGACTTTAACCGATAATGTGCACGCACTTTATTATTTACTTGAATTGTAAGAAGTTAGTTACGGTTAAAAACAGCATCTCAAATAGCTGTTTCCCGTAGTAACTGTCTATGGAGTTAATTTTTCCGATGTAGTATAACCTAAACTTGGGTTTTTACCTGGACTACCTATAACTGATATTCCCAAATATTATCTATCAATATTTTTAACTTATCACTTCATAAATCTTCTTTGCTTCATGTCGGGCAAATTCATTTTATCTCTAACATGCCATCTTTGGGATATTCTTGCATGTGTTTAGCTGTTGGTATAGATGTAGCCTTGCACAGGTCAGATGGTTCAGTAGGCCTCTGTTTGGGCCACATTCTTTCTATGAGTGTTGAGTAGCAGCAACCATGTGATACAACTTGCAAGCAGACAGGCAACTGATGTTTTTCGATTAGTTTATCCATTTGATTGATTTTCTGTATTTATTAACTATTTTTCTTGTAGAGTAATCCTTACTCCCACATTATTAACTCCATTGCATTGCGAGGGTTATAGCTTAATCTCTGGAAAAATGTCTAAATGGAAATACTTGACCCTGATATGAAGCAAACGTCTCATAATCTTCAACATGCAAGCGTCTGGTATCCTCCATAAATTTGAATTACTAGACCAGCTGGCTTGCCTTTTTTTACACCAATTTGTGCAATTCCATGGATAAAAAGAATCTTTGAACAAAGAAAATTTCCGTTGGTCTGTTGAGAGTGAAAATGTAGCATAGCGGTATCCCTTAACAGTATAAATACAAAATTAAAGTGTTTGTTTGCTGGCTGGTTGTCATAGCTCAGTGGCAGAGTGCTTGTGCATTAAGCAAGCAGTCCTAGGTTCGATTTCCGGTGGCGACCAAATATTTTTAATTCTGTATTGTTAAAAAACAAAACAAAAAGTCTGTGAAGGAGAGAGAATACATCTAACTAACAATCAAGTAGAGATTTCTCAGGGATGTATCCTGACACATTCGGAGCTGTTCATCTAAACTATTACATTTACCCATACATCCTAGATGTATACCTGTTGTTTTCTTAAAGTGTATATCTACATTGAAATGAATAGTGCTAAAAGGTTACCACCACTAAGAAGTGAAGGGTTCAGAATGAGTTGTTCCGTTATATAAAAAAACTGCACCCACGCCACGTGACCTTACTTTGGGCGTCTGCACTCTGAGTATATGTACTCTTCATTTCACTTATTCTAGCACGGGGAAGGAGGTATTTACATAGCTGTGATGTCACAACTTTTTATGTTTGTTGTGCCAACTTGAGAACGGTCTTCAGTTGAATCCTTACCGTGGGTGCACATGCACTTGTGTGTTTTATTAGTGCTATCCAATGACCTCATTGCCTGTGAGGGTGTTGAGGGTAAGAAGCATCATGAACTGTTGGAAGTGATTCTCTCAGGGACCATTTGCGTACAGTACTACTTGGCAACTGAGTGTGTGTGTGTGTGTGTGTGTGTGTGTGTGTGTGTGTTGAGAGGAATTGAGTAATGGTACGGTGTTGCCATGCAGGACTCTGTTAGTCTATTCTTCCATTCTTGTTCTGAGTACAACTGATGTGGCTGTCTTCTTGTATCCCTTTGAGCTCAGGGTTCTGATAACCAGGAATGTTAATTAATACAGTTACACACGCGCACACATGCACACACACCTCGTGCACATGCACACGCACAACCCCTCTAGCCTAACGAGGAGTATCTATACAGTCATTGCTGTTTCATCAATGGCTTTAAAGGACATTTTGCCCACTATGTATTTATGATGTTCATTCATTTTCATACTACACTTACAAATTACTAATTTGGCAGGAGATGAAACCAGCAGATCATTTTTCACCAGCTACTCATTAAGTGCTACAGAAAACTTAAAAAAAAAAAGAGGGGGGGAGGGGGTGGGGGGGAGGGGTGAAGTTGGGAGTGATGATGTAATAGGGAACTAAACTCTTAAGTTTGTTCATTCATTTTTTGTGTTTGTGTGTAGTTGAATACACTCGTGTGGAGCTGCATCCTGTTGAAGGTGTCAATGGTTCCGACTACATCAATGCTAACTATATACTGGTAAGTTGCCCCTAGCAACACAACACAAGCCATATGTCACTCCCTATATGACACAAATAGTTCGGTCTCCACCCAGACTCC
>WLWI01004464.1_pt1 | contig 11844 bp, 3 predicted proteins | sample 6701501 | NCBI WGS metagenome assembly WLWI01 (sample SAMN12718690, study PRJNA515312) | sponge metagenome | isolation source: marine sponge | host: Mycale hentscheli | place: New Zealand: South Island, Marlborough, Capsize Point | collected 2014-11-01
CTTGTTTGACAAGATATTGTATGTGTGGCAAATGTGACAGCTTGATCGGCCTCTACACTTTAAAATTGCTTCCTACACCCACTAACATAGCAGTCATTCTGTCAGTGTGTCTGCCATGCTCTGATGTGTCGGAGATTACTGACAATTATCTGTTAATTTAGGTATGACCTTACTCCTAATTGAGACCTTACATTGTGCTACTTTTTTTTTTAATTTTGGGCTAATTTTGAGAAAATGCAAAGCTGTCAGCTCTGCACAGGTACTAGATTTTGTGGTTAACTCCCCTTATCAAAACATTGTCATCACGTGAGCAAACTTTTCTTGCTTCCTGCAGTTGTTTTGCTTTACATTAGGTAGTTAACGCAGTGTTAGATGTGGAGTTTCATGTTGAAAATACATACCAGTGAATGTCTCTCCTAATGGAAGTGTTTACATGTCTCATAATAATTACTCGAACTATAATGATACCTGTATGTAATAGCCAATAAATTATTCATTTGATCTGAAATGATTTGTAATACCTTTGGTGCTTCATTAACCTCTTAGTAGACATTGATTTTTTCTACTTTCTGGTATTACAAAAATGAAAACAAGCAACACATACATTTTCTTTGTATAGAACTCTTCCTCAAAAACGACTTCTACATTATTTTACCGAACTTGAACCGTTAACTTCATATTCTAAGTATATTTGACAAACTGAGATTTCAAATTCTACCTACACTTACCTTTGTACAGATTGTGATAAACTTGGTTTGTAACGTCCTGTTATTACGTTGACACTACTTCAACAACAGGTCAGCTATAGAGACATAATATTTTTGTGATTAAAAAAGACATACATACATGTACATAATGCACAGGTTAAATAAACAATATTTTTTCATTCATTCAAAAACAACAAAAATTATAGACAAATTACATTTTACCACACATTTCATTCTTGTCAAAGTCAACTTCGGAGTTTATAATTGATTTAGCTTCAGTGGGCAGTTAATAGGAAAATTGTTATGTACTGAGTGTGCTTCTTTTACAAAAAAAAAGAATTTTTACTAATAGAACAAGTTCCATTCATTCATTTTAGCCTCAAATGCAAAGTTCAGCAGTACACTGAAGTCAAAGTGAATCCCTTTTGATATCATGATGCTTCTAACTAAAAGATATTGTATCCTCACACAGAGTCCACGACTTAACTACAAGAATGCTTGTGTGATAAGGGCACAAAATCACCAAATAGAATACCTTATAAGCTATAGCTATACTCATGAACTACAAATGTACTCATGAGTGCTATGACTACTACAAGTCTACTATTTTGGGTCAAATCTTGCCACCAGACTTCCTTACAGGCTGTAGCTTATAGTACTCAGTTTGTCTGTCTGTCAGTCAGTCATTCTGTCACGTGACAACAGCCAAAGACGGCAATTTCCTAAAAATTGAACAAGGCATCAAATTGTTGACTAGACAGTTGTAGTCCCTTTAATGTAGAATTTTTTGTTTGGACTTATTTTTCCAGATACAGCTAGTTATTATTAATTGCCGTAAGATAAGCTTTTTTGGTAATCTCCATTATTGTCACGCCATAATCACAGGAAGAAACAATTTCTCTGCTGCCCGCTGTAGTGTTGCTTTATTTTCTCAGTGGTTTAACAGAGTACTGGAATTGAATTCAAACAACTAGGTTTTTAAATTAATCTGATTAAATATTGATTTTTGCCTATACAAAAGCTATGCAAAAGCAAAAAAATGTCTACATTTATCTAAATTGCCTGAATCTAATGTTTAAGCTCCTACTCACTTTGTTAAGGAAACATCATTCAGTTGAATATTTAAGTAAGAGCAATACTATTGCATAGGGTGTACAATGTATGACAAACAGTGCATTAGTTAAGATAACTGATACTACCATGACTTATAATTTGAATAGAAAAAGAACTCAGTTAAGTTTGTAAGACCTAACTATATCCATAACAATCCAGACATGTCAGAGACAATCTCATCCAAAGGGGACAACAATTAACTTCTTTGGATGATACGGGTAAAAATTGGTAAACCAAAAGATTCCATTCAGTAAAGTATAGAACACAGTCGACATCCAAGCAAACACAAAAATGTGAGGGTCAAAGTACAAACTGCCGCACGTAGGTACACACATTTATGAACAAATACATATCTCCAATTCTCAACTATTTCCTCTGATAGTGTCTCACTCGCTTCCCTCATTCACCAATAATCACAGTAAATCAATCACAAAAAGGTCCATATCTGTTTCAATGACTATTTCATAGAACTTCTGTTCAGTAACACGATAATTATGAATACAAACTACATATACAAAGCTTGAAGCTTTTGTCCCATTGGTCTATGGTAGTTTTACAAACCGTCTTCCTTAACATGAATACTTACTTTTTTAGAGCTGATGATAACCTTCAGTGTGTAAGTCCTGTTATTGAGTGTTTTCAACTTTGATATTACTCAACTCCTAAACTGTAGTCATAAAACATTAAATGAAGTCATCAAAGAGAAAGATATACATGGAATAATATTTTACAGACTGTAAACCTACATGCTTTCCCCATTTAACTACTTGAACATGTAGTTAGTACTATGGTTAAATATGTAACCACATTATTTGTTCCTGCAAAATACATAAATGATACATTATGCCAGAATCCTTTACTTTAATGCCAAAGTTGATAGTAGAGTTATTTCATTTTGCTTCAATACGTTGTTAATAAAAAGATATGCTAATGTACTAGAGATGTGCAGTAAGCACAAATGAAGAGAGAGAGAGCTTACCTAGCCATATTACAAATCAATAAGAATTGTTTACTAATTAATAGCACTTTCTCAATATCTGGAAAAACAACAACAACTTTATATTTACTACAACCTTTTCATGCACAACACCATTCCTAGATACTACTATCAAGCGTATGGTTAACCAGTATCATAAGTGAATTCCCTAGAGACAGACTGCTTTCATGGTAGCTTTTAGAAAAAAATTCCTGGAGGGTGGGGCGAATGTTCAGTGTCAGTTGTGTATAGCATGCCCCCCTAAATACAGCCCTGGCTTCAAACCCAAAGTAGTGTACTATACTAGAATATTGCATAAAAGGAATGGAATTAACATGTGCTCTACTCTTATAGCCCTCAAAATGCTATTCACCATAGGTTAACAACAAATATGAGATAAATACATTCATAAGTTGTATGTCACTATATCTCTACTGTCAAATAAAGTCTATAATATAAAATCAAGGCTAGCAGTCGGGGTGTCTTAAGACTATTCTGCATTTCAAGTTGTAGTCTGCAGGATTAACTTAAAAAAATTGAGAATAATATCAATAATTTTGTGCACATTCCAGATTGTAGCTTAAGCACATGACTTTCATTTCTTCAATTATAGATACACCTTAACGAGACTTAAGTTTTTGAAATAAAGATTTTAAACTGCATGAGTACTACACTATGTGTTTTATAATGAACAGCTTATAAATCTGCAATTACATATAATAATGACTCTACCAAACATTTATAACAGCTGATATACACTATAAACTGTACAATTATTGGCAAGGACTGATTGGTAGGATTCTAAAAAAGACAATTTAAGTCATAAGTAGAATGATGTAGACTGCAAAGTTATTTATTACTTTGAATAAATGACAGTATAAAAATTATTCAAACTATAAACTCTTCCTCAGGAAAACAAACAATACATTACATATACAAAGCTTGGAACTTTCATCTTGTGGGTCTACATTCATCCTAAATACTACTAAAAACTACTTTTATACAGTTGATTTAGAATATAATGAGAAACATCTAACCATGGCTACGTTAAGAGCAGTTTATTATTAGCCATACACCTTTTTATGAAGTGGTAAAAAGACATACATAAATTATGATTCATATTGAAGGCAGGATGGTTTTCTCTATGGAAAACTGTTTATTGTATTGTGCAACCAAATTTTTAACTAGTCTGGTGTAGCCGACCCGTTATCTCCTATTATTGGGGGTGGAGTAAAAGAAAGCCTCTGAAGACATGATAGTTCTAAATCAGTTCGAGCCACCCAATTTCAAGTGGCAATCAATTAAATTATCTGAGGGTAAATTGGCCAATTAAAATAGCTCTGGAAACTGGGCACCCACACGTTGCAGTTAGACATGGTTTAGTGCAAGATTGAGGAGTTCTGCGCCTCAGTGGTAGTTACATTAGAACAGCTTGAATACAATCGTTTAAATGACTTGCAGTTGAAAGGTGTCGCATTTTTTACCTAGAAAGCCAGCTTGCCATTGCTATTTGATCCTCTCCCATGAAAGAATCTCTATACTAAAACCAACACAAACTCACTCCAAAAGTAACTAAAAATCAAGATGTTATTACTCCACATAATTTAATAATGACTGTATTTTTTGTATTAGCTATACCAGATATTGTCCAACCCCATCTAGTTAGCTTCATGGACATCCAGAAGTTTGTCTGTTCCAGCAGTAAATCGTAACACCACAGCTTCTGTGAATGTTAAACTACAGCATTATATCAGCTGCAGGGTTTAGCTGCACATAAACCTAAAATGTGTGGTGAATTTGAATGTTTCAAAATCCAAGAAAGCGTGGGTGTCAATGCTCTTAAGCCGGGAAAGTCCGCATTCCTCCAGAATAGATTTGCTTTGTCCATGTCCCAAGACTGATTCCTCTCCCCCACCTTACACAATAGAAGGTAAAGGGTTGGCTATGTCAGACCACTCTTTAACTAGAAGACATGATGTAATGATGTTATAAGAATTATTTACTAATTAATAGCACCTTCTCATTATCTGAAAAAATGAGAACTTTATGTTTGCTACAACCTTTTCATGCACAAAACAATTCCTAGATACTGCCAATAATCACATGGTTAACTGGCGTCAGAAGTTGAAGTGAATGCCCTAGAGACAGACTGCTTCCATGGCCATATTTAGAAGAAAAAAACTTCCTGGAGGGTGGGGCGAATGTTCGACGTCAGTCGAACATAGCTTGCCCTCCCCCCTAAATACGGCCCTGGTTTCAAACCCTAAATAGTGTACTATACTAGAATATTACCAAAAAGGAATGGAATTAACAAGACAGACTGCTTCCAAGGCCGTTTATAGAAAAAAATTCCTGGAGGGTGGGGCAAATATTCAATGTTAGTTGTGTATAGCATGCCCCCCTAAATACGGTCCTGGCTTCAAACCCAAGGTAGTGTACTATACTAGAATATTGCATAAAAGGAATGGAATTAACATGTGCTCTACTCATACAGACCACAAAATGTTATTCATCATAGGTTAACAGCAAATATGATATAAATACATTCATGAGTTGTATGTCACTATATCTCTACTGTCAAATAAGGTCTATAGTACAAAATCAGGGCTGGCACTCAGGCTATCTTATGACTATTCTGCATTTCAAGTTGTAGCCTGCAAGATCAACTTTATAAATTTGAGAATATATCAAAAAAGTTTTATGCACATTCCAGATTGTAACTTAAGCACATGACTTTCATTTTTTCAATTAGCTATACATACACCTTAACCTGTGTTAAGTTTTAAAATAAAGATTTTAAATAAAGATTTTAAAGAGTGTGGAGAACTACAATACGTGTTTTCTGATGAACAGCTTGTAAATCTGCAATTACATATGTAATGGCACTACCAAATTTATATAACAGCAGATATACACTGTAAACTGTACAATTATTGGCTAGGACTAATCGATAAGACACTGAAAAAGTTAATGTTATTTATATAAAGAATGATGTGGATTGCACGATTATTTGTTACTGAATCAATGACAGTAAAATATGCTATTTATCTGTCATAATTTTTCATAATATAAACTCTTCCTTAGTAGAACAAACAATAACTTAGATATACAAAGTTCTGAAATTTCATGTTGTGAGCATTCATCCTAAATACTACTTTTATATAGTTTATTTAGACTTCATTGTGAAACATCTTGCTATTGTTACATTAACCATTAATATTAGCCATACCTTTCAATGAATTGATAAAAAGACATACATAAATCAAAATTTTAACTGGTCGGGTTTAGCCTACCCTTGACATCCTATTATTGGGAGTGGGGGGAAAGGAAAGGCTCTGAGGGCATAATAGCTCCAAATCTGTTCAAGCTACCCAATTTCCAGGTGGCAATCAATTGGTCAATAATATAGCTCTGTGAGCACCAACATGTTGCAGTCGGACTAGGTCTAGTGCAAGATGGAGGAGGAGATTTCTGCCTCTTGAATACAATTGTTTAAATGACTTGCAGTTGAAAGGCGTCGCTTTTAGTAACTAGGAAGCATAGTTTCCTATACTTCATACAGGATATGGGGAAAATCTTTACTATGCCTGCTTACCATTGCTATTTGATCCTCCACCGTGAAAGAATCTCTATACCAGAAAGAACACAATCTTCCTCCAAAAGTTACTAAAATCAAGTGGCTTTTGTTACACCGCATAATTTAATAATGGTTGTATTTTTTGTATTAGCTATACCAGATATTATCCAACCCAATCTAGGTAGCTTCATTGGTATCCAGAAGTTTGTTTGTTCCAGCAGTAAATCGTAAAACCAGCTTCCGTGAATGTTAAACTGCAGCATTATTTTCAGCTGCAGGGTTTAACTGCACATAAACCTAAAATGTGTGATGAATTTTGAATGATCAAAATCCAAGAAAGCATGGGTGTCAATGCTCTTGAGCTGGAAGGCAAATTCCGCATTCCTTCAGAATAAATTTGATACGTCCATGTCCCCAGACACTTTCCTGCCCCCCACCCCATAGAATAGAAGGTTAAGGGTTGACTATGCAAGACTACAATTTAAAGAAAACATGATATAATGATATTATAAGCTTCAGCTACCAGATGCTTCACTTTCATACCCAAAGTCACCTCTTAATTCTAGTCATTGGGCTCCACTGGAATAACTAGCTAGGAGTGATTAGAATACTTTTTTCACAAAACCATGGAAAGCAAACAAACACTCATACATAATAGCTAGCTATATTCCATTGCTTACTTTTGTTCTGTCAGTTGCTGGTGCAGGTTCTCCCGCTGATGTGCTGATGTGGACAACAAGCTGACCAGACTTCTACGATTTGTGAAAGCGAACAAAATTCAGGGGCTACCCAACTTGAAACAGTGTAGCTAGATTGCTAAGAGCTTGGCATACGAAGAACTTGAAAAAGGAAGATATTTTCTGGGTCCACCCTAAATATAAAAAAAAAAACACGCCCAAGCATGGGAAGATAGCGCATGCGCGTCAAGTTCACAGTTGTCGAAATGTAAGGGTGTTACTTGTGCTTCACCGACTATCGTTGATATTAACTCCTAGCCTACTCTCGTGGGCCAAATCCTGCTTCCCCTTTCCTGCAGCACTAGAAAAAAGGGTGGTCTAGGGACACTCATCGTACTTCCTACGGTTCCGGCGGAATGGGAACAATGAAGAATGCTCGTGAACTGTAGGCGTAAAGAATATAATTGCCGCCAGAGTACGCTCAAAATACAAATTTAACCCAACTACTGCCCTTGGTAGCTTTTGATCAGCGGGAATATTAGTGACTGCGTTTGAAGAACTTGCTCAACTGATCATACCGCGAGGGAAGAGTATTGTTGTGGATCGGATGTTAAATGAGCTTGAATAGCACTTTTTTTTTTTTTTTTTTTTTTTTAACTTTGCTGCATCATACAAGACAGGCAGGACAGACCAACCAGCAGGGCTATTTTCAAGGTCAGCCTACAAAAGAGGGTAAACAGAACATAGAGTAACAGTCTGAGTTTGAAGGAAGTAGCAGAGGGAGCTGAGGCCACCTCCTGGGGGATATTGTTCTTGCTTAAAATGAACTCTAACTGCATTCTCTGCCAAGCAATGTTGTCTCTCACTTCTAAACAAAGGAGACTGTATGGATTGTAGTCTAGAATTGTCCTGCAGTTGATAAAACCTGACACCAATAGGTTAGGAGTTCTGGTTTCAAGCTTTATATTTGTGCATTCCATTGGTTGGAAAAAAAATACTGCAAATGCAAGAGCACATTTTTTACAATTGGAGGAAATTTGAATAAAAATGATTGCTTTAAAAGCTGACAACTTGACCCCACTAGGACTGGCTGGTGAGCACCAGTTACAAATACATGCAGGTGTGGAGAAGTCAGCTCAGAAGATGCTGGAGCTGATAGAGTCCTAAATGTACAGATCCAGCAAGTAACTGCAAGAAAGCTAATATGAGAATACAATTATTCGTGTGTAGTAATTGTGAAGGATTCAACTGCAGGTCTGGAGCAACAAACATGTTCAGATGTGCATCTTTCTCATAGGAAGTGTATAGACCCAAACATATTATAGTATGAATATCAGAAAAAAACAATGAATGAAAAAAATGTGATATATAAATGCTATAATGGGAGGTGGAACTGACATTAGGAGGGGGTGAAATCCCAGGGCTTCCATAGTCTGTATGAAACCCTGCAGTGAAATATTTGATAATTAGCCCTCTTATTCTTCAATCAAGATCAAAAGTGAGGCATCCCCTATATTAAAAATGGCCTAAAATGGCTAGAACCGCCATTAAAAAAGGTCTCAGTCCATGGACAAGTATTATGACCCTAGTAGAGAGTTTAACTGATTTTAGAGTGTATTTTGCATTTTGGTTGATTGTTTTACTCCATTCATATTGACTGTTATTGAGAGTTTGGTGGCTATTCAGAGTCCCTTTATAAAGAGCTTCCACTTTCATTGGATTTGATCAAATAACTGGTTCCTGTTCAATATTCAATATCTTATATATTTAAAGATGAAAATAAAACACGAGAAAATACATGAATATATTTCATAATGGGAATAATATTGGATAATATGAAGCTAGAAGTGAACATGGAATATGTATGTTATGCCGTAGATGCGTCCCCCTTCATCGTTAAGTACAGTAAAGTTGGGCTATCTATAGCTACCTCTATAAATACTGGTATTCTGGGGACACAGGTCTGACTATATTGGATATATAAAGAAATCATATACTAGTATTTCAATGCAGCTGTTTTCAAACTGCATGCAGCTGGTTTATTCCAAGTAATTAGTGGCTGGATTGGCTTTCTAGCTGCATTCTAGAAATATAGTTCCACTATTAGCACTAGACCATTCACTAATAGAACTGTAAGTTTAAAATTAACATCAAGAGTGGCCAGTTTGGCTTTTATAAGCATGCTGAGTTGGTCAAGTCTGAGAGGCTTAGATGACTTATAATAAATGACAAAAATAATAATAATAGGAAGGAGGAGGAGGAGAAATAGGAGGAGGAAAAAAATTGAAAATTATGTCATGAAAGTAAATACTAATAATAAAGAACTGAGTAAATTTATTTTCTTGTGCTCGCACTTTGCGGTGGAAACTATCTAAATATTTGTATTTTATTTCATATTTGAAAAGAGAATGATAATAACAGCACCAATAAAACAAAATCAAATAAGACTAAAAATTCTCAAGAACAATAATTGAATAACTAAATAAAAAATAGTAATTTAGCTAAAAACTGCTGTAAATTTGATGATTTAAATAAGTAATCTACGTAAAATTTGTGATATAATTTCAGAAGGTAAAATCTCCAAGACTTCGAAACCTAAATCTAGTGTTCTTTGCCTTTTCTTGCATCGTACAACTTCTTTTAACTTTTCTATAGCAGTTACATCATCTCTTGCCACAATATCATGTACAACAATGTTATGCCATGATCTTTTATTAGATCTTCGACTGATGTAAGCTATAGATAATTCATGACATTCCTTGAGGTTAGATAGTATTAATAGTGCTCCTTCTAGATCAATATCATTATATGATATGTCAAAAAGTGTTAGATGAGTCAGGAATGAAAGATTTCTAGCCATATGCTGAATACCTTCATAGCCAATATTGTTGTGTGATAGATTTAGATTCCGTACCTGAGAGATATGTTGAAATGAATTGGATAAACTAATTACTCCTTCAGAACCAATCATGTTATGCGATAATTCTAAAATTTTGAGACCAGAAAGATATTGAAATGAAATAGATAAACCAGTTGCTCCTTCAGAACTGATGCTGTTATGAGATAAATCCAGCTCTGTAAGCTCAGAGAGGCAATGAAATGAACTAAATAAACTAGTTGCTCCTTCAGATCCAATGTTGTTGTGTGACAAATCTAGTTTTCTGAGCCCATTAAAAAAATGAAATGAACTTGACAAACTCTTTACTCCATCATTGCCAATGTCATTGTGTGATAAGTCAAGTTTCCATAGACACTCGAGATGTTTAAATGAACTTGCTAGACTAGCTGCTCCTTCTGAGGTAATAGTATTCATTGACAGGGAAGTAGTACTTGGGTTAGCATCATCAGATTCACTAGTGGCAAGTGTGAGGTCTTCATTTCTGGCACAACTGTTTTCAAATGTCAACTCACCAAGTCTGATATCAGCTGTTAGACCTCTAGCAAATGCCTCAACACCCTCATTAGTTATGTCAGTAAAAATAATATTGAAAACATCAATTCTCAAAGATGACTTGGACAAAGCCTTAAATAATGTCTCAATGCTATCAGGTGTGGAAGATAGTGATAATGAAAGACAAAAAAGATGATTCAAACTATTTAAATTATCAACTAACAGTTGACATTGTTCACAAGATATATTTTTTAATTTAATTTCTAGCTGCTGGAGGCTCTCAGATTTTAGTATTTGAATGAGATAATCAAACCCTACTGTAGATATTGAAGTATCAATGACTAGTTCAGTAAGGTGGCATAGATTTGTTTTGGAGATATTCTTGAGTAAAATGTTCAGTTTATTGTCATCATTGGGTAACTCACCAATACACAACTCTCTTATTGGCATAGTTGTATTACATATGACATAACTGAGAGCTAACAAGTCGCTGGGAGTTAGTATGTTACTTCTGAGATTAAAGCAACCATCTAATTGTTTTGTAACTTTGTCACAAACTATTTGACTTTGTGATTCAAAAGCATATTTTATTCGTGACACAAAATAGTCCCGGACATAATATTCTTCTTTAATTAAAAAAATTTCTTTTAACTGTTTCATGCCTGGCTGAAATGATAATAAGCCACAATATAAAATCCATACTGTTTTCATATCTATCAATCTTGAGTGCTCCTTAAAAACTTTAACTTGTTTTGATGTACTTAAATGGGCAATGTAATATGCTGCAAGGAATTCCTGTAGGGTCAAATGTAGAAAATAAAATTTTCTTGTATTGCCAGTGTTTTTAATTTCGTGGTAAATGGTAAGCAATCCGAGACAGTTGGAATCATTGAAAGTTTTCTTACAGCCTAGATATGATGCTACTTCATCTGAGGTTATAATTTGATTAGAATTTAAAGTCATATAATAAGCAAGTTTGCAGATAATGTTGAAATACTCTTGAAATTCTCCTTTTAATTCTTGCAAAGAATTTAAACTTATTTGTGGATGTTTAGTTCGTAGGTGACGTAGAATAAGTGATCTGGTGAACTCTTCATAAATACTAGTTTGTGTAGATAACTGACTTACACTTTCAGAGTCGTAGAGATAGCAAATCATAGCAGAATGTACTGGCAAATAACACATATCCATCACATTGGGATGAGAATGTAAATATTCTTTAAGAGAATCTTGGACAGACTGACTGCTTGTTGAATTACTGCAATCAGAAGAGATACTACTGAAAGGAAAATGATCAATGTATTCCATAATTTCATTTTCACTAAAACCAAATACTTCTATTCTCTTCGAAAGAACATCCTCTCTTACAGACTTAGAAGCTGATGGGCGTGAAGAAACTATGA
>WLWI01004465.1_pt1 | contig 11843 bp, 5 predicted proteins | sample 6701501 | NCBI WGS metagenome assembly WLWI01 (sample SAMN12718690, study PRJNA515312) | sponge metagenome | isolation source: marine sponge | host: Mycale hentscheli | place: New Zealand: South Island, Marlborough, Capsize Point | collected 2014-11-01
GGTCATATATTTACACTTGTATATTATATTTCACAATTTACTAACATCAAAAATAAAAAAATAAATACTACATAATGGCCACGAAGTTCGGCCCCCCCAATCATTTTCATGTTCTTACTCCACTGAGTAATCTTACTTAGGAGGTTGTAGTTACTTATCAGACTGGAGGCCCGATGTTCTCACACAGCCATTTATAGATCATGCAATCTCTTACACCCTTTTTTTTTTTCTGTCCCAACAGAGTAAGAAGGCAATGATATGGAAGGACAAATTAAAGCCATGAGAAAGATTCCTGCTATGCTATGTTTGGGTGGACAAGCTTGGCATTTGAAGATATGAACCCACTCCTAATCTGTTGTAGTTCTAATCTAATAGTTGAATCTGTACACCTAATAGTGGTTTAGTGGGACTATGTACTATTCAAAGACGGCAGAGGTGAGGAGGAGAGGGTAGGGATGGGGGGATCGGATGATACCAGTGGGAATACTTACCTAATATTACAAGTAGCAAAGTCCATACAAGCATAACACGAGTCATTTCAGCTGACGATACTCCTATGATGGCGTTAATACGATATTTCATGTTAGATGTATTTATACTGTTAACGGTGCTGCGACATAGCAACGCGCGTGCACCAGAAATACCGGATGCTCAGTAGAATTTTTCTACTCTGCTAATCAATTATTTCAATTTCTTTCTCAGCCTTCCTTTACTCATTAGATGTATTCTCTCTCTTTCATAGGGTTTTTTCAAACATTTATTTGTAGTTATAGCACTTTGATACTTACAATCCATATTAGCAAAATATATTATTACACATCATTTAGCCACTGATTTTTCAATGTCTTTGACTTTCATTCACTAGATTGCCATAAAGTCTGTTCATTGCTCAAGCAGCATTCGTGGTGAAACTGATCTGACTAAGTTCAAACGTGAAAAAAATAGGTCTAAAATTTATCAAATAGAAACGTCAAAAAAAAAATTCGCCTTCCACCGTTTCATTATCAACAAATCAAAAATTTTTGCGGCCAACAATCGTGTTCGTCAGAGTGGTCAATTGGTTAAAATCCAGATGGCTACCAGTTAGTATCACACATCAGAGTATAGTAGCATGTTTTTCTAAATAATGCTTCAAATGGACATAATGCTCAGTTCTCCAGAACATAGAAGAAGCAAGGAACCCTCAAGCCTCTTGTTCGAGCCTTACACATTGCATACTAAAACCACACCTACAAGTACGTGTAGTCTGGGTTAGCCGGCTACCCTGTACCTTCTATTGTTGGGGTGGCGTGGGGTAGGAAAGGGTCTGGTCCCTATGGGGTCCTACTTGTGGTCAGTGTTGGGTAAAACCCTTTAATTAAGAGCATTAAGCTCAAGCCCTTTATTGCTGCCACTAAAGCATGAGAAGACGTTTATAGTGCCAGAGTTATGCACTCTGCTGCAGTGTATGTAGTTCTTGACATGCAAGCCACCTAGCCCTTGAAAGAGTGAAAGTTATAGCTAGATTCTATTAATCAATAATTCCTGTAACATACAGTAATTTTTCCGATTATGTAACGGGTTTAATTATAGATAGATATCAGTTATCGGTTGAATCCTCTATCAGTACACCTCTACAAAATTATTGTAACCTTTCCAGGTTGTTGTTGTTGTTTTTGCTTATTTTGTTATTTTTTTGTCATGATTATGGTTATTTTTTCAATACTAATCTGGTTTTATCATGTGATTTTCAGGTGACTATGGAGTGGTGGACTCACCTTTGGCTGAATGAGGGATTTGCCACTTGGATAGAGTACCTCTGTGTTGACCACACCCACCCTGAGTTTGACATTTGGACCAACTTCCTCAGCCGCGAATATGCCAATGCCCTTGGGCTTGACTCTCTCTCCAACTCACATCCCATAGAGGTTAGAGGTCAACATAGGATAGGTGCATGCACATTAAGTTTTTTTTGTTTTTTGTTTGTTTGTTTTCTTTGTTGTTGTCTTTTGTTTGTTTAATTCTTTGTTTGGCATTCCAATTTACTATATAATCAATTCTTTTTGTTTAAAGGATTGAATGCTGAACGCAGTGCAGATAATCAAAAGCTTTTTATTTCACTAAACTACAATTAAACACGGATGTTTTTAGTGAGCTATTTAAATTTGTTCTAAGAGGTGATCCACCCAAAGTTATAGCGCTGTCTTGTTAGACTATCGTGGTTTTATGTGTGTGTGTGTTTACATACGTATATATGTTTGTTTCTCAGGTTCCTGTAGGTCCTCCGTCTGAAGTAGAAAAGATATTTGATGCCATCTCTTACTCCAAGGGATCCTGTGTTATTAGGATGTTGCACGACTGGATTGGCGTTGAGGTGTGTGTGTGTGTGTGTGTGTGTGTGTGTGTGTGTGTTTGCTAGAGTATGTGTGGTTACCATTATGTCTGTGATCTTAATGTATGGTACTTCTTTTTCTTTCTTTATTAGAACTTCCGTACTGGAATGGGATTTTATCTGAAAAAGTTTGCATATAAAAATGCAGTAACAGGTGAGGGGAAAATTTATTAGAATTTGTGGTAATGGCATATACAGTTTGTGCTTTGTGTGTTTTATTAACTATAGTATCCAAAAAATTATATCTGATTTTACTCGACAAGAAGCTGTCTCCTGTAATCCACTGTATATGCTAGTCAAACTAAGATGAGGAAATAACAGCTCACTGTATTTGTTATTTGTGTAAAGATGCACTTATTCAAGCTGTCAAAGATGCTTTGATGTAGATCCAATATGCTGATGGTGTGTGTATATCAGGGTTTCATACAGGATTTTTTTCTGGGGGGAGGAGGGGGGCACACGTAGCAAAATATTTGTTTGACCACACCCACATTTGCTGAAACCACACCCATTTGATTACAATCATCTTAGGTCTAGAATTAGTGACACCAATCTTGGAAGACTTTTGAAGGACCTCAATTAACTGAAGTGAACTTTCACCAAATATTCACATAATAGGCTGAAAAAAGATTACATAAATTTTATGATTACCTGATGCATTCTACGAATGTGCTTGCCATCATTCTGTATTTGGAAATAGGATGGAAACAACAGAATCCTAACTCTCACACAAAAGAAGTTCTGTGCAGACGGCAATATAGGAGGTATGTATGCATGTATGGGGGAGTGGGTGTGTGTTCTAAAACTTTACGTTTATGTTTTTTGTGGAAGATGAGTTTTGTTGGACAGCACAAATAATAATTTTCTTATGATTTCTCTGTAATTATAACGTACCAAAGTTTCTACGTGTATCTCCAATACTTATGTACACATAATGAATTAACAGACAAATTTTCTTGGTAGATTTTGGTGACATGAGGTGGAAGGTTCCCATCACTATAGCAACCAAGAGCAACCCTGAGGCAGTGAAGTTGGTCCTGGAGGGAGAGAGTACAACAGTCACTGTGGAAGGAGTGAATGCAGACGACTATGTTTTGGTGAGGTCAATAAAGGGGTGTGACATCATCGTATAAATACTTTAGATATTAATTCAAGAGTCGTGCCAAAAAAAAATTTTGTCTGTTTTTTTTATACAATAATTATTATACATACAGTACTAGTTGCGTTAATTATAAATACTTATTTTAATTGGATTTAGAATTGCATTTTTATTCAAACCTTGTATAATTTTTTTGTGTTGCTGCGAAGGAAGCACATTTTTGTTGTTGTTGTTGTTGTTTGTTTGTTGTTTTTTATTTTGATTATTTATTTATTGTATTCAGGTGAATCCGGGTCGTCAAGGTTTTTATCGTGTGAATTACACATCAGAGATGTTCTCTACGTTGCTGCCAGCATTGAAGGACAGGTCATTGTGTGCTCAGGACAGACTCGGACTCCAGAGCGATGCCTTTGCTCTGGTAAGATACGTACATACATTAATACCAATATTCATTTTAAATATTACTCCTGTGTTTCATCCTTTGGTCTTTTCTCTCTCTCTCCTTTTTTTATTTTATTTTTTTATATTTTTATTATTATTATTATTTTTTATTAATTAATTAATTTATTTATTTTTATTTTTATTTTTATTTTTTCCCTTCCCACTTTCATTTTACCCAGGTCACATATTGATCATTACTGATAAGTCAATTTCTTTCTTAAATATTCAGTGATCCATTCATTCATTCATTCATTGCCCACCACCTCCCCTTCTTATCTTACTGATTCATGTCTATATTCTCCTTACTCCATAGGCTAAGGCAGGTGTAGGTAGTACAGTGGATGTATTGCGTCTGTTAGCCTCGTACGGTGAAGAATCCTCGTACACGGTGTGGGAGAGTCTCTCCGCCAGTCTGGGATCTCTGGGGAGACTCTTCTCTTACACAGACTTCCATGACAGCTTCAAGAAGTATGTGTGTGGAATCTGTAAGTCCACTTACGACAGGCTCGGATGGAATAGCTCCAACTCCGACAGTAAGCGAAAGTTAAGATGTTGTTATATGTGAACTATGTTTCTTCCCTGTTTATCAGTGAGGGTCAAGTGTTTTTGCACATTTATGCAACATCTTCAATGATCAGAAACACTTCCCATCAAAATAACAACCTACTTGTATCCAACAAGCTGTAAGGGTGTAATGGCCTCTGACTCAGTTGCCTGCCATCTTACCACTAAAAATATATTTTTTCCACTATTTTTGTATTACAAATCAGTGTTTAGTAGATGGGGCCTAAGCTAAATTTTTAATTAAATATATTTTTTTGTTTGTTTAGGCTGTTGCTGTTTTTTTTTTTTTGTTGTTGTTGTTGTTTTTTTGTTTGTGTTATGTAGTTTTTTGTTGTTGTTTTTTTGTTGTTGTTTTTTTGTTTGTTTTTTTGTTTTTTTTCTTGTTTGATTTTTTTTTTCAATCTTCAGTTAATTATCACAATGCATGTTACTGCTCCGTTCCAGAGCCTCTGGATGTTATGCTGCGTAGTCTCGTGATCAGTCTGATGGGTAAGAATGGAGATGAAGGAGTGATAGCAGAGGCCAAGAAGAGATTCAACAGTCATGTGACCAGTGGAGACCCCATCGACTCTAACCTCAAGTCTGCCGTCTTCTCTCTGGCCATGAGTGCAGGAGATGAGAACACCTTTGACCAATTGATGGAGGTAAGGATCATTAAGACTGTGCACTGTCCGTTACCTAATAATTGGCTTCTTCTTTTCTTTTCTTTTTCCCTGTATATCGGACCTGATTTGGAATTGAATTTAAAAGCTATGCGAGCAAACAAGAGAGAGAATAATTTCATTGCAATATCTGTCTGTATCTCTCTATGTAAAACTACTAATCTATTAATGTTCCTATCAACGAAAATTTTCTCACTCATTTGCACTACCCTCGAAGTTTTGGTTTAGATTTGAACCCATACTTAACATCAGTTCTATATATTTAGGTCAGGAGTCATTTAGTTTTGTTGAGCTGTAGGTTGTTGTTTGTGAGTGTATTGTATACCAATGTTAGTACATATTGTGTCGGACATTAAAGTGTAACTTCAACATTCTTTGTCTATGCGTGTTATCTTTAGCTTCATGACAAGTATGACTCGAATGAGGAGAAAGTACGTATCTATCGTAGTGTCGGTAATGGAGACAGTGAGGCTCTCACTGCCAAGTGCCTGGATCTGGCTCTCTCAGTGAGTTCACTAAAATCACTAAAAACTTCTGTTGTACTAAATTCAGTGAAGTTAATTTGTATGTTTGCCAGTTTTTTTGTTTTGTTGTTGTTTTTGTTGTTGTTGTTTTGTTGTCGTTTTTTTTTTTTTTTTTTTTTTTTGTTTTTTTGTTGTTTTTGGTTTTGCTTGTTGTTTTGTTTTTTTATTTTGGGGGGGTTTTTTGGTTGTTCTTTTGTTGTTTTTTTTTGTTGTTTTTTTGTTTTGTTTTTTTGTTTTGTTTTTTTGTTTATTTGTTTGTTGTTGTTTTTTTGGTTAGGTAACGGCAGTAACCTACAGTGTTACTTATTTTTATGACAAATTTTTTTATTTCTCTCAGAATAAAGATAACAATTTCAAGATTTTATTGTATATCACGATGGTAGAATTGGAACTTACTTATTCTTTTTTTAATTGTCACTAGGGCAGGGTAAGATCTCAGGACAGCTGGTGCTTGTTCTTCTCTGCCAGTGGATGTAGCCCCAGGGCACGTGAAATGACCTGGAAGTTCTTGCAGGATAACTGGGCGACCATGAAGGAGAAGTTTCAAGCTTCCTTCCTCTTGGCTAGAATCATTGATGTACGTACGTGGGTTGAGTGTTGTTCAATGAGTTTTATTAACCCTCAGTGCGCATCTGCGAGAGGGTTATAGTAGTTGTCCTGTCTGTCTGTAATGCTTTAATTTTGGAGATTACTGACAATTAACTGATGATTTTGGTATGAACCTACTCAGGCATTGATTGAAGACCTTTTATTATCTTACTTTTTTTTTCTTTTTCTTTTTTGGCTGATGTTTGAGAAAATGTGAATTGTCAGGTCACATCACTTGCTGCCCACAGCAGTTTTGATTTATGCTGGGAATTAACCTAGTGCTGAATCACGTTGAAAATAAATGGCTCTGGCCTGCTTAGCTGCTTCTCTTATGAAGACAGCATTTACATGTACCGTTTTCATTGCTCGAGCTATATTGATACCTGATTACAGTAGCCAATATATTATAGGTTTCTTCTGGAGGATTCGTGTCAGAAGAGCATGCCAACGAGGTGGAGAAGTTCTTCGAGCAGAATCCCTGGCCTGTTGCTAACAGAGTAGTGAAGCAGAACTGCGAGGCTATCCGACTGAATGTGAAGTGGCTGGAGCGAGACAGGGAGGCTGTGAGGGCGTGGCTTACTTCACAGTAGTCTTTAGAACTTTGTTCTGTTAACTCTGAACTATATTACGCCTATCATTGTTTGCTTGAAATGAGTTGAATTCGTTTTGTGTGTTACTTCTAAAGTATCACATTGTTCTCCTAAAAAGTTGTGCTCTGTGTCTCAGCTAATCTTTTCACACTATCTAAATCTTCTCAATAAAGGAGTGGATGGTCAACTGAAGTTTAATAGAGAGAGATAGCTAGTAAAGCTACTTTAGTTAGCCATAACTGAACCTAGCTAGCATTTATTTTAGCAAGCGCTTCCTTACCTTTAGTAACTTGTTAAAACTATTCTGTAGATATGTGTGTCAGAGGTTTTGACACTTTTTGTTTGTTTGTTTTTGTTTTTGTTTTTTGCCACTTCAACAAGATAGCAGTGACAGAATCTAATTACAAGAACATCAGCATCATTAAGGGTAACTGTCACCTTTCTTTTAATTTTTTTATTTTTATTTTTTTTCATTTATATATTTTGGTTTTAGTGTATAGCTAGATATGAACTAGTTAGTAAGTGATAGCTAGAGGGAGCTAAAAAGTGCACCATAAATCAAAACCGGTCGAACATGACACATACCCGCAGTTAATCACCAAGTTGGTTCATATCGAATTGAAGAAGGTCTATTTTGCTTGGGGTTAATCTTTTGACTTGATTCTGGAGGGTTTGCTGCAGACTGCACCAAGCAGATCGGCTTCCGATTTAATTTAATCTCATGGAGCCAATTTCTATCCGGTAAGGTAGGTACCACACCCTCTAACTACCAGAGGTAACTGAGCTCCCTGATCTTGATAACAGACATTGCATAAAATCCTACCCACTACTGGAATTTTGCTCCTTGGAATAATTTTGCAATCTAATATTGGTGGGTGACAACACTCTCTAGGGTTATAACTTACCAAACACTGACTTTGATGTGTCTAACCTCCGTCATGATCAATACAATGTGATTAAATTATTGATGACGTGTGCTTGAAGTATAATGGAAATTAAATTTGTTTATTAGATAAAGATCTTATGGGGCCAGACACAGAAGTGATGTAGCTAATTAAAATGTTAAAGGAGTCTGATGAATATTTGAAACACTTAACTACCAACACAGCATTTGAAAACCTTAAAGTAGTTCAGAAGGTTGAGATATTTGTAAGAATTTAATATTTTTTTCTAAGTTCAGATTTAGATAGTTCCAATTCTGCATAATATTTGTGCATGCTTTGCTGGTTATCAACTTCATTTGATTGATGACTGACTGGATGACATCCTTATCAGTATACGGAGGCATCACAACCTGACTTCATTTTATTTCATTATTATTTTATTTTTATTTTATTTAAAAGTTTTATTAAGTTACAATTATTAATTATCATCATCATCATTATAATAATTATTATTATTTATTATTTTTATTATTACTATTGTTATTATTATTACAATATAAAAAAAATAATAAGTTACAATTATTAATTATCATCATCATCATTATAATTATTATTATAATTCATTACCATAAACTATTGATGTTTTAAGATTTTTATAATAATAATAATAATAATAATTAATGGGAAAAAAATGTATAGCTAACTTATCTTCAGTGAAAACTTTAAATGCCGCATATAACAGTTCAATGGACGAAGAAAACATGCTCTGCTGCAGCTGAATAAAGTTCAATTGTGAGAAACCTTTACCAGACAGTACATTTGGGGGGGAAATGTAGATGAGGGAATTAAAATTTTTAATATCCCAGCATATAAAAAATTCCTTTAAATGCGTAAGTTGTTGGTATTTATTTACATTTTTTGTCAATTGTGACGATGCACTATGCTTACAACAACATACATCTAAATGTGTACATATATAATCTCTTTGTTGTAAAAGAAAAGAAAACACTATTAACTTGTGTTTATTTATAATCATGGATTATTTTGACTGATTATTCTCATTTTCCCTTTATTATTCTTTTAAATACTTATATTATTCTAGAATTATTCCACTATGCAATTTCATGTGTATTATTCCAGAAAAAATGCTAGCATAATTTGGCTGTGCTAATAGAGTAGTGAAATTGATAACCACTGGGTATAAACTTTCAGGTCTTGCTGAGCTGGAACTTTAATTCTTCATTTTACTAATGCCAAATTCCACACTTTGTATCTGCTTTAATATATAACAGAACAATGGAGAGACCACACAAATTCCCTTAGTACATTAAAACTTCGATTTGCTTAGAATTGTTGTTTGCTGTTGTTATTTTTTTTGAGTTTCAAAGAAACTAGATGTGAGAAGCAGAGCTGTAATTAAATCAGTATCACTGTGACCAGTGTCCCTGCTGGTTAGTTGTTTGCACGGGGCAGGTAAAACTATGTATGGTATAATCAGTTAAACACAAACGTGCACTGCAGACTATACACATACAGTGTAGGACCATGAGACACTGAAAAATAACAAAAAACTAAGCAATAAATAACACCAAACTGCTGCAGAGGAGGAAGTGGACATACCCTGATTAACTGCAAAGCTGTAGCTATAGCAGGAAATGACTCCCTTAGATCACAGCAAAATAATGTTCAATAATGTTCAAGTTCTTTAGGAGTCTTGAGACTCTCTCTGTTCTCTCTCTCTCTCTGCTGGGGACAAGCCTCACATTATAAAATAAAATCCATTAAGAGTGCAATACTAAAACAACAATATTTGTAAAGCAATATCTGTTCATTTTGTGATAGAAGCTCTCTGACTGTCTTTCTTATATGTAATACAGCTTAGCTAAAGTTTACATAATAGAGTTTGAACATTAAACATAACAATATTCATTGTACCAGTTCAAACACACATACAAATTTAATTGACAATTACATTCAGTTTCACAATGAAAGAACAATTATTTACCAGATTAAAAGTGTTGAAATTAATCAAAACATGTGTTCACTGATTCAATCTGCAATAAAAAGAATATACTAGTGAAAGACATTCACACCTTAGGTCTAAATTACAGCTCCCTAAGTATAAAACACATGCACACATGTAAACACATTTCTTACTACACACACTGCTTTAAATCGATTTATACTTTTTTAAGAAATAAATTAATTCATACATACATAATGCATACATACATACACATGAACTTACATACATGCATACATACATACATGCTTGCATTCAGACAGACAGACAGACAGACAGTAATTATATTATTATAACTATGGAGCAAGCTGGCCTAGCTATAAATAATTGTCACACACACTTGTTTACTGGATATATTTACATTGTATTCTCTTATTTCACTTCATGACTTGACTGGATTTTCAAGTAAAAACGTACTGAAGTCATAGTAAAATTGCATAGAAAATTAAATGATGAGAAGAGTTTAAAATTGATTTGGTTTAATTATTAACAAAATTTCTTTCTCTCTATAGACTCCTTAGCAATCCATCAGTTTAAATTGTTTGTTTTGTCCTTATGAATATACATCAACTTGGAATTCTGAACTATCAGGACTATCAATTCTTTTCTTTTAACCCAAGAAGCCAAAGAAAACTGATATGCTATAATGACAGAAGTGAATACCAACTGAGTTCTGTAGTTAGTATTTGTATTGTGGCACTTCCACACACACACACACACATCTCATCTCCCTAAGCACTATAATAAATCTGGGAAAGCCAGCGCTACCCTACTTGTCCCCTCCGTTCCTCCCCCCCCCCCTCCACTTCACCCAAGGATTAACAATTAAATGCTCTTAAATGATATGGGAAAAGAAAGAATTCCGTTCAGTAGAGTCAGGACGAAGTTGATTGTCAAGTGATCACAAAAACATGAGGGGTCAAAGTACAAAATGACATATATTTCCAAACATACACATACAAAAAATAAAAACAAACCCACGATTTTGACCTGCATACATATTTAATTTAGAGTAATTGTTTTCTAAAATAAATTACTCAGATAAAACTGCTGCACTCAGTTTTCTTTTAGTCTCTATCAACCAAGCTGAGGCTCCTAAAAAAGAAGGTGCTATATACGGCATATTGGTTGCTGATTAAGCACCTGTCAGTTTTCACCTACAGCCGGTTGTTATATCAAATCTGTACTTTAACTATAAAGATCACTCATCTTAGGTGTAAAGCATCACCAACCTTGGCAATGGAGTAAGAATGGGACCTTTTTTTAATTCCATTGCTAAGGTTGGTGATGCTTTTCCTCTTGATTTATTTATTTATTATTGCTACATGACGACAATACTTATAAATGCAACTCAGTTTCACAAAAATAATTGGGCTAAGTATGTGAAAAATAAAGTGCCTTTATGCACACATCACACTGACACACTGAATAATATACTGTAATGCGCAAGAATATCCTAATATCCAGAGATTGAATAGCAGTGGGCTAATGGAAAGCGAGGCTATAGTTAATATTTTATAGTTTGCCTAGCACGGAAATTTATCACGAGGTTGTTAACATAATTTGGTATAATAATAGTTGATAAGCGTATCAAATGACATTGCTGCTTAAGTTCGTGAAAGCAACTCACCAATATCTTACATGGCCATTAATTTTCATTTAACGGAAGTATTTTAGTAATACTTATTTTAATAGGACTACACATGATCAAGTATACTGTAATGAGTTGGGGGTAAAAAAAGGTTAGTATTTAGGCTTATGAACATAATAAGTTACTAATGCCATGAAAATGATAAAGCAGCTACAAATGCCATGGGTTGCACTATTTCTCCACCATATTTAGATAAAAATACGTGATGACATTAACCCAACTATATTATGTATAACTGTGTGTACCATTATTATATAATTATATATATATATATATATATATATGTATATTATAATATATAATAATTATATATAATATAATAAATATATAATACTTATAGCACGAGTCAGAGTACAATATGGGAAAATATTTTACGAGCACGCAAAATATTTTCACGAGCCAAAGGCGAGTGAAAATGTGGCGTGAGAGTAAAATATCATTCCCAT
>WLWI01004466.1_pt1 | contig 11843 bp, 8 predicted proteins | sample 6701501 | NCBI WGS metagenome assembly WLWI01 (sample SAMN12718690, study PRJNA515312) | sponge metagenome | isolation source: marine sponge | host: Mycale hentscheli | place: New Zealand: South Island, Marlborough, Capsize Point | collected 2014-11-01
AAAGCCATTCTGACTACCTCAGTCACCAGTAATCAGTGAACAAGTTCGCAGCTCTAACAAAACATAGTAGCCAGAGTTATTTTTGTAATTTTAGCTAACAAGTATGGAACTACATACTTACATCAACTTCTTCCAAGTAATGGTGGCTTCCTTAGTATCATCATTTAGCCATTCTGGCTACCAGTGGCACTTGATGACAACCAACAAGCGGCATTTTTATTAGCCCCCAAAAATGACGAAGTTTTGAAATTAAGTCTTGTAAAGGGTTTTCAATGGCATAGTAACCAGTCGCAGTAACTGTTTGGGACTTGAAAAACAAGCGTTACGCAGGAATTATCCCACAATTTGGAGCCCAAGTTTCAAGTAAGACTTTCTTAATACTGTAGTATCAGAAGAAAGTGGAGTCCAGCATAAAAGGCCGTGTTTTTAGGATAAAAACGTTACCCACACGCGCGTTTAAGGGGCATACGTACAATACATACATATATAATATATATACATCATTATACCCAATTTTGCATTGTCCACCCCTAATACTGTCTCGCTCGCTCGCCAGTAAACATATACCCAATTTTGCATTATACACCCATAATAGTATCTCGCTCGCTTTGCTCCCTTGATAACTAGTGATGTGCATGAGCACAAATGGCGAGAGAGCCTGTCTAGTTGGGTAACATAAAACTACAGTATTATTACTATTTTTAGCTTAGTTCATGCAAACACTATATTGGCAGTTATGACCTTTTATTTCAGCAAACATATACAAAATTACTCTCTTACCTGATTAATGGTAACTTCAAACATCAGCCATTCTGATAACTTCAATTACCAGTAACTCTTGAACAAGCTCTCAGCTATGATTAAAAAAATCCACTGTTATTATTTGTAATTTTAGCCAACAAATATGGAATTACTACTTACCTCAATTTCCTGAGTTGGTAACTTCTGTAGTATCAAATTTACGTTATTTTGACTTTCTGAATTACCACTAATTCTTGACAACCAGCTCTCAGCTACAAAAACAAAAGCCATCAATTTTAGCACACAAATACAAAATTACTTTTACCTCATTTTCTTGAGCAGTGTTAACTTCCGTAGTATCAAATTTAAGCCATTCTGCCTATTTGAATTTACCAGTCACTGTTGACAAGCTCTTAGCTACAAAAAATATAGGCCAGAGTATTTTTGTATCTAACAAATATGGAATTATGTACTTACTTCAGCTTCCCTTGAGTAGTAGTAGCTTCCTTAGCATTAATAATAAGGCATTCTGACTACCAATGACTCTTGACAACCAACAATCGGCACTTCGTATCCTCCCTAAAACGGCTAAGTTTTGAAATTACGTCTGGAAGGGTCTTCAATGCCAAGCAACTTTTTGTGTCTTGAAAAACAAGCGTTTTCGCAGGAATTTTCTTTAATGCTGTTGTTGGGGTCAAGCCTACAAAGCAATGTTTTTAGGAGAAAAAAGGGAACCCAAATATAAGTAAATAAAAAATTATATTCATAGCCTTTGTGGATATGCGAGTGTGTGGGTGTAAAACAATGAGAAAGTTGATAATTAAAGCCTCTGTAGACAAGTTGTGTGTGCATCAGCGAGACGAAGTTGATAGTCAAAGCCTCTGTGGACGTGTTGAGTATGTGTGTGGATCAGTTGCCCCATCCATAAAGATGACCAAGGACATGGCTGTCTGGGTGAATACCTCCAAGCAGAGTAGCACAAAGTACCAAGATGAGTGGAGAAGAGAGTAAGAAAAGATACAAAAAGTATTAAGTGGCTTAGAGTGCGTAGCACTATGTACAGTCTTCCATAGCATCATTCAAGGGTGACAACCAATAATAGTAGAGTGACTGTGTTTAAATGTGTTACGTGTTAGGCGCCAGAATAATGTGTACTTATAGAATTTTCACTTTCTATATAATTGTGGCAACTTAAACTTAAATATACGATTATATTTTTTTTAATCACAAATTATACATAGAAATTATCAAATATGTAATTCATCGTCATCATTTTCAGAATCGGATTCATCTTTGTCATCATCACAGCACACATTAGTTGGTGCACATTGTTCGAGTAGAATCGGTAAAAAATAATCCTCACAATTTTTCCTTTTTGTAGCCATGATTGTTCTAAAACTTTGGAGGAGTGAAATTGCCCCCCTTGCAAATAATGATGGTTTTGGGCTCAAAAATTTCTCCACAGAATTGTCAACTTCACTCAGAATACTGGAATAATAGTTCAAGGTATTTTGCATTTCCTCCTGAAGTAGGATTATTTCTTATGAACTGCGGTCAACAATTAAACATGCATTTTAGCTATCAGTTCCTGTTGGGCTTTGGTATGAAACAATAAATTGGGTTGCAAAAATGTGGCCAGAAATGAAGGATCCAAAGCTTCTTCTAGAAGTAGCTATGCCTTTGCTCGCTTCATTAAACATAGCTCGGCAGGAATTATATTGTGGAATTACTTCCAATTTTTTGCTATTTTCTGTCCATCTAAAAAAATAGTAATAGTTTAGTTAATTATGGAACACTTACCAGCATATTTAGCCTTCAACTGTATTAGAAACAGTCGTCTACTGGATGCTGACCACATGGCCTCAGCCAACTGACGAATGTGTTCTTTAGTATACCAGGCCTTCACATCCATATACACAGGATCAGTAGCTGCCCACCTTGACTGTATATTGTTCTTGCTTTCCATTTCTTTCAACTTTTTATCTAACCTACACACAAACACACACACACATTTTCTGAGAGAACAACAAAAGTCTGTTTCATTTGTCAGTAAATGAAGGGGAAGGAGAACACCTTAGAATATAATAAATGCACTTCTCAGTAAGACTGGCTGTGTCCAAAAAATTTGTTAGAGATGTGATCTACAGCTGCATTGTTTGCCCCTTGTTAAATATGGCTGCAACCTAATCCTATGAAATGCTAATAATCAAATATAATTAATAATGACTATTTTTGATTGATTAGACCTACTTTGTAACCTCACGAAAAACTTCCAATAGCACAGTACCATCTGCTGACAATCTCTCTCTAAAATACACAACAACAACAGTCAGGTATGCTTTAATATCACACTAACAGACATAGTCACAGTGAATAACGAACGAACACATCACTATTGATTAGAGAATCAGTTTGGGGAAGTTAGGAGTAGGGTCTACTCAAGGTGAGAAAGGACAACACAGTAGTATCTTCACTTGATACCTGCTGGTGGTAGTGATCAGGGTTTCATACAGAGGGGTGGCCAGAGATCTACCACCCAGAATTTGGGAGCTAAATACTAATGAATTATAATTTGCAAAAAAAAAAGAAAAGCTTTTGTTTGATAATTGTCCAAACTTTTAGAAGTATATTTTGGTCTGATAGTTCTATATGTTCCTATCAAAACTGGGCCGTTTAGTGCATACAGCCAAACACTGATGATCAGTGTGAAGTATATACTCTTATGCAAAGACATGCAGCAAAGTATTGTAGGTTATAAAAAGTGGGTGTGGCTAAGTGTATCGCGGAGTCTCCCCCTCCAGCTAAAAATCCTATATGAAACCCCTGGAAGTGCTGGGCTCGTACACCCCCCCCCCCCCATAACAGGAGGCAATAACTTATAAATTAGGAAACTGGGGTGAATGGGGCAAGTGTTCAAAGGTATTTCAATGCCAGTTTTAAACTAGATAACAGTACATACACTGCTTGAGCTAGACTTTCTAAACTTTGCATGTGGTGTAGTTGATTGCGCACACAGTATGTATGTGTGTTTGTGCACGGATCAAATTAGAGCCCACCTTACTACAAACACAGGTGAAGGAAGATAACAGTATGGGAAATAGCATCACACCAGGCAGCAAACCATGCTCATAGTGATAGCCCCTGCTTTGTGGCACACACACATAAACCTCACATAGCTTCACTTCAGATCACCCATGCTATTCATCCCATGATTTCCCTGGGACTAGTTACAAATCGCTGATACCCATGTCAATTAGATTGAATAAACACAAACTACCTGTACCTTTGCTGAAACAATGAGTGAAGTAATAGAAAGTACTGGATTTTCCACTGTGGCATGGTACCTAAACAAATATTTTATAATCATAGTCATTATCACCAGCCACGCAACTTAGATTTTCCTGAACCAAAGTTTTGGGAAGGATAAGCCCGTATTAAAGAGGGAGTTCCCTCCGGTTTTCTAAATGGCCTTTCCTCCATTCAAAGGTGTAGTGCTCTGCCAGACCTCTGCCTCCTTGGATAAATAGAAGAAAATAGCTAATAGCATCTCGTGTGGGCTTTGAAGAAAGGCCAAACTATCTTTATGTTCACAAGGACCATTCATATACATAAATTGAAACTTTAGTTTTTTTATTTTATTGCATTTCTAAAATTACGATTTTGAACTTTATTTGAGACCACACCCATTTCCTGGCCAGACCACTTGAAATTTGCTTCCTACGGCCTTGTATGGGTAAGAACGTCAACATAATGAGATGGTCTCAATCTCTTTTGTCATTATTCCAAACCCTCTAAGAAAAGACCACATGCGCTGCATCACTTCGAATTCACCATCACTCTGGCCAATCCCTTCACAGCGAGTGGGAGCATATGTAACCTACAACACATGACATGAATAAGATGAAAAATGATATACCACTTTAACTCCAAATAGGTGTAATACAACAACTTCTTGTAATACAATATTGCACATGCACACACTTTATACATTTACCTGGCAAGAAGCTTTGTGTCCAAACAATAAAAACTTGGGAGACACAAATGAATCTTCTCCAAAATATCATGCCTCCCACTTTTCTAAAAAAAATAAATAAATAAATAAATAAATAAATAATTTTAAAAAATAATAATTGGTGAGCGAGCAAGACACTCTCAAAGGTTACACATTTGAAAATCGGGGATATTTGTTTGTTTATATATGTGTAGACGTACATATGTCATTTCGTACTTTGACCCTCACGTATTTTTGTGTTATCTCTGTGTGAGAAGTGGTTTCTATGACATTGAAACCCTTTTACCATATATATGTATTTTTAAAAGTAGACTTCTTTTTTAGTAGCTTGAGTGTTAGAAGTTAAAATCAATCATTTAACAATAGTGTAGTTTTAGGCTCGCTCGCCATTTGTGCTCAAGCACACCACTAGTAATAATAATAATAATAATAATAATAAATATTTAATAATACAACTTTTTTGTAGAATTTAGAGCAATAATCAGAACTATATAAGTGCAAGTTAAGTATTTATACCTCCAGATGTTTGTGTAGAGTACAAGCAATGTCATACATAATGTAAATATCACTATCATTATTACGTTGTAGCAGAGACTCAATTATGTAAACAGCATATGACAATCTACAAAAAACCATCAAGATTGTCAATCAACATTTCCTAACTAAACTCTGCCTTACCTCTCTCCAAGTCTCTTTTTCACACATCACCTTTATAACTGGTGATGTGCTTGAGCACAAACGGCGAGTGAGCCTAAAACTACATTATTGTCAGACGATTGATTTTAACTTCTATCACTCAGGCTACTAAAATAAAGTCGAGTTTTTAAATTACATGTATATGGTAAACGCATTTAATGCCATAGTAATTGCTGTTTAAATTGAAGGGAAAAAAAAAAAAGCAACAAAATCAAATCACATTATTTAAATGTTTCTTTGTGATATTCTTTTTAGTAGTTGTAACACACAATACTTTCACACAACTGAACATACCTACTCAAGACTTACGTTCGTGGTTACTCTAGTGGACAATGAATTTTCAAGTAAATACTGTTGCATAGGGCTTACAACTATGACAAATAGCATATTAATTTACCATCGCTACTAACTCGAATAGAAATGGAACTCCAGTATGTTTTTATTGCACCCGCAAAAGAATTCAAAGCGTTAATCAATTCAATTTCTAGGGTGATAAGCTACGGGTAATGATCGATAACCGGCGGATTCTGTTTAGTGAAGTTTGGGATGGGGTCAAACACCGAGCTAACATAAAAGTACAAGAGGGTCGAAGTACAAAATGACATACGTACGTCCAAACATATACATAAACAAACAAACATCACTGATTTTCAACTGTGTTACCCCTGTAAGTGTCTCGCTCGCTAAGAGGGGGCAAGGTTGAGCTTGCGCTATTTCAAGGAAGTCACAACTTTCATACATATAAGATAAAAAAGGAGCTAGGCTTTCATTACCAAGACAATAATTAGAGCAGATATAAAGTTTTGATTTAAGCTTTTCATTTGTAATCACCTTCATTAGTCACTTTTGAACTTAACTTTTTGCTCACAAAATTGTAAGAATATATTTTAAAGGGAGGGGTGGTGGTGAAGTGTATATATGTATGCATGTATGTATGCATGTATGTAAGTATGTATGTATGTATGTATGTATGTATGTATGTGTGTGTGTGTGTATGGCTGTGTGGTGTAATGGTTGTGTCCTGCTAGTTCAAGCCCATCTAGGCAATTTTCCATCTGCCTCCCACCAGTCCACCAAGCTGTGATTGGATACCTGGCATTTGCTGGGGTGGAAATTCAAGGCCTTTTCTCATGAAACAGCAATGGTACAGGTGGGACTTTGGAAGCCCTCACCACGTGCTGTGAGGAAAGGCCTGTTCTACTGCGAGTTCCTAGCCCGGCTCTAGGAGCTTTGCTTGCACGGCTCACAGTGCTTGCTTAGTGCACAGGCATACTGGCTCTGCAAAATGTGAATAACCACTAGCGGTTGCAAGTGTGTGTGTGTGTATATATGTATGTATGTATGTGTGTATGCATGCATGTATGTGTGTGTATGTATGTATGTATGTATGTATGCATGCATATGTGTGTGTGTGTATGTATGTATGTATGTATGTATGTATGGTGGCTATGTGTGTGCTAACACCCACACTGCCACATTGACTCAGGACCTGAGGTCCTAGAGTTCAAGCCCAACTCTAGCAATTTTTCCATCTAGTTTTTCTATCTGCCTCCCACTAGCCCCATCAGCTATGATTGGATACCTCGCATTTGCTGGGGTGCAAATTCAAGGCCTTTTCTCATGGAACAGCAATGGTACAGGTGGGATTTCGGGTGCCCACACCACTTGCTGTGAGGAAAGGCGAGTTCTCCTGGAGTTCCTAGCCCGGCTCCAGGAGCTTTGTTTGGCCGGCTCACTATGCCTGCTTAGTGCACAGGCATCCTGGCTCTGCCAGGTGTGCATGACCGCCTGAGAATTTGCACCTGCATGTATGTACATATGTATACATATCAACCCATAAGCATGTTGCCAATATTTACCACTGGCTCCATACAGTGGCCAAGCTGAAGTGCCAGCCAGTCTAACACCCAGCAGAGCTGGCCATCACTAAGTTACCAAGCACATGTAGTTCTTACCCTCTCACACATGCACGCTGAGGTTAAATACAAAACAAAAGAGAAAGGCGAAAAAAAATTGTAGTCTCTAAACACATGCGAAATCATTTTTACAATTATTCATTGTTTACAATTACACGTGATTTGTTTCAAAGGTAAATGAGAGAACCAAACACAACATATGGCATATCACTATGGAAGTTGTGGATAAGTTTATAACCTATCTATATAGTGATGGTTTATTGTCTGTTTAATTTAAGGTAGCAATTTGAGGGGTGAGTTATTTTTATCTGACTTTAAAAATTTGATGTGCCAATCAATAGATCGTGGCCCAATCTAGATTGTGCAAATTCATAGAAAGAGAATACAATACACAAGCTATTGCTACAGTTTAAAAAATCAGGTGTCTTGTGCAAGAGTGTACCAATTTAAAGATTTGAAAATAAATCATTGTAGAAGCAGCTGCAACAGTCCAGACACATGGTATATTAATACAGCCAGTTAGGTGGAAAGGGGAATCTCTCAGAAGCTTGCCCCCTCCCATATCAAATGATATCACACAATCTTAAAGTCACTTCCTATGGAGACAATCATGATGGGTGTATAAGTACTCCTCAATACAGTAACCACTTAGATGGTAACTCGGATATTCCGCATCGCAAACTATTGACAATGGTCACATTACCTCTAATGCAAAGAGAAAGATAATATCTTTACTCCGCTCTTTAATGGTACAACACACCCTGTATCCTACATCAGAGCAATACATCACAGTGTGCACTAAACTAGTGATGAAATACCCCAACCTTCAAGACACAGTCGTAAGTAGAATAGTAAGTGCTTGTTTTCACCTTGGTCAGTATCAATTTTTCACATTAACAAATAAGGGTTCTTGGAAAATCTCTCTTCGAAACGCTATCGAAGAGATCATATGATGATCCTCCTTCTCAAAAAAGAGCACGAGTGGAGGAAGTAAGTGCAACTGTCTGTTCAGTATGGGACTTACAACTAATCTGTTGTGTTATAGCATGAAGATCTGGATGATGAGAAATACGCAGAGGTAGCAGCATCCATGAAGACTATTCGCCTTCGAGCCTCCAATAGAGCTATGGGGATGAAGCTGATGGCCCAAACCAGAGGCAGGAGACGGCAGTGGATCATGGATGACAAACCCAATGTTACTGACATTATTGATGCCTTTCCATTGCTCAAGGATCCTATAATAGTAAGCATAGACTAATCACAAAGTTGTGGCTAATATTTTTAACACTTAAATAAATATTATAGTTTCAAAACGAATAATGGGCAGCTACAAAAACATCACAAGTAGTAGTGATGGATAGCTGGAGGCGTTGGAAAGTAATGATTATTAAAGTTGCACAGTAGGAAGCTAGAAGAAATTCAATTAAAAAGCTGCTAGAACAGTATGACATTAAAGATGGTATAACATATGAATATGGTAATACAATCTATTTGAAAACTTTGTCACTTAATACTTGGTGTTCTAATACCAGATTATCAGGACTACATAGCTATAGAAATACGTCTCAAATTAATATATCCTCGAAACACTAAAAGAATCTTATATAAACATGTTATAGTAAGCATTCACTGTGATAAACTCACACACAATTCAGGTGCACATGCTCCATGCAGACTAATGATGTTGAACTGGATGCAGATCACAATGTTCAGTTAGAAACTTTTGGAATGATTGTGGGAGAAGTTGGCTCTGGAGAGGCTCAGTATCTGCTTCATGGAGAGAGAAGATTGATTCTGGAATCAAAAAGATTCATTTATTTACTATTTTTTCATCATTACATTTTTGAAATAGATCAACCTAAAAAATTACCCGAACCATTGCTCAACTTTATTCTACTAAGTCACTGATTTATATCTTACTATTCTATCATCATAAGTGCTTTGTTATCACTTATAACTTATTATTACACTTATCAATATTACTTTACTTTTGCTTAAATATAAACATAAGCGGCGCCAATGTCCCTAATCTCAAAAGAAGCAAGGCCCAATATATTTAGGTACCAAATTCATATTATTTGTGACTCTTTGACTTTTGCAAGTTCTTCCTCCATGCTTTAGCCCATGGTTTATATTTGTCCCTAGAATAGTTTCACAGAAATCTGAGTGGAGAAATGTAAAGCAAGAACGTCTATCACAACTTTGTATACAATTATGGGTGTACCGTATCACCTATATTATATCATACTGGAGGACTATGATTTTTTTTTTTTACTGTACCAACTTCAAATCATTGTAACCGCGCGAATCACTTGTAAACCATCATATGGCAGTGAAGGTCCTCCTCAATTGGAACTCCATGCAACCTTTTGCTAATGATGTCACACTTCCCGTTATAAAAATAGGATCATTACCACTAACACTAACTTGTGTGACTATCCATGTAGAATGCTGTTTAACTACTAGCTCTTCAATTAGTCTATACAACTCTAAAAATCATACCACTAATGCAAGTTTTGTTTACAGATCTCTGCAGCTAGACTGATCTGTCCAATATGTCCTGTTGACGATGTTCAGGATTGAGTGCACCTGAACAACCGCTTGTCATTTGTCAGTAAACATTCCAGTCATTAGCTATAAACATAAACCTTACTCATGCATAAAACATTATTCACGCGCTTGCGCAATCTTTCTACATCACCCAACTACTTCCGGTAATTTATCAGTCTACCTCAATGATGAATTTGATGAAAGTGAATTGTGATTGAGAGTGAGGGCTAGCTAGGTGATAGTTAGTCTGGGGTGGACTCTGGTCCTTCGAGAGAGTGACCATCCATTGGGCTGCCTTACAAACAGCTCTGCTGCAGACGACACGGCCGGACTGAACATGAGGTTGAGGCATTACATGGAGCACATCAGGGAGTACCACGCTGTATCAACGACATTTACCGTAACATGTGGAATGAATGGATGTCTTCGACAATTCAAAACTTCCTCAGCTTAAAACTCACGTGTACCAATGGCATGGAGGTGACCCTAACGTGTCCAACAACCCTGCAGTCTACACGGTACCTTCTCATCAAACACCTCTACAACAGCAGCCAAATGTTCCAAACTTTGAGGGCGTTCGAAACTCCTGAAGAAAAATTAGTAAGGAGAGCGATAAGAAATGAAAAAGACAGGGCAAGGAGGAGGAGAGCTAAAACGAAACAGAAACGGCAGCAAAGTAAAGAATCTGACAGTCTTTTGTAGCAACACCAAGCATGCAAGGAATAGCTGCAATTACAGGGAACATGCATCGCTCGCTTCGCTGTACTTGCATTATAATTGCAGATTGATAAAGCAGCTGCGCTACTGCCAGCACATGGCTAGTGGACTACAAGGATGGGTCTCACTTCAGAAAACATCCCTTATTTTCCACTGCTTCATCTTCTTTACAGATATTTCTGTACAATGATGACCTTGAAGTGTGCAATCCACTTGGCTCGAAAGCCAAAGTTCACAAATTGAGTATGTCACCTCCGTAAACCTAAATACAAGTGTTGTAATTACTTAAGTGTTGGAAATATTGCAGTACTTCAAATTAAGGTTTTCTTAATTTGACCCCACAATAACTCACTTCTATATTATGGGTAATTGTACCATCTCACTCCAGGCATTTTCTACTTCACTCTTGGAAATGTACCACTGAGGTCGAAGCTGTCATCCATACATCTAGTAGCACTACTGAAAGAGAAACATTTGAAGAAATATGGGATGGATCTTATTCTCAAACCTATCGTTTGTGATTTGAAGGAATTAGTAAGTATGATATTGACATGTACTTTGCCAGAAGTTTAACAAAGTGATGTTTATTATTACAAAAAGAAAACAGGACATACCTTTATCTTTAGAGGTGAAGAAAAGTTGTATTTTGGAGCATTGTGGGCCATATCAGCTGACAATTTGGCTAGTCTGGTCCTTGGAGGCTTCAAAGAAAGCTGTACTGCATACAGGATGTGCAGACAGTGCATGGCAACTCAAGATGCAGCCAAGACCAAGGCAAGCAAAGCACATGTGTGAACAGATTATGCCAGTGATTAAATTTATCTGGAAAAAATACACTCATATAACAATTCTGAATTCTTCACAAAAGGAAAAAATAATATGTACATGAATAAATATTTGAAAGAGATAACAACTTGAAAACCATCTTAAAAAAAACAAAAACGAGAATTTCTGGAATGATCTATCCATACAATGGTAATAAACCAATGGCCTATTTTAAGCATAAAACGTTAATTGGCTTTATGTACAAGGAACTCTTGTCATTACAGAAAGGAAAGCCTCGTTTAGCCTATAAAACTTGTTCTCCCAGTTACAATGATTTTTGTGAGCGTGATAACATTTAAATTGAAATCTTATTTCAAACATGCACTTAGTATCTCACTGACGGTTCTCGGCAAGGTGTGTGTGTGTGTGTGAGGGGGATGGGGGAA
>WLWI01004467.1_pt1 | contig 11843 bp, 4 predicted proteins | sample 6701501 | NCBI WGS metagenome assembly WLWI01 (sample SAMN12718690, study PRJNA515312) | sponge metagenome | isolation source: marine sponge | host: Mycale hentscheli | place: New Zealand: South Island, Marlborough, Capsize Point | collected 2014-11-01
GGGGGGGGTGTGGGTGATGGGGGGGGGGGGGGGGGGGATGGGGGGCGCTGTACAATGAATTCCTGGGGGAAATGCGGTGTTAATCATAGCACCAAATTACCACAAAACGCGAATTAGAAGTCTGGGAGAAATGCGGTGTTAATCATAGCACCAAATTACCACAAAACGGGAATTAGAAGTGTGTAGAGACTTTGACATCAAAACAGCATTTAAGTCGGGTAAGACGCTAAGATCACATCTTACTAAAGTCTGCAAAGATACTATACCTATTACCACAGAGTCATCCATAGTGTACAGTTATACCCTGAAGTTGTGGTAAAGTGTACATAGGTGAAACAACTAGAGAGTAAAAGAACATCAGGATGCTTGTAAGAGAGGTGATGAGAAGGTTTCAGCCATATATATATGGTATTACTGGAAGATGTGTGAATGTTTAATTGTCTAATTAGTTGTAATAAAACTTTTTTTTATTTAAAAGTAAACATTCTTGAAAAAAAGGACTATAAGCTTTAAGCTATCACAAGAGAACTTTTTAATTTTGACCAATAAAATAATGATTTAATGTGTATAATATTATATAAACACTAAAATAATGTGTGCATAATTAATCATAATAATAAATCAAAATAAAAGTGAAAATTATATGCTTTTCGCTGTGATTGTAAAGTGATCGTGAAGTTATAACAAGTTACATCTGTAAGATAGTCAGAACCGTTAGTAGTAAATAAAATTGCCAATGAATTTATTACATGCACTTAATATGTGATGTATATTCTTCAATATCTTAGTAATGGTCAGTGACTATTATTTTATACGAAAATCTAAAACATCTTGTATGGGTATGGTCACAGATTCAAACTGCACCTCAAATAAACGTCCGTTAAAAAGCATTGATGCAGAACAGTGAATTACTTTGGAGATTTTTCTTTTGCAACTACTAGTGGTGAATGACCTGCAAACGTTGAGTCATCCTCCCATTAACTTTGAACCTTTTACTTTGCCGACCCGTATGGGTCGGATCATTGACACTTTACCTTGTCAGAATTTTATTTATTTACCCATCTCTATCGTAATGACGTATAGTGTGTTGTGGTGGCACTGCCAGTGGTCTTGTATATTGTGGCCGAGGGCAAGGTGCTGGTTGGAATGTGTGTGTGTCGGTGTGTCAAATTGTGGTTGTAACATCAGTTTCTTTTAATTGAACTAAGCGAACTCCTTTGACTGTGGCGTTGGGCGGGAGAGTTTAAGACACATTATTATTCTATGCAAACCTTTTTTTTTTTAATTGAATAAAACTTATCGAAAGAAACTATTCACCAATGAAACAGTACCTGTCAACCCATGACATTGTCTGCATATTTCATAAAGTGATAAGCAGAATAAGTTTGCATGTCATATCCAGAAACCCACAAATAATTATTTTTAAGCCCCGGTAACTATTTATTCTTACTAGCTCACTGAGACTTCCTCTTGTGAGTTTAACTTCAGTGAGCAGCATAATTAGACTTCGGACATTTCACATCTATTCATTGCACTGAAATGTACTACGAGATGCCTTTAAATATCCTTAGCAAATATATCCATTGTATAAACAATATTGAAATTTTTATTAGGAGTCAATTACATTGTGTTCATTTAATATAAACTTAACATACCTTAAATTTGAGTTGGATATTATTATTGAAGCTTATAAAGTACACTCATCATTGTCAAAGTTAGTGAATTAATTGTGATTACTAATTGGCTATACATAGTACATCTGCACTAGCAAAATTTTGAAATTTATGGCAAGCATTTTTGGCACTATAGTTATATGAGAGCTCTGTCGTGAAAGTTGTCGGCTCTTATTTCACGAGGACGAGCTATTGTCGACTTCAAGGGTAGATGCTGTCACGAGAGGCAGTCTAAAAAACCCAGGTATTATAGATGGGTTATGAATTGAGGGTCCACCCTTATCTCTCTAAAGCTAGTCTTAGGGTTCTAAGTATTGGCCTTATTGTTGACTTAATTGAAAGTGGAATTGTTCTGAAAAAGGGGGCTCTTATAATACACCAGTCAAGTCCTCCTCCCCCTATAATCTGTCCTGTCTTCTCACCCAAGTTAAATACCTACACAATTAACTTTAGTGAGTTTTTCTTACTCTTTCATACCACGTACCAGGGCAATGTTAAAAGCGTTTGCCTGGGTATCAGCAAAGCTGGTTTGAAATAGTGTTTTTTTCATGCGGAATGGGTAGGACAAATCCTTTACCTAGTCGCTCTGCTCGGAAGGTTATGATTACCCCAAAACACCCGTTTGGTATCTTTCCCCCGGATTCTGGAGGAACTTATCAAATGCATACTTCTTACGTTCAGTTTAATTCTCTGTGGGCGTCTAAAAAAGGTGTGTACAAATATTTTAAGCAAATTCTACCTCTGCACTTCTATGAACTCTGAGCTGAAAAGCGTCCAAAAAATGGAGATTTACAGTCTAATTCTAATAAGGACAATAATTGAAGTAACAGATTCGCACACTACTGGCACAGCCTCAGCTAGACCCTTTATTACACAACACCAGCTCGCAAAAATTTATGACAGGATGATAAGAAAACCCACAAGTTTAATTGCATTCCACTATTACCAAATAAGTGCATTGGAGTTACCAGACCCTTCCTGGGGAGCAATCAGGTAAAGAGTCCGGCCCACGAGACTAATGGAAATCAGTGGTGGGCAATGTTCAAAAAGAACCATTCTAAGTTGACACTGTCAGACTGATTCATTAGAAAAGTATCAACTGTTACTATCTTAATTTAAATTTTAATAGACAAATCTCTAACTGAAAATATGATTTTGCGTTTAAATACACTATTCGTAAGACATTGAAACAAAGGATGAATGTTCTTTAAGAGTAAGACAATATGTACATAAACACAACTTGAGACAAGATCAATAATTGCTATACCTACTTTACAAGGTTGAGTAAAATAGCTAAAATGGCGTGTTTTACCTTGTGCTTCACTCTCCTGGATCACAAAACTGAAGAAGGGAGTCAGAAGAAGTAGAACATACACTGACTAACTGAGGACAACAGCAGCGCTGCAGACTGAGCTCTCCAATACATGGGCAACGAGGTTGGCGACGAATTTCTTTACATACACTAGTCTACTGTGGCAATAATAAAAGTTAGCTAGAAAAAAAACGTCGGACAAGTGAGCGACGATTTTTTTTTTTATCACAGTAAGTTTAAATTTAACTTTCCCAACTTACTTCCTCTGAAGCTGTAGCTATAGCTCCTCCCTCTTAGCAAAGTGCATGTATTCTTTCATTAGACTGCTATGCTAAAATGGTTCGTTGTGACATACACCTTTTGAATCATTAATATACTGCAAGGATTTATAAAGCTCATTACACGGCAGTATTTCCTGTGGGAGTTGGAGTGGTCTTGTGCCCTCTGAACTTTTGGCCAATTTAAGTATATAATAATTCTATATTTATAATAATTATTTTTTTTTTTACATTAGCTATGTGTCTGACAAACATGTCAGGAAAATTAAATGATTACTGATGACAGAAATTATTTATTAAGCACTCAGGTTGGGTAGCTAGAGAGCACCCAGATGACAGTATTTTACGAAGAAGGAAGGAGTTATTTAGAATCACTATTTAGTTAAAAACCAGTTGAATGAATTATACTCTAAACTTTATTTTATTATACATTTTACTTAGTGACACTTGCTCTTTGCATCAGACCATCTGAATCAGAGGTTTAGCTATGTGTAGTTTGACTTTTTATCAAGTGTAACTAGTGAGGCTCCAGCAGGTGCTTTTCTAAAAGGACATTCTTGGTACGTAGTGCATAAATAGGAGTGTAGGTGATGAAAAATATGCAATAGAGTGAGGATTTGAATAGGAGTGCTAATTAGTCTGGTTAGTGCAGGATTCATTTGTCTGGTCAATTACTGGATCCTAATTACTTCTAGCACTTTCCTCTTCCAGTAATAGCTTTCTTATTTCACAACTATAGCACCATCTCAGTCTATCTGATGTTTGTGTGTGTAGGCATGCACAGCATTAATGCTGTTGTTATCTCTTTGAAGTTTTCTTCCTGTTTCACTGATAAACACTTGACTTCAGTCCTGATGACATGCCACCTCTAGACTACTCCTGTCTTCTTCACTTGTGTTACTTCATTCTTTACATTCACTAATTTTGCTCTTAGAAAACATGGTAGATAAAGTTGCCATCACTAGCAGCACGCAATCATCTTTAAAGTTCTGAGGCCAATGAAGAAGAAGAACATGTTGGGGTACGGGGTCAGATGATTGTCTAGCAAGGCATTGAATTGAATGTTCATCAGAGCTGGCCATTTCTTCTACCAAATGCTATAAATTGTGTCTCACCAGTTTGTGGTACTTACTCCCATGGGAGATAATAGAAGAGGATGGTTGACCATGTGGAAGTGCTGTGGTTGATGGGTCAGCAGATAGCTGGCTGACAGTTGGTAAATAGCACAGGATGTCTTCAGTGGTTTTCCAAACCCTGGGCATGACTTAACTGTGGAAAGGACGGAGGTCATCTAATATATCTCAAATCAAAGTATCTTCACTTTTCATGACATTCAAGTTCTTATTATCCATACAAATACCAAGGCTACACAATGAAACATAATATATTGTATTGCACTAAAATTGTTCTTCCAACTGCCCTTGGCAAGAAGTGGTAAAGTTTTAATTAACATTTTATAATTGTGAAAACTATTATCAAATTAGCATGCAACCACATTAGGAGTGTATATGGCATCTTGTGTTAATTTATGTCATCGTACCAGTTTATAACTGTTATGATTACTCATGCTCCAGCTTTTATTTCCTATTTCTACGCCTCTTGTAACAATATACAATTGTGATTTTTCATCATCAACCAAAGTTCAATTCTTCTTTTCCATTGTAAAAGTGTTGTTGTGTCTTTGGTTCTCTAGCTGCACCTTTATGATCACTGAAATATTCCTAAAGTAAATGTAAATACAAACTAATAAAAATCATTTATACAACATCTCAATCAATCCTAGAATAACAAACAGCTTAATTAAAAAAGTAATGATGTTTACAGCCAGCTACATAATGTATATTCTTCTGTAATCATGTTTATATCTCACAATTTTATGCATTATAATTACAGTTTATTAACCGAAAAATAGCTTTACTCTATTGACTCTTCATGTGTCAACAAGTATTTTTCACAAAAAGAAATTCAGAAAGCTTTGTATAAAATTACACAAAGTGAAACTACCAAAGTCTCATCAGAAGCGTAAAATTGCAAAAGAAGCCTAGCTACTTGGTTCTCTCCCTGCCACCAGAGTGTCAGAGAGCACTTACACAACCATCATCATTTTTCAAGAAGCTGGGAGCATGCAAATATGGATTTTACTGGATTGAAGTTTGAGACAGATAGTCTGACTCAAGTAATGAATGGCTAATCAAGATATTTGTTCATAAAATGAAAAGCTTAGCACGGCCGTGTTCATGATGACCCAGTCAGATGATTGAAGATAAAAAATAAAACCAAATCAATCAAGAGCAATTTATGTCCAATTGTAGTGCATCAGACATATTTCAACAAATTATTTATGATGTTAAAATATGCCGTGATGATACAGGTTCAAAGAAGATACAATGCCATAACAAAAGCTTCCACGATATAAAAAAGACCTATGTTGTATTTAATCTATTTAAATAATTACACCAAATAGTTTGAGTAATTAACACATTAAAATAACTGCTTTAAAAACTAATGTCAGAATGTGATTCTACACCCCAGAAAACCCTATGCTAGATATAACTGCACATATGTTGAGAATATGATAGTCCAACTTTAATTTTTATAGGTGTGAAATTAGCAGAGTTCCCCACAGCTAATAGATGTCCAGCAAGTGATTTTATATAACTTGCTACCTGCACAATAGGTACAAACCATAAATATATTATATATCAGTTTGCTAGTTGGCATTACGTCATAGTTTATCAGATGGATTCTGATGAACTATGAAGTAATGCTGGTAATCTATATGGTACTTCACATCCCCACAAACTTGAAGCCTGAACTTCTTTGTGATAGCATAATATTTAGTAAAACATGCATTGACACTCAATCATTGTACTTACAATGACTGGAGAGCAAGGAGTCCCATAATAATCAAGCAGCGCAGGTTCAATTACTACTATGAGTAATTGCAACGATCCAAGACTACTTCCGAATCAGGCGTGAGCCTAAAACACATCTGATTCTCTCAATAATTAGCAATCTCCAAATACGCCTTGTTCTGGTACTCTATCCGAATCTGGAAGTTAAAACGTAATTTTCACATCCGTTTACATGCTAATCTCGCGGAGCAAAACCCTTTAACACCCTTTACCCGCTACAGCGGGTAAAGGGTCTTAAAGAGTCAGGCTACATGAGACTATTTACCCGCTACAGCAGGTAAAGGGTCTCAAAGAGTCAGGCTACATGAGACTATTTATTTGCAGGATAGTCCTGCGTAGCGAGACCCTTTATCCGCTGCTCTCTCAGGAGGTTCAGCAACTGGGAGATTGCGATTGTTACTTGGTAATCTATTGAGTTTGATATTTTAGCGACTCCTTTCTGTCTTGCAGTCGAGTCTCCAAAGTCTCCAAAGGGAGGAAAAATTCTGTAGCAACCGCCCTGTGTTAGGACTGTTCTCTATTTGGAGTTTGATATTATATTAATGCTTTTTTTTAATTCAATGGCTTTATTGCCCCACACAAATGTATACATTTTTTGACCTGCTAATGTTTGAACAAGGTCTCCAAGCTTACATAGCCTAGATAGGCAGCTAACAATAAAAGAACTGTAATTAGACGAAATTATTTGACGAAGTTAAAAAAATGATTATGTGAATAATCTACTTAGCTACAAGTGAGTGACACCGAAATCAACAGCCAATTGCCATATTGACCAAAGCAAGAGTGCATTCATAATGTCAGTATGACAGTTTACAATGTGTCAACTTGACTGACTTTCCCAACATACACAATTGGGTTGTGTATCATCACATAATATTGACTATATGTGCAAATGTAATCATAAACATGTTATTAAAATTCAACTAAAAGTTTATCATATCTATATTATGGAATGTAAACAGTTATGGATTTTGTAAGAAAACATTAACGTTATTCTAATGTTTGCTGTGAATGAATTTATTTCGTTATTGCCTAACTCACTGTCATTTATATATCCAATAAAATAATTACAGTGGAAATATCTACACTGCTCCTATTTTTGCCATTCTATACTATAAGTGTCATTACACAAAAAAGTTCTAATTTTAAGGATGAAAAAAATGCATGAAAACAATATTGTCATCATGATACTGAACAATTTAATGACGTGATCAACAGTCTTGTATTTATGAAATTACATGGATATTATGTGATAAATTATCTGCTTCATTATTAAATAATAATTCAGTGGTAACATCAGTGAGTGGATTAATTGTTTTTCTACATCTTGTTGCCATAGATCTATATGACCAAGTGGCTTTGATGTCATTTGTCTCATAATAATTTACTAAATATCAGGTGCTGTTGAACTATGAACTTATATAGTTCGAATGTTATTGTAGTGAGTTTCAATTCTAAATATTAATGAACTATTTATATGAGAATAATTAAATCATACTGCTACTATAGATGGGAAGGAGACTGATTCTGTGACACTCTACTCTTGTGTCACGGTGTGCTTAGCTGTATATTACTCCTCAGTACTTTAGCTTAAAAATATGTGCAGTTCCTTTGATATCATTTTGCCTGAGAAATTAAATAGACAACAGCACAGTCATACTAAATCATGGGTAAATATTTGGGCATATCACACTCCGACTCATGCAATAAGTACTATAGACATAATTACTGTTATAAAAATATGTTAACTTGATGATTCAAAATAAAAGTAGGTCTATAGTAAGGAGTCACTAATTGTAACAATTAATCATTTCATAATCAATTACAGATAGAAATAGAACAAATTCTTTAAATGCAGTTAGAAATGATTTTGAGAAGTGGTTAAAAATAAAAGTAATAACTTAATCAAACACAATGAATGACACTTTCAGTTGATAACACAAACTATTATGCACTGTTATGCTAAATTTTACAAGTCTTGTAAACATGGTAGGTTCCAAAGTTTTACTTAAGTGTGGTGCTTACTCTTCATTAATAAATGAACTAGCATAGAGTATTATGAGCGACATGATAGTCACAATTAATAATAGATAAAGCTTAACTATATGAGTACATTTTATGGATAAGTTCTGATGGTCAACAACTACATAAAAATATTATAAAAACTTTAATAATAAATACACAAGGTCACAAAATTCATCCTTCATGGCATATCATATAGATATTCTTTGTCAAAACTTTGATTATATAACTTTATTAATTCATTTTTATGAGTTGCATGATTGACCTTCTGATGTTAGACACAGAGGTGGCTGACAGGGCTTCAATTTCATTACAGACTGAAGCATTCTTATTAATACTATACTAGTGAAGAGAACCTATAATCCTAAATTTTATACCTACACCGACATAAACGCTGGGATTTATGAACACAGAATAACCCAAGAGCAATGAATAAAAAATGTTATAGTTTTTGTCCATATTGTGTTTGAATTCTATCAACATGTTTATCTAAGTCGGTTGGTATTAAGAAAGCCAAAGAAGTAAGATTTCCCTTCTCTATTAAGTTTCCACATCATATAGAAAGTTTTCATCTTAATTAAATAATGCTTGGTCAATTAAAAATAATTTATGAGGGTAACACAAAAAGTTTTTTTACAATCGTTTTTTTTCTTCATGCATTGTATTACATAAGCATAAGTATACTTCAGTCCTGTGGTATCATTATGTCTATTAACTCTATTATACACTCTGAGTTGTGCGTCATCATAGGATTGATTCAGATATTTTACATATGATTGTTTATATCACTAGCAAAATACTATTTGCACAGTATACTATCTACATTGTCTGTTAGTATTCTGGTCATCCAAGTAGATTTGAAAAACTCTTCACTAAATTTTATATGGTACCTAGTTGTTACTTCTGACAAAAGTATAATATACCATACGATTTCAGCTATGTTGAAAGTAATTTTTTGTAATGTATAAACAACTTGATGAATTTCCTAAACTGATCACTAGAGAATACTCATGTAAGAATAAGTACATACAAAAATTTTAATTGTATTTTTCCAAATCTATGCAATACTAATGGGATTGTTTTATGTTTGTTAACTAAGTGTCATATTTTGAGCCAGTATCACAAATATATAGAGGAAGACGCAAAAACTATATTAAAGCTTAGTTTATGCTGCAACAAATTTGCATCTGCTTAACTGATAATAATATAATAAGTTGTGATTTTTGTTCAGCAATTATAAACTAACCAAAAAAAAAACACCCAACATTAATAACAAATTATAACATGTAAGTGAATCATTGTCATGAGATCTAACTTTGTTCTATTGTACACTTTCATAAAGTGGAGTAGGACCAGACTGTGATACAATGGAATGATCTTTTTCTTAACAATGTCATATGACAGATTAGTCTCACAGGTGAAGTCATCAGTTGGTGGAGTAGAAATGACATTAACTACACCATATGATACATTGTTGTCATACTGAAGAGAAATCTAAATATAACGTGAAAGCATATCACAAATTATTAATTATTATTTTCTCTCATTCTAATTTTATTTGCCGAATTAATAAATGTTTCAGTTAATCTGTATTTAATATAGATATATTTGATGAATAAATTAAAGTTAAAACAACTGAATATCAGCTCATTTAAATTCACATATTTTTGGCTACCTATTTAATTTTATTTCTACTTCTATTTAATTAAAATAATATAATGTAATTTAACATGTTTTCTCAATAATGTAAATAGGGAATGCTTGTAGAATATCAAGAACTCTACAAGATATAATGCAATGATTCAATTATATTGACAAATAGCTATAATATTTTTCGTATTTAAATACGTACATCTGAAGCTTTTGTTTTCCTTGAATCAGATCTTCATACAAGTAAATTTTAGTAAAATATTGACATAATAATTTTCTGGATACTTACCTTCCTCCGGTTTTACAAGGAAACTTATCTATTGACAACACAATCATTCATGTAATAATCCTTGCCATATCATTGTATCTTACAATTTCTAATTCGAAATACAAAAGTGACAAAAGATACCAGTATTACTATAATTATAACAGGCAGGCACCAAAACACCAATGCTATTATTATTAATTATTGCTTAACTTAAAGATGTGGTTTCAGCACCTGCTTAATCATATGAATAATAGTTACCACAAAAATATTTTTTGTCCTCCTGACCTGTTACTGCTGAGCATAAAAAAAGTGAACATACAATTGTTGTATTGAAATCACATCATCTCCTTTGATATCAGTGACAGTGAGGGTATATTGTGTATTTACATCAATACTCACTTATACCTCTTAATTATTTTCTCTTATAGAACCATTGATATTACTATTAGTTGATGATTATATTCATAATATAAAATTGTTTGGCTTACCATGGTGGCGTAGGTAAATCATTAGTAGGATAACAGATATGACCACAATAATAGCCACAATAACTACCACTATACATACAACTATCACAATTACATTGCTTCTATTTGTAGCAATGGTTGGTTTATCATCAGTAACATTTGGTTCTGTATATATAACACAATATTAAATAAAAATATGTAGTATCAGTGAATTACATTACCTGTCATAACAGAGCATACAAAATTGGATTCAATATAAAGTTCCCGTAACATAACCACATCATCTCCATTGATATCAGTGACAGTGAGGTTATATTGTGTGTTTACATCAATATTCACTAGCTCATAATTCTTTCCCAGTATTGAACCATTGATATAACTATTAGTTGATGATAATTCAAAGATACATCCACTATAATTACATCCTATGATATAGTCACATGATATGCTATAATTTCCACTCATTGTAGGGCAAATATTAACTCCTTCAATGTCATTAGTACCTAATAATGAGACGATATCCACATTATAATGGATGTATGCTTAGCAAATGTTCATAAACTTACAGAATTGCTGAGATTCAGAGAATGCTATTCCTAAGCTGTTGTTAGATATAATAGTTAAGTTGTAAATTAAGCTTGCACTTAAACCAGAAAAAAATGCTGTCATCACTGAGTTAGATAGAACAATTTCTGATGACAATGTAGACTGAGTTGCATTTTGAGCTTGAAGCAAAGCATACAACATATTATTACCATCTAGTGAACAATTTGCCGTCTAAACATTTAACAAAGTAATTAGAATCAGCTATTATTGTATAATATACATATGTGACCGTCTATAGGAAAACCAGGCACAACGCGGCACCCTTCGAATTTTTTTTTTGCACTTACGGAGTTGTGGGCGTCCAGATATTGAGCTCTCCAAGTTTTATCGTCGTAGCTTAAGTCGTTCCCGCTATAATAGACCTAACCGTTCCCTTCAGTCGGCTTAAAACAATACATTTTTAAGAAATCGATCGATCTTTTCTCGATATTACGCACGCCGCGTTGTGCCCGGTTTTCCCATAGACGGTCACATATACATACCTGTATAGTCAGATTTAATGAGTAGGAGTCCCCCACTCTAAACAATGAATATTCAATATCATTTGTAGAAGGTATGTAAGGTAGAGTCTTGTTTACACATGAAGGTGGACTTTGTCCTACTATATTAGTAGCTGTGATACACATGGTAAAGGGATCACATGACCTCACTC
>WLWI01004468.1_pt1 | contig 11843 bp, 8 predicted proteins | sample 6701501 | NCBI WGS metagenome assembly WLWI01 (sample SAMN12718690, study PRJNA515312) | sponge metagenome | isolation source: marine sponge | host: Mycale hentscheli | place: New Zealand: South Island, Marlborough, Capsize Point | collected 2014-11-01
CCCCCCTCTTCATTTCATTAAGATGAATTTGCACATGATATTCCTACTAATTAGAGTGCGGTAACCATGTCCCATTATAAACACTAGCACTGGATCCAGCCAGTATTCATGTATGAACACTAGCACTGGATCCAGCCAGTATTAATGTATTAACACTAGCACTGGATTCAGCCAGTATTAATGTATTAACACAAGCACTGGATCCAACCAGTATTCATGTATTAACACTAGCACTGGATCCAGCCAGTATTAATGTATTAACACTAGCACTGGATTCAGCCAGTATTCATGTATTAACACTAGCACTGGATCCAGCCAGTATTAATGTATTAACACTAGCACTGGATTCAGCCAGTATTCATGTATTAACACTAGCACTGGATCCAGCCAGTATTCATGTATTAACACTAGCACTGGATCCAGCCAGTATTAATGTATTAACACTAGCACTGGATTCAGCCAGTATTCATGTATTAACACAAGCACTGGATCCAACCAGTATTCATGTATTGCAAGCACTAGCACTGGATCCAGCCAGTATTCATGTATTAACACTAGCACTGGATCCAGCCAGTATTCATGTATTAACACTAGTACTGGATCCAGCCAGTATTCATGTATTGCAGACACTAGCACTGGATCCAGCCAGTATTGTATGAGTAATAGCACGGGTAACCGTGCTATTCGGATTAATTGGCGATCGAGCAAGACACTCTCAGGGTTAACACAATTGAAAATCGGCGATATTTGTTGGCGAGCGAGACAGTATTAGGGGTGGATAATGCAAAATCGTGTATATGTTAGCCCGTTACCTGAGCGACCCCGCTTGTCGTTAAGAACTATAAATCGGATACAGTCTGGTATGCTCGTAAAAAAATGTATTAGCGGGGAACTGATATAGTTCTTAGCAACCATAATTATGATGGAAGGCAGATCAAAGCAAAATGGAATAAAGAAGAGTTTGGGTACTTTAATACAATTACTAAGATAGCTCACGCTACATACTTTGCTCGTTTGTTTATATTTGGGCTATAAAATAGTTATAAACCAAAATCATTAGGTTTGTATTGCGATTTATAAATCCAAAATAAGCGCCAAAGTGTGAGAAAATTCCTGCGAAAACGCTTGCTTTTCAAGAAACAAAAAGTTGATTCGACCGGTTACTATGGCATTGAAGACCCCTTTTCCAGACTTCATTTCAAAACTCCGATTAAGGGATATACGGAGTGCCGATTGTTAGTTGTCAAGAGTCATTGGTAGTCAGAATGCCGTAGTATTAATGCTAAGGAAGCTACTACTACTCGAGGGAAGCTGAGGTAAGTACGTAATTCCATATTTGTTAGCTAAATATGCAAAAATAACTCTGGCCTTTTTGTAGCTAAGAGCTTGTTGTCAACAGTGACTGGTGTTCAGGACACCTGAAAAACCGCCAGAACTTCCTAGGACTCCCGAACTCTAACTTGGACTTTCATTGTCAGTACCCATTAACACTTGTCATACGCACACACATTTGTCTCTGGTTTGCTCCAATTCTTACCACATAATGATATTCATTGAGATAGAAACCCAATGCTGGTGTATCATCTTGCATCTCATAAATATGAATTGCATGTCTTTAACGTTTGCCATCTACGCAAAGGTCAAACTATACTTGCGCTTGCGACTATAGTTCTTAGTCTGCCCAGACCTGCAACGACGACAAAGTATTCGTCTTCCTGGAAGCTGTTAGCTCGCATTGGCGGTGGTTAGCTAGAGGGAGGCGAAGGTTCTGGTCCTTCGAATTGTTAGCTCAAGGGTCGGGTCAACAAGGCTTGAGGATTTACAACCCTCAAACAATGGTCCTTCGAGTCGGATCTGGCATTGTACAGAGAAGGTTAAAAGAATCAGAGTTTTCTGCTATCATTGGCTATTGAAGTCTTACTGTACTAGAAGTAGTTTCGAGTGATTGCTAGCTAGCTCACTATTTCGTTTCGCTCATCTCGTCTTCGTGGACTACTCTTCACTCTACGTCGACACTCCTCATCATTGGAACGACTCGCCTTCCTGCAGTCATCCTCACTTCGCGTCCGAACTTCCTATCGTACACCCGAACAATCTCATCATGACTGATTTAGCACGACTCAAGAGCAAGAGGTCCTCCGTCCGAGGAAAAATCACGAGAATCATCAAGGCCACAGATAAGCTGCTCTCAAACGACGTCCGAAAGCTGGACGAGGAAGAATTGCAGATGAAGCTCCAGTCTCTCCAAGAAGCCATTCAGGAGCATCAGGCAGCCTATTCAGACTGCTGGATGCCATGACGACTGCCACAGAGGAAAACACAGAGGAAAACACAGAGAAAGAAATTGAATCAAACGCAACAATGGAAGCTACTTATGAGGATTATATGGACAAGGTGGCTCGCTCTCTCAAACTGATCTCACTATACCAGAAGTACCGGCTGCACCTCGGAGCAGCTGAATTATGGATGGAGCATGCCACAGTGGCTTCTGCCGACTTTCTTGCCCAGGGAAGAAAGCATGAGAAAGAACTCGGTGATCTCAGTGTCAAAATCGAGCCGTATGAAGAACATCCTCTCTTCAATCCCCTTGTCCCCAAGGTCAAGCAAACTCTAACCAACATCAGAGCCAACATACTGAAGTCTGGTGCATCAGACCTCACAGATAAGCCAGCTTCCACCTCAATACCACCTTCTGTTTCTGGACGCTTTTCAGGGCCTTTCGAGCTGAAAATTCCTTCCTTCTCTGGAAGAATCCGCGACTTCCAGGGATTTTATGACAGGTTTACGGATCTTATTGCTACTCATGCCAGCAGCTATTCAGATGCTGACAAGTGTTGCCTTCTAGCAGAGGCCATGGAGAACCTCGCAATCAAAACCATCGTTGAGAAGTACGCCCAGGGTCCTTCAGGCTACGACACTGCCATAAAAGAACTCAAACTTAGATACGGCAGAGCCTCTGTCGTGTTTCCAACCTATGTTCGGGAATTCGTCCAGCCTGATTCCTATGACTATTCTCAAGAGAGTCTCTTACGTGCACTGGATAGGACGCAGCATTTCTATAATGCTATGGAGAAGATCAATGGGGCTACGCTTTCTCAAGTAGCGGTCACGCTCGTGGCCATGAACTTCGATGATGAACTCTCCAAGGAATGGATTAAGTACATTGGATCATCAGAGGACCTCCCAACAATCAAAGACTTTGTCGCATTTGCTACCCCGCTTACTCGGAACTTACCAAACAAGAAGCCTTCACCTCCAGTACCTGCCGCACTTGCAAATCAAAGCACCACAGTCTGCTCCACAAAGATGTCAATCCACCATCAACTGCACCTTCCCATACAACCATGATGACGTCAGGCCAACCAAGTCAGAGTCCAACACTCTGCCAAAGACTGTACTCAAATGTGGATTTATTCACATGGCAATGGTCACCCTGATGAATGGTGATCGATCCATTACTGTCAGAGCTGGCATGGACACATTCTCTGCCTCTTGCGTCATGACTGAACGTGTAGCTTCCCACCTTCAACTAGAGCGATCACCTCTACACATGATCATGGCTGGAGCAAACTCAGACAAGGACCTCAAACACTGTGTCACTGTCAAGATCAGTCCCACCTTTCCATCAGAAGATAGTGTTGAGCTGACGATGGCAGTTACGCCAAAGCTCCCGCCGTCGACACCACCTCCTGATCCAGAAGTCATCACACTCAAAATTTGCAGCATGCCGACGGTGACTTTGGAGGTCGGATGGACGTTCTCATAGGGACACTTGATCTACCTTTATGCCTCAACCCAGTTCCCAACCGTTTCTGTCCTACTACAAGAGTTGCCGCCACTTCCACCATCTTTGGGTGGACGGTGACTGGACCGCTGCCTCCTACTCAACAAGTTCCTGCACTTAAAGTAGAGCTCAAGGAGGATGAGACTCACTCTCTCTGCCAGCAGCTATGGGATATGGAGAAGGTACCTGAGGTTTCTCGACACACCCCTGAAGAGGAATCCGCTCTTCAACAATTCAGCTCTCACCTTACTAGAGAGTCTGACGGACGCTACTCTGTCAAGTTGCCCCGTGTACACTACCCTCCACAGTTGGGTGACTCCAGAAGAATGGCCACCAGTCGCTTCCTTTCAAATGAGCGAAGCCTATTACGTAAAGGCAAGCTGGATCAGCTCCTGCCAAATCTCAAGGCACTTTTTCCAAACCTCAAGGCAAACGTGAAGAAAAGAAGCCATCCTCTAGGTTAACCACTTGCCCTTTGTGCAAGGCAAGCTATCATCACCTCTCCAGATGTCAGACTTTCCTGGATTACAACCCTGGACTGCGTCTCAACTATGTGAGACAAAGCAAAGAATGCGTTAATTGCCTTCACCACAGCCATCAGGTAGCACAGTGCTCTGTTTTCAACACCGAGATGGAAAACTACTTCAAGCTTGATCATGCTGAAGTCATACCACAGAACGAACTCTCCAACAACGAATACTACCTACCAGTCCATGGAGTCTTTAAGGACGGTTCCACCACTACTAAAGTGCGTCCTGTGTTTGACACCTCAGCCCGAACATCCTCTGGCGTCTCACTCAATGACCAGTTACTAGCTGGCCTAAATCTTTATCCCTTCATCACGGACATCCTTCTTTGATTCCGAGTCTATACCGTGGCTCTGTCAGCCGACATCGGAAAGAGATCTACCTAGCTGAAGAAGACCGTGACCTCCACAGATTTCTCTTCAGGGATTCTTCAGGCATCATCACAGACTGTTGCATGAAACGTGTGACATTCGGAGTGAAATCGTCACCATTTCTAGCCACAAGTGTTTTGCTCCACCACGCCTCCACCCATCGACACACCCACCCTCTTGCCAGCCAATGCATCGAGGAATGTTTCTATGTGGATGACTTGGCGCTAACACCGTTGACGAGGCCATGAAGATTCGTGAGTCTACCTGCAACCTTCTTGAGGAAGCTGGCATGTCTCTCCGCAAGTGGCGCACCAACTCAGACGACTTCAGAGCCACCATCCCTGAACACCTAGTGGAAACAGCAGATCTCTCTTTGCCATCAGCACACAACTCTCCAAAAGCCTTAGGCATTCATTGGCAAGTCACCAGCGACGCTTTACATGTTGCCATTCCGATTGTCCCACCTGACAAGTCAGTCACCAAACGTCAAATTGCTTCTATCACGGCACAGGTGTATGACATTCTGGGACTATTCGCACCATGTGTTATTGTTGCCAAGCTTCTCCTCCTTCAACAACTATGGAGAGACAAGATCAATTGGGATGACATCACCTCAACAAACATTCAACAACAGTGGAAAGTTTGGACTGATGAACTCCCTCTCATCACCAACCACCCAGTTCCTAGACGGTACTCACCCAACTCTTCTCCTATCATTGCTACCTCACTACAAGGCTTCTCTGATGCCAGCAAACTTGCCTATGGTGCGGCCGTTCAAGTGCACGCAGACGGCTCCGTTTCCACTGCACTCGTATATGCCAAGGCTTGCGTCTATCCTTTAAAGAGCAAGACTATTCCTCAGATGGAATTGCAAGCTGCAACTATGCTGGCCGACCTCATCCATTATGTGGCAAGCACACTCAAGATCTCTCTTCAGAATGTTCATCCGTGGACGGACTCCGAAATCGTGATTCACTGGCTCCGACGAATGCCTTGTACTTTGGACGCCTTTATTTCCCATCGTGTAGCTCGCATACAAGACACCCTCCCTGACAGTTCATGGCATCACGTCACTTCTGCCGACAACCCTGCTGACCTTGCTAGTAGGGGCACCACTGCTATGAAACTGACAGAATCTGATCTCTGGTGGCACGGCCCTCCATGGCTTCGCCTTCCTGAGTCTCAGTGGCCACCATCAGGGGTTGGGTCCCCGCCACGGGAATTGCCCGGGACTAAGATGGTTATGCTCACAGCCATTACTGCTCCAGCTTCAGTCTGGAATTTTTGGACACGTTACTCATCCTTCTCAACACTACTTCGTACTCTGGCATGGATGAAACACTTATTTCGAATTGCAAGAATCCATTTAACAAAGTCTGCTCAGACACTCTCACCTCCTCGGAACTCTCTGACTCCAAATTATTCTTACTCCAACGAGCACAGGCTGACACCTTCTCTGATGTACATCATCTTATAAAGAAGAAGAAATCTCTCCCTAAACACCACCCTCTGGCCGGGATGGTCGTCTACAACGACAACGGTATGATTAAGGCCACAGGACGTATATGTCAGCACTCTATCACCACTCCCAGAGAATTGATTCCTCTTTCTCTGAAGTCACCAATCACTCGACTGCTTGTCAACTCTGCTCACATCACCAACAAATACCCAGGTGTGGCAACTTCACTATCTATTCTCGGCCACACCTATTTTATACGGATTGCACAATTTCCTCAAGAAAATATCCAGATCATGTGCAGTCTGCCAAAAGGCATATGCAAAGCCGATGCGTCAGATTATGGGTCTTCTCCCACAAGTCAGAACTACACCTGCCGCAGTCTTTGCCTCCACTAATGTTGACATTGCCGGCCCCTTCCACTTGGCCATACACGGAAGCCCGTCATCATCAAGGCATACGTTTGCATATTCCTGTGCATGGTGACGCGAGCAGTTCACCTAGAACTGTGCTCCAGTCTGGACACACAGGAATTCTTGGCTATCTTTCGCAAGTTTTGTAACAGAAGAGGCACACCCACAGACATCTACTCAGACAATGGCTCCAATTTCGTCGGAGTCAAGTCAGAGCTCAAAGCCATCCAAAGACTGCTCAGCACATCAGAGAACTCCATTTCTCATCTGTCGACTACCCAAGAGGTCAACTGGCACTTTATTCCTCCACACACACCTCATTTCGGGGGTTTGTGGGAGGCCGGAGTAAGGTCGATTGGTAGTCAGAATGCCATAGTATTAATGCTAAGGAAGCTACTACTACTCGAGGGAAGATAAGGTAAGTACGTAATTCCATATTTGTTAGCTAAATATGCAAAATTAACTCTGGCCTTTCTTTTTTGTAGCTAAGAGCTTGTTGTCTAAGGTGACTGGTAAATTCAAATAGTCAGAATGGCTTAAATTTGATACTACGGAAGTTACTACTGCTCAAGAAAATGAGGTAAGAAAGTAATTTTGTATTTGTGTGCTAAAATTGATTGTTTTTTGTTTTTGTAGCTGAGAGCTTGTCAAGAATTCGAGGTAATTCAGATAGTCAAAGTAACTTAAATTTGATACTACGGAAGTTATCAATACTCAGGAAATTGAGGTAAGTAGTAATTCCATTGTTGGCTAAAATTACAACTGGTTTATTTTTTTATCGTAGCTGAGAGCTTGTTCAAGAGTTACTGGTAGTTGAGATTATCAGAATGGCAGATGTTTGATACTACAAAAGTTACCATTAATCAGGTAAGAGATTGATTTTGTATTTGTTTGCTGAAATAAAAGGTCATAACTGCTATTATAGTGTTTGCATGAACTAAGCTAAAACATACATAATACTTAGTGTTATGTTACCTAACTATCAGGCTCACTAGCCATTTGTGCTTAAGTACACCACTAGTTGGCGAGCGAGCGAAGCGAGCGAGACAGTAATAGGGGTGGATAATGCAAAATCGGGTATATGTTCTATGTATATATGTATGTATGTATGTATGGATTGTACGTATGCCCTTTAAACGCGCGCGCAGGGAACTTTTTTCTTCAAAAAACACGGCTTATTAGGCTTGACCCCAGTTTATTCTGAAACAACAGCATTAAGCAAGCCTTACTTTATACTTAAGCTCCAAAGTGAGAAAATTCCTGCAAAAATGCTTGCTTTTCAAGAAACAAAAAGTTGATTCGACCGGTTACTATGGCATTAAAGACCCTTTACCAGACTTAAATTCAAAACTTCGCCTTTTTTCCGGCTAAGTGCGGCTGTTAGTTATCAAGCGCCACCTGTAATCAGTACTAAGAGAGCTATCACACTACTTCTGAAAAACGTATGTAAGCACATAAAGTATTAATGCTAAGGAAGCTACTGCTTCTTGAGGGAAGCTGAGGTAAGTACGCAATTCCATATTCGTTAGCTAAATATGCAAAATTAACTCTGGCCTTTTTTTTGTAGCTAAGAGCCTGTCAACATTGACTGGTATATTCAAATAGTCAGATTGGCTCAAATTTGGTACTACATAAGTTACCACTGCTCAAGAAAATGAGGTAAGAAAGTAATTTTGTATTTGTGTGCTAAAATTGATTGTCTTTTGTATTTGTAGCTGAGAGCATGTTGTCAAGAATTCACGGTAATTCAGATAGTCAAAGTAACTTAAATTTGATACTACAGAAGTTATCAATACTCCGGAAATTCAGGTGAGTTATTTCCATAATTTGTTTGCTAAAATTACAAATATAACATGGGTTTATTTTTTTATCGCTTGTTCAAGAGTTACTGGTAATTGAGATTATCAGAATGGCAGATGTTTGATACTACAAAAGTTAACAAATTTAGGTAGGAGAGTGATTTTGTATTTGTTTGCTGAAATAAAAGGTCATAACTGCTATTATAGTGTTTGCATGAACTAAGCTAAAACATAGTAACAATACTTTTTTTTATGTTACCTAACTATGAGGCTCGCTCGTCATTTGTGCTCAAGCACACCACTAGTTTATTTATATATTTGGATGTACGTATGTCATTTTGTAGTTTGACCCTCGTGTATTTTTGTGTTCGCTCCGTGTTCGACCCGGTCCCAAACTTCACTAAACAGAATCCTCCGGTTTAGCGATCATTACCCGTATCACCTTAGAAATGGAATTGTTTACCGCTTTGAATTGTTTTGCGGGTGCCGTTAAAACTCAAAAACTTATGGGAGCTCCATTTCTATTCGAGTTAGTGGCGGTTGAAAGTTAATACGCTATTTGTCACAGTTATAAGCCCTACTCAACAGTATTTACTTGAAAATTCATTGTCCACTAGACGAACCACGAAGGTAAGTCTTGCGTAGGTATGTTCAGTTGTGTGAAAGTATTGTGCTATTAAACGTTACTTGATTTTGTTGCTTCTTTTTCAATTCAAACAATTGTGGGGAGTGGTTACTATGGCATTGAATCCCGTTTACCGCATATACGTAATTTAACATCTCGACTTTATTTTAGTAGTTTGAATGTTAGTTGTTAAAATCAATAGTTTAACAATAGTGTAGTTTGAGGCTCGCTCGCCATTTGTGCTCAAGCACACCACTAGTAGTACGAATAACGTGATTGAAATAGCATGAGGCAAAGCCGAGTGTTATTTCAATTGCTTTACGAGTGCTATTGATCCCTAATAGCACAGGTTACCCGTGCTATCACTCGCTAATAGTAGGCCAGCTTTTTAAAAAGTCATTTGCAATTGTAGCTATATTGTATCGTTCACTCACTATCTCCTTATTTCAGGATTAGCTTCCGCTGGAACTTCGTTTTCAACGTGCGGCTCCTCCTGATCCGTTGAAAAACATTTTGTCTAATACGGGTAGAGCTTCTGTGGTAAAGAATGACATCGTATCCAACTAAAAACTACTCGAGTTGTACGTTTCCAAGGTTAACACTGCATGCGTACGCACTTGCCCGTACTATTTTACTCAGCTACCGAGGTATTTCACTTAGTTTCCACTTAGTTACCGAGATATTTCAATTAGTTACTCGATATTTCACTTTCCCCGTGCGATTTCAATTGAACAGTGATTTTTCCCATACATTATTGAATGCGAAATTTACTCCCCGTACTATTAATGTATTAGCACTAGCACTGGATTCAGCCAGTATTCATGTATTGCATGGGGGGGCGTAAATCTACCACAGGGAAGGTCAACTAATAATAAAAAGAAAATAATAAAGTTAATAATGTTCTCGAAGGACCAGAATTCTAATTAGTCAGCGAGACGTAGGCTCCCACCAGCACTTACACTTTATTTGCGCACGAAGAATTATTGATTGCGAGTTGGTACAGATTATATAAGGGGATATGGTATAGAACTACGATGGGTAGGAAGTAGGCGGGGATTCAGATGAATATGATTATGAGAGGCGCCCACAAGCAGGCTGGCCAAAGGTAAGGTGTGAGTGTTAAATGATGAGACATAACAGGTTCTGTTCAAAGTTCAGATGGATGGGGTGGTTCCGACATTGTCTTGAGATCGACCACTCTGGGTGGAGCCAGACATTGCAAACACTAGCACTGGATCCAGCCAGTATTCATGTATTAACGCTAGCACTGGATCCAGCCAGTATTCATGTATTACAAACACTAGCACTGGATCCAGCCAGTATTAATGTATTGACACTATCACTGGATCCAGCCAGTATTCATGTATTAACACTAGCACTGGATCCAGCCAGTATTCATGTATTAACACTAGCATTCAAAAATGTATGGGAAAAATCGCTGTTCAATTGAAATCGCACAGGGAAAGTGAAATAGCGCGTAACTAATTGAAATACCTTGGTAACTAAGTGGAAACTAAGTGAAATACCTCGGTAGCGAAGTGAAATTGTTGGAGCCACAGACAGCCACTAACCTAATTAGGCTTGAACCCTATTTGCACTTCATTCATTCATGAACTATGTGTACACTACAATTAACTCCCCTTTTCACAACAATTATCACTCCATTCACTCTGTCTTCTGCTCTGGAATATAGTCTGGACTCTCCCTCACACTCTCAGTCTACTCACTTTTCTCAGTTTTTGCAACTTGCTCTGACTTTCTTTACTGTTATACTCATCGCTATTTGATTATTAGTTAGTTTGATTGTACTGATTGTCTTAACTTGGGGCAACATACAGTTAGACAGTGTAGCTATCTCTTTACTATAATATAGAGTGGCTTTAGCTAGCTGTTAGGTTAGGTGTTAGCTTTTTATAATAGCTGCTAATAGCTTGGGACTTACATCCTACCTAAGTGGCCCCCACTCTATCTAGTTCACAGCAGTTCTCAGCTTTGATGAGCTGAGTAGTGAGCAATTGCACATATTGATGGTCCTTCGAGCCGGATATTGGTACACCTTCATATTGAGTATTGCAGCAAGTCTACTGGTATTACTACTTCATTGTTGGACTACTCGACTAACTACTCATCTATTCTCTTCAGTTTCTCTATAATGGCTATGCCGGAAGAACTTGCTTCACTTAAACAGCAAAGAACTTCTGCCAAGATGTATATGAGATCAGCAAAGTACTTAGAAATCATCTTGATTTTCATGAGGCATACAAGATCCATGACATGATTGATCGTAGTCTCGGATCACTAGAAAAACATCTGGAAGAGGAACCTTCAGCATCTTCTTCCAAGGAAGTGGAGGATCTGCGCAAGAATCTTCACACTCTGCTCATCCTAACTGGAAAACCACTAGCAACCAAGGATTCCTTTTTGCAAAATTATTATGGTCCTTTTCACTCCAGATATCTTCATCCGGAAGTTCTATGCACAAGAAATGATGACACTAAAAGCTCATCGTTATCAACATCTGTGAGTGCACCAGTGGTCAAGAAGTACAACTTACCCAAGATACCAATACCAGAGTTCCACGGAGATCCTCTGGACTGGGCATCATTATGGGAGCAATTTACTACAGCAGTGGATTCTAACACCACACTTAGTGAAGCAGACAAGCTAACCTACCTTAGAGCAGCCATCAAAGGCAAGGAAGCAATTGAAATTGTATCTGCAAGCACTGCGAAATACAACGATTATTCTACCATTGTGGGACTACTCAAGAAGCGATATGAGAAACGTCGCCTTGTCCATCGACTTCATGTGAAAGCCCTCACTCAGCATCAGGCAAAGACAAACAGCTATGAGGAGATCTCCAAGCTA
>WLWI01004470.1_pt1 | contig 11841 bp, 10 predicted proteins | sample 6701501 | NCBI WGS metagenome assembly WLWI01 (sample SAMN12718690, study PRJNA515312) | sponge metagenome | isolation source: marine sponge | host: Mycale hentscheli | place: New Zealand: South Island, Marlborough, Capsize Point | collected 2014-11-01
GTGTCAGATGTGATACAGGATTGTGTTCTAGGATAGTGTCACATGTGATACAGGATTGTGTTCTAGGATAGTGTCAGATGTGATACAGGATTGTGTTCTAGGATAGTGTCACATGTGATACAGGATTAGGATAGTGTCACATGTGATACAGGATTAGGATAGTGTCAGATGTGATACAGGATTGTGTTCTAGGATAGTGTCACGTGTGATACAGGATTAGGATAGTGTCAGATGTGATACAGGATTGTGTTCTAGGATAGTGTCACATGTGATACAGGATTGTGTTCTAGGATAGTGTCACATGTGATACAGGATTAGGGTAGTGTCAGATGTGATACAGGATTGTGTACTAGGATAGTGCCAGATGTGATACAGGATAGTGTCGAATGTTGTACAGGATTGTGTTCTAGGATAGTGTCAGATGTTATGCAGGATTGTGTTCTAGGATAGTGTCAGATGTGATACAGGATTGTGTTCTAGGATAGTGTCACATGTGATACAGGATTGTGTTCTAGGATAGAGTCAGATGTGATACAGGATTATGTTCTAAGATAGTGTCAGATGTGATACAGGATTGTGTTCTAGGATAGTGTCAGATGTGATACAGGATTATGTTCTAGGATAATGTCAGATGTGATACAGGGTTGTGTTCTAGAATCCTGTCAGATTTACAGGATTGTGTTCTAGGATAGTGTCAGATGTGATGCAGGATTGTGTTCTATGATAGTGTCAGATGTGATACAGGATTATGTTCTAGGATAGTGTCAGATGTGATACAGTGTGTTCTAGGGTAGTGTCAGATGTGATACAGGATTGTGTTCTAGGATAGTGTCACATGTGATACAGGATTGTGTTCTAGGATAGTGTCACATGTTATACAGGATTGTGTTCTAGGATAGTGTCAGATGGTGATACAGGATTGTGTTCTAGGATAGTGTCAGATGTGATACAGGATTGTGTTCTATAGGATAGTGTCAGATGTGATACAGGATTGTGTTCTAGGATAGTGTCACATGTAATACAAGATTGTGTTCTAGGATAGTGTCAGATGTGATACAGGATTGTGTTCTAGGATAGTGTCAGATGTGATACAGGGTGTGGGCGTAGGCCCACAGAAAAGACAAGAGAAGAAGAAGATCAAGAAGAACACGCATGATCAGAACTGAAGGATGGACAATACTTATTGTCCACCCGAGAACCTAGTCATAAACATGTTTACTGGTTGTCTGTGTATGTCATGAAAACATTATAGCTTTGGAGCCGTCTCGTCTGAATAAAACCACTACTTTGTGTCTTTGCATGTGGAACTTGGAACTTGGAACTTGTTTCTTTACTATTAGTGTACCCGTTATTTGTTCATTTTTTTGTACGTTAATTATCATTTTGTTTATTTTTATTTGCAGAATCCGTTGGGGACGTTCAGATAGACCAGTCTGATATGTCGAACGAACAGCACAAATCGATGAAATACCACAGAAAGTTACCCCCGGCAGATACTCAGTGTGGCTATGACTCAGAGACCACATTTAGGCGACCGAAGTACACCCGTCAGAATGCTATCTGCGGTGTATCCTTATATGATGAGAACACGGATATATTTAGTGTGGAGGAGGATAATACAACGGTCGTGCAGAAAGGTACCCGTAAGGCAAACCCCAGTGAGGCTGAGCCCATGAGTGAGTTGCAATTGTTGTTATCACACCTGATCAAATCCCAAGAATTGAGTGAGGCAAGATACAAGGGATGCTCGGGAAAGATGTGAGAATGAGGAAAGAAAGGGAAAGATTAGAATTAGAGGATAAGAGAGAGCATGACAGACAAGAGTTAGAGGATAGACGTGAAAGGGATAGAAGAGAATTTGAGTTAAGGAGAGAACAAGAGAGGAAAGAAGAGAGACTAAAGTATGAAGATAAGTTGAAGTTGAAACAAGCTGAATTTGACAAAATCAGGAATGAACAGTTAGAGTTGGAAGCTGAGAGGAGAGAGAGTGATAGACTTTATAAAGAGAGAATGAAGATGAGGGATGACAAGTTAAGAGGATTTGATAACTTTAGGGACCCCGGGCAGATCGGTATGTATTTGGATAAGTTTACTCGCATAATGACAGAGTGCCAGATCCCACAGAAAGATTGGACGTTTTATCTCACAACTAAGTTGCCTGAGGGACTGTGTGTCCGCATTGGGCCCTTGCTTGACAGTGATGCCGATTTTCAAACAGTCCGTAGTTCCCTACTAAAATCTGAGGGGGAGACAGAGACATCATTTGCATCTAAGTTGTTTGCACTCAACCCTGATTTTTTTAAGACCATGTCAGGCATACAAATTGCTGAACACACCCAGAGGCTAGTGAAAGGGTTGCTTACCAAGGCCCGTTCATTTGAGGATGTATATTTAATTTGGACTAAAGCATCCATTAAACAGAATATTCCTAATCATGGCAGAGTATTTTTAGAGGGAGGAGAGATCAACACTTTCCAGGATTTGTGTACCTCCTTAACAGACTGGCTCAATACTTGAGCTCCAAACAATTTTTTGAACCCCTTGGCTCTGAGACGAGAGATTATTTTGGTCACAGAAACCAACAGCAACCATCTAGTAACAATGGTAGTGACAGTGAGGTGAAATCAGTCGAAACTTGTTACATTTGCAAGAAACAGGGTCATACGTGTAAGAGCTTCGAGTGTAGGTTTAAGAACTCAGGTGATAATCCAGCCAACTCCACCGCTATCAAGTGTTTCGCATGTGGGTTAGAAGGACATAAGTGCCCAGAAGCAAACAAGTGAAGAAGGAGCTTGTAGTGAATAATGTGAGTATAGAATCAGAACCAAGTAGTGTGATTGTGGGAAGGTGGAGAACTGTGAGACCAAGGTATTGCTGGACACAGGTTCGTCCATCAGTATGGTTCCAATTGAGTATGTACCGGAATATAAGAGAACTGATATGTCGTCCTTGATATCATTTGCAGGGAAAGCTTCCCAGAGATTACAGCTGGGTGTATGCGATTTCTTGTTGGATGGGAAGATTTTTTCTAAGAGAGTTGCCTTGGTTATAAACAGGAATACAGAGGAACCTTGCATATTTTCATGTGATATACACAACCCTCACGAGTTACAGTTGATGATAAACTTGAGAAAGGCCCATTCCGTGAATCAGGTTATGACAAGAAAGCAGGCCCAGCTTGAAAAATCTAACCTAGATCCTGTGCTTGTGAGTGAGACTAAGGATGATGTTACAATTAACGTGTCAGAATCACCTATTGACACCCCTGAGTTGTCGAATGAACCAATTAACATGTGTGTTGACAGTGATGGGGATGATGAAATGAGTATGTATGGAGACGGAGAGGAAGAAATGGATGAGCAGTTGCCTTTAAGGCTTGAGGAATAGGAGTATGTGTCGCAGGGAGGTAGTGCGAAATGCTCTTCGGTTGCAGGAGAAGAGGGGTCAGGTGAGGACTCTTCGGTTGAGGGTTTGGTGTCCACTGGACATGATGAGGTTCGAGTACCCTGCGGGGGAAAGAGTGACCAAGTACCCAGTATGGGGAACGGCGATGAGGATGAGAGTGATACGATGTGTGAGAGACAGAGTAACCAGTTAGTGGATGAGCTGGTGCCGCTCACTGAATGTGAGGAACGTTCCAAGTTTAGGGAATTAGTACTTACAGACCCATCCCTTAAACATTGGTGTGAGCTAGCAGACAGAGGTGAGAGAGGCTTCTCTTGGAAGCAGGGGTTACTTGTGCAGACCAAATATACTGGGTGGAATGAGTTCGGGTCAGTGTTGATTGTCCCCAGTGAGTATAGACCTAAAGTGCTGAAGATAGCTCATGACGAGACCAGCCATTTGTCCTTTGAGAAGACCTTGGCCATAATGAGGCCTCTCCTCTCAGAACCTTTCGAGAGCTGTGGGATCGATATTGTGGGACCCCTGCCATATGTATTCTTTGTGTTGAGGCAACTACCCCATTCGGATAGCTCATTCAGTCCATTTGAGTTGGTTTATGGCAGGAGTGTACTCACCCCACTAGATGCCCTATACCACGGGTTTGTGGAATCGCCCGTGGTAAATCTGAATGTGACTGAGTGGGTTGAGGTGCTGTGTGATAGGCTATCCCTTGTGAGGGACGCGGCCATGGCAAACGTGAGTAAGAACAAGGCCAAACGCATGGAGTTGGCAAACAGGAATAAGAAGTTAAGAGAATTCGAGGTAGATGACAGAGTTTTGTACAGAGTCCCAGGTCTTGCTAGCAAGCTTAGCGACTCTTGGGAAGGACCATATGTTATTGGTGAGAGAAAAGGGAAGGTGAACTACCTATTCACAGAGAAGGGAAACCGAGACATAAAAAGGTAGTCCACGTGAACAAGTTAAAGAGGTTCCATGAGAGAGTTGATCAAGTTAACAGAACGGTGGTGGTGGTTGACACTGATAGTGATGTGGGCGAGAGAACAAATTTGGTGTCCCCCAGCCCTGAGTTTTCACAGGCAGACATTGACCAGATCCTTGCTGAGCTTTCGTCGGTATTTTCAGACGAACCGGGTACGACAGAGACAGTACGCATGTCCATAGACACGGGTTGTAGTAGACTAGTTGTGAGCACACCATATTTCATCCCAGTAGGATTAAGAGAGAATGTACAGAATGAGCTGGATAAGTTGCTCAGTCAGGGAATTATCAGAAGATCTGACAGCCCTTGGTCATCCCCGTTGGTACCGGTGAAGAAGCCTGACGGCATAATACAATTGTGTTGATTTTAGAAAACTCAATTCTGTAACGGTGACAGACCCATATTACATGCCTTGTCTGGGTGATATGCTGGATAAGATCGGCAAGTCACGCGTACTTAGTAAACTTGATCTAACCAAAGGGTTCCACCAGGTTACCATGGACCCAGAACATTCCAACAAAACAGCTTTTGTGTGCCCTTATGGCAAATTTAAGTTCACGAAGATGCCGTTTGGGTTATGCAATGGCCCGGCAGTCTTCCAAAAATTGATGGAAACAGTGTTAAGGGAGTGTTAGATGTACAGGATTGTGTTCTTGGATAGTGTCAGATGTGATACAGGATTGTGTTCTAGGATAGTGTCACGTGTGATACAGGATTGTGTTCTAGGGTAGTGTCAGATGTGATACAGGATTGTGTTCTAGGATAGTGTCAGATGTGATACAGGATTATGTTCTGGGATAGTGTCAGATGTGATACAGGATTGTGTTCTAGGATAGAGTCAGATGTGATTAGAACTAACTTGCCTTCCATAAGCCTCTGTCATAGTTTCTACACCATTTAGTGTATCAAAACTTAACTCATTTCTGGTCTTGAACATTTTTTAGACGGACATTAAGTTGTATATTGTTGTTTTTTGTTGTTGTTGTTTTTTTGTTTTGTTTTTTTGCTTTGCAAGACATTGAACATACTTTACCAGATGCCAGAAAAATTAACATATCATGTTCCTTTAGTTTCTCCTTGAGCCCTACCTGACTATGCTATTGGTGGTGAACAGGGCCTAATACCTGTTACCACATAGGAAGTGCATTACAGTAAACAGGATGTGGCTAAAGGCACTATATTCACCTATGTTCATAGCTAGTGATAAGTTTCAGCACAAATGGCAAGCGAGCTGGTCTGACTGGAATTTAAATTGGAATGTTTGCCACTAATAATATTTATTTGTTGGTAAATGTTGTTTAGTTTATTTGTGCTATTCTTTAGCAGCACAACATTTTTACACACACACACACACACATTCACTTGATAATACCAGCGCGAAACTTAACCCTTTGCGGACGAACGCGGGCGAGCGATTATGTAATTAAATACGCGCACGCCGTAAAACCAATTAGTTGCCTGAGACGGCGTTTTACCAGACAGTGGAGTTCGACACGTGGAAAAAGAAAACGGGCGAGTGTTACTTTTGTGTTAGGCCTCAAAAATCTGCCTCGAGCGTTGTAGCTATGGTAATTCGTTAGTTTATAGTTTATAGAGTTGTTTTGAATACAAACTTAGTTGGAATTATCGAGGAGGCCATAGTTTGTTAGCTATTTTTATGAAAGGAGAAATCACACCCAAGTGTAAGTTCTAGTTTTAGTTTGCTTATTTCTAGCTACTTTAGGCCTTTACTTCTTAGTAGATGTTCTATTTGAAAATAGCTAGACACAAAGTGTAGAAACAATATTGTTTTATTTAGTTGGTGCACTTGATATAAGTTATGCTTATTTTTAAGACTTATTTTGTAGAATAGAGATTGCAAAATGTATACTATGTAAGGTACTGAAAGTTTTAGCGCGCTACGCGCTCTGTAACTGTAATGACAGAGCGGGAAAGAGCTTGTCACGAATTCGTGACAGCCGTATTCTCTTGACGCACCCGGTGTGTCACAGATTCGTGACCATCGTACGCACGCGTTAAGTTACGGCGGTCACGAATTCGTGACCATCGTACGCAAAGGGTTAAATTACATTCTCTTTGTGACTTGACTATTGGACAAAGGAATTTTAAGAGGTAAACAATCAAATTTCCTAATATGATGTAAGTAAGGATCAATAAAGCAACACGTTCTGTTGAAGCTAAGCTTCCTTTCCAAAGGACACTTCATTGAAAATGCTGTATTGTACCAGAGCTCTAGTTGGTAAATTATTAGATTGTATTCTCTTAGTGACTTGACTGTTGGACGAAGGATTTTCAATTAGGAACAAATTTGTTATGCCAGGCATATAGCTATGACAAACGGCTCAGTAACCATAGCAACTTACCATCACCACTAATCGAATAGAAAATGAACTCTGCTAAGTTTGCAAGACCTAACTACGGACATCTCTCCTATTCTATCTACGTAGCTCTTTGCTGTTTTTATTATTTTTTCGTGGATTTTCAAGTGTTTCTTCCAGAATTCTTGCGCCTGCACTAATGTTAATGTTTTGAAGTATCCACCTGAGGTGGACACGCATTGACCTCTTTGAGCTTTGCCATATACATATGTATATACCATAGTTTCTATGAGACTCGTTAGTGAGGGTCTCGCTTCACTCGCCCAATCACGTGGGGTTATTACGTCCCCCATGTTATACAAATGTTCATTACAAGAACCTTGTTACAGTAGGAGACAAAATAAAGTTCCGAATTCCAGTTCCGTAGTGCAGCCGTAAAATGGTAGTTTTTTAACCGTAGTTTTTATCGTTGCATTCCATACCGTTTTGAATAAACTGCTGCTGTTTACTAAAACGGTTAAGTTTTTCCGTCGATTCACAGGATATTTTCTAGCTAGAAACTCTTCCATAGCTATATCAGCAAGCTAAGGCCTTGTATTGACCGTTAAACACTATGGGGATAGTGCAAAAAAATCATACAGAAAATTTAACTTGCTTTAATAAAGCTGAAGACCGAAGTTCTGACGGGCACAGAGCTAAAACGAAGTCCGCACTTCGTAAATCTTCTGTTAGCTACTGATGGACATCCAGTAGTAAAAAATCTAAGCCTAAGAAGGCCCTAACATCGAGAAAGCATCGATACTGTGCGGTGGTCGAACTAACAATTTTCCGCGGGACAGCTTAGAATAGGACGGCTTCAAATTTTTTTAACCCGAAAGGCTTTGCCTCAGGAGCCTGTAAACAAAAAATCGGAACGTTTATTGGATGAACTATTTTTTTATATTGCTTTGAATGAGACATACGGTGAACGAGAAAGATTAAAACGGTAACGCGGTCGAACAGAATGGTCGTATTTTACCAAACAGCATACCATTTCCACCCCGTTTTTTAATCGGTGTGTCGGCCATTCTACGGAATGGAATTCGGAACTTTATTTTGTCCTCTACAGTACTATAGTTTTCACACATGAGCAGTCCATAATAAATGTATTATTCATTGGATGCTGCAGAATATCACTCGTCTGGTTGGCGGTATTTATACTGGTGCCTGCAACACAGCCAACAGACTTGTAATATATTCCTGTATCAAATGAATAATATATATCCTGCATACATGTCCAGGACTGCCACAGACTTTCCCAGTCCTCAAAATAACTTGGGACTATTGAGGACGTCCCAAAGAATATATAATATACAAGTACCAGCCACACAGTGGCACTAGACATATTGCAAAGTAAGAATGCAGAAGCATAAGTTATCTTACTCAGTTACCATTCTTTACCATAGGTTAAGGTCACATAAGTTTCCCTCTCCTACTCTCTTTTATCTGAGCTTGTCTTCTACCCCACCTCTCCTAACTTCAGCTCTTCTTCTTGAGTCATGGAGCCACCTTTTTCTTTGTCTATCTCTCCTGCTTCTGAATTTCTGTTCTTTTGAGAAACTTTTGTCTTTTATTCCGTACTTTAGCCTTTCTTTAGTTAATCACTCACTTTTTGCCTTCTCTTCCCTTCCATTTTAAACATTACCTCGCCGATTCCATCTACTTTTCATCGCCTTTTACCTTCTCTTCCGTACTTTCGCCTTCCTTTTTGAAACCTACGCCGCCTTCCATCGTCAATTGCACCCGCTTTTTATAAGTAACCAGCACGCTTTACTAATTGTGGCGACGCTTTACTAATTGTGGCGACACTTTACCTACGACAAAGGAACGGTGCTTTACCAAACCATACAAAGCTCATGAATTATTCATGAATACACACACTGTCGGTCGCCGTCGTCGTTACTGACACGCAAGCATATTATTATATAGATAGTCATTCTCTACAGTTGAAGAAGGTTGCACCAGTTTCCCTCTCCTGCTCTCTTTTTTTTGCTCAACTATTTCATTTCTTTATCTCCCACCATTCTTTTTTCAGCTCTTTCTTCTCGAGTCATGGAGTCCTTTCTCCTCCTTTGTCTACCTCTCCTGCTTCTGAATCTTTCTGTCCTTCTATCATGATTGTTGACTTAGGCTTTGTGAAACTTTGCCTTCTTTTTCTACTTTCACCTTTCTTTTTGAAACTTTTTTGAAATCTTTACTCAATTTGATTCCACCTTCTGTTTACAATATTAATCGTTTCCTTTTGCCTTCTCTTTCATACTTTCTCCTTTTTGCTACACCGCCTTTCTTCGTCGATTCCACCAGCTAATTAACAACTTTTTTTGCCTTCTCTTTCTCATTTAGCCTTCCTTTTTTATTCCACCTATCCTAGTCTATTCCACCTGCTTTGAGTTACAATTACAGTAATAACCTTCAGCACGAGTTTACGAGTATTGTGTGTCTGCATGTTGTAGCTCATTAGCTCATGAATTATTCATTAATACATACATCCATAGTCAGCCACAGGTATTATTATATATGTGATTGTATGTGAGGGAGTTAGTATGTGTGTTTGTATGTGAGGGAGTTAGTATGTGTGTTTGTATGTGAGGTGGTTAGTATGTGTGTTTGTATGTGAGTTAGTTGGTATGTGTGTTTGTATGTGAGTTAGTTAGTATGTGTGTTTGTATGTGAGGTAGTTAGTATGTGTGTTTGTATGTGAGTTAGTATGTGTGTTTGTATGTGAGTTAGTTAGTATGTGTGTTTGTATGTGAGTTAGTATGTGTGTTTGTATATGAGTTAGTTAGTATGTGTGTTTGTATGTGAGTTAGTATGTGTGTTTGTATATGAGTTAGTTAGTATGTGTGTTTGTATGTGAGTTAGATAGTATATGTGTTTGTATGTGAGTTAGTATGTGTGTTTGTGTGTGAGTTAGTTAGTATGTGTGTTTGTATGTGAGTTAGTTAGTATGTGTGTTTGTATGTGAGTTAGTATATGTGTTTGTATGTGAGTTAGTATGTGTGTTTGTATGTGAGGTAGTTAGTATGTGTGTTTGTATGTGAGTTAGTTAGTATGTGTGTTTGTGTGTGAGTTAGTATGTGTGTTTGTATGTGAGTTAGTATGTGTGTTTGTATATGAGTTAGATAGTATGTGTGTTTGTATGTGAGTTAGTATGTGAGTTAGTTGGTATGTGTGTTTGTATGTGAGTTAGTATGTGTGTTTGTATGTGAGTTAGTATGCGTGTTTGTATGTGAGTTAGTTGGTATGTGTGTTTGTGTGTGAGTTAGTATGTGTGTTTGTGTGTGAGTTAGTATGTGTGTTTGTATGTGAGTTAGTATGTGTGTTTGTATGTGAGTTAGTATGTGTGTTTGTATGTGAGTTAGTATGTGTGTTTGTATGTGAGTTCGTATGTGTGTTTGTATATGAGTTAGTTAGTATGTGTGTTTGTGTGTGAGTTAGTATGTGTGTTTGTATGTGAGTTCGTATGTGTGTTTGTATATGAGTTAGTTAGTATATGTGTTTGTATGTGAGTTAGTATGTGTGTTTGTATGTGAGTTAGTTAGTATGTGTGTTTGTATGTGAGTTAGTTAGTATGTGTATTTTGATGTTTGTTAATTTGTATATTGTATAGAAATATCAACAATGTCCTCATCAGAACCTGGTCCAAGAGCACTCATCTTCTCTGTTAGTAGACATTCTTCTGTATATCTATGGGGTGGACTGGTGAAGCCACGTGTGCCAGTGGATGACTTGGACTACTTGCATGAATTCAACTCTGCCACAGCAACATGGACCAAACACCAGTTACAAGGTCGTCATCCTCCTGGACTTTATGAGGGAGGATGTGCTAGGATAGATGACTGTATGTACTTCTATGGGGGTGAAGATGAGGGAGGATGGAGAACAGGATCATTGTATCAACTAAACCTAACTAATTGGACATGGCAGGAGATGTCTCCTCCAGGCTGTGGTATGATAGACTATAAAAGCTCACTATTAGTACATGGAGGAATAGATGAAGATGATAGACGTACTAATGATCTTCATATGTTTGACCTAGCAACTGGTGAGTTCACACTATCATGAAATATGTTAATTAATGTTAATATTTAATATATTTTAGTCAAGGTTGTATTTATGGGATGGGGAGGGGAACCATTCCACTTCCCCTCCAAGAAGTTCAGTGTGGTGAAATAATAGCTCTAAAGTTACACACAAAGTCTGTAAATTTGTCCTTCATGTGATACTAGCACATTATACTCCATATAGTGGAGGCACTTGATGATCCTTACCATACCATATGTAATTGTGTAGTAGTAATTAATTATTTAGTGTGTTTTGTTTGTTTGTTTGTATTGTTATTTATGTGTATTTGTTATTGTCAGGGTGTATTTTTTAATTACTCTACTCTAATTTACTATTTTTATTTTTATTATTTTAACCCTTTCACCGTCGGATTTATTTAGACATTTTGAAAAAAAATTATATAAAATCAGGACTATAAAATGGTCCATATCAACCATAGAAAAAAATTGTCTTTATAAAATATACATTACAGAAAAAATGTTTATGTTGCCTAGCAGCCAATGTGTGGTAGTTACCACTTGTAAACCATAACATGAATATAATTATCTTGTAAACCACGACAATGAATAACGTTATTTTGAACTCCAGACTGGTTCAAGCCAGTCCCCATGGATTATTTTACTGTACAGCTACTTCATGGGACAAAACTAATCAACTTTCATAATTATCCTGGGCTCAATTTCATGAATATTATTAGATATTCCAGTATAAAAAAATTTATTAGACCCATCTTTCTAATCATTATTCTTCAAACAGGTTATTATTTCTGTAATAGACCAGTAATCAGTAATGTTGATGTGAATTTGAAATGATATGTGTTTACAAAATATAGAGCATGAATAACCATGAAGTACAAAAAATGAATAACTGAAAATTGTGCATAAACTATCAAATATTGTGCATGAGTAATTACAAAATATATATTTCAAAAATATGGGCAGTTAGTTTCATGAAGTGAAGTCTACAAGGGTGTGATACTTTTGAAACAGCTTCTTTCAGATGATACACATAAATGCACTTTGCAGTACTCACATT
>WLWI01004472.1_pt1 | contig 11840 bp, 5 predicted proteins | sample 6701501 | NCBI WGS metagenome assembly WLWI01 (sample SAMN12718690, study PRJNA515312) | sponge metagenome | isolation source: marine sponge | host: Mycale hentscheli | place: New Zealand: South Island, Marlborough, Capsize Point | collected 2014-11-01
ATTGTTTACCGTTTTGAATTCTTTTGCGGGTGCAGTTCAAACTTGAAAACTTAAGGGACTTCCATTTCTATTCGAGTTAGTGGCGGTGGTAAGTCAATGCGCTCTTTGTCATGGTTATAAGCCGTGCTCAACAGTATTTACTTGAAAATACATTGTCCACAAGACTACCGCTAAGGTAAGTCTGTGTAGGTGCATGTCCAGTTGTGTCAAAACATTGTGTGTTACAACTACTACTTAGCTAAAGAATATCACAAAGAAAACGTTTACAAACGTGTATTGTTTTGTTGTTGTTTTTTTCCTTCAATTCAAGCAGTTGCAGAGAGTTGTTACTATAGCACTGAAATCCCTTTACCGTGTATGCGAAATTTAACAACTGGACTTTTTTTTCAGTAGCTTCAGTGTTACAAGTCAAAATCATTAAAATAGTATAGTCTGTGCTCAAGCACATCACTAGTGCTATAGTTTCAGAATAAACTGGGGTCAAGCCTAAAAAGCTGTGTTTTTTTGAGAAAAAGTTTCCCCACGCGCGCGTTTAAGGAGCATACGTACCATCCATACATACATATAATATACTAGTGGTGTGCTTGAGCACAAATGGCGAGCGAGCCTGATAGGTAGGTAACATAAAAATAAGTATTGTTACTGTTGAAGCTATAACTGAAATAATCTTCTTTCATTTGTATACTTTATTAATTTCATGTTATTTCACTTACTTTATTTCCTTTCCTTATCTTTATTTCTTTTCTGCCTTCAGTTTCCTCGTCGATGTCTTCGTCAGAGTTCTCGTCGTCAATTATCGCTCTTCATGACTTCGAGCTATTTATACCTCGAACTATTCATCATGCATATCCCCTAACATTATAAACAGTTGTCATAGTTCAAGTTTTCAGTTCTCGCTTGTTATTCTTAGTCATCTATTGTCTCACCCTTGTTTTACAGCCAAAGAACTCATCCAAGGTAGTCAACCAGTTTTTATATCACCGATATTACTTATTATATTTAAACTGTCTATTTTTGGTTTCATCTTTTACTTGTAAGGACTACAGTCCTATTTCACTTAGTGCTCTCGGTGCCTTTGGCATATGTTCTTTATAGTTCATAATTAAATATTTTAGTTATAAAGAACTGACTCCGAAGGTGACACCAGTGGTTAGGAGCTACGCCCCAGTTAATGAGAGTAGCATCAGCTGCCCAGCAACTTGGTTGGGAAAGAGTATCTTGGCTTGGGTATTAGCCATTCCGCATCCTACAGTTACTATGTTTTAGCTTAGTTCATGCAAACACTATAATAGCAGTTATGACCTTTTATTTCAGCAAACGAATACAAAATCACTCTTCTACTTGATTTGTTAACTTTTGTAGTATTAAACATCTGCCATTCTGATAATCTCAATTACCAGTAACTCTTGAACAAGCTCTCAGCTACGATAAAAAAATAAACCAGTGTTAATATGTATTTGTAATTTTAGCCAACAATTATGGAATTACTATTTACCTCAATTTCCTGAGTATAGATAACTTCTGTAGTATCAAATTTAAGTTACTTTGTCTAAATTACCGTGAATTCTTGACAACAAGCTCTGAGCTACAAAAACAAAAGACAATCAATTTTAGCACACAAATACAAAATTACTTTCTTACCGAGCAGTGGTAACTTCCATAATATCGAATTGAAGCCATTCTGATTATTTGAATTTACCAGTCACTGTTGACAACAAGCTCTTAGATGCATAACAGAAAGGCCGGAGTTATTTTTGTTTATTTAGCTAAGTAATATAGAATTACGTACTTACTTCAGCTTCCCTAGAGTAATTGTAGCCTCCTTAGCTTTAATATTATGACATTCTGACTACCAATGGCTCTTGACAATCAACAATCTGCACTTTGTATACCCCCCTAAAACGGCGAAATGAAGTCTGGAAAAGGGTCTTCAATGCCATAGTAACCGGTCCCAGCAACTTTTGGTGTCCTGAAAAACAAGCTTTTTGCTGGAATTTTCTCACACTTCGGAGCGTATACAGTAAGGCTTGCTTAATGCTGTTGTTTCAGAATAAACTAAGCCTAAAAAGCCGTGTTTTTAGGAGAAAAAAGTTCCCCGCACGCGCGTTTAAAGGGCATACGTACCATCCATACATACATACATATATACTAGTGGTGTGCTTGAGCACAAATTGCGAGCGAGCCTGATAGTTAGGTAACATAAAACTACAGTATTGTTACTATGTTTAGCTTAGTTCATGCAAAGACTATACTATCAGCAAACAAATACAAAATCACTCTCATACCTCATTAATGGTAACTTCTGTAGTATCAAACATCTGCCATTCTGATACCAGTAACTCTTGGACAAGCTCTCAGCTATGATATAAAATAAATAAATAGACCAGTGTTACTATTTGTAATTTTAGCCAACAAAATATGGAATTACTACTTACCTTAATTTCCTGAGTATTGATAACTTCTGTAATATCAAATTTAAGTTACTTCGACTGTGTGAATTACCTCACATTCTTGACAACAAGCTCTCAGCTACAAAAACAAAAGACAATCAATGTTAGCACACAAATACAAAATTACTTTCTTACCTCATTTTCTTGAGCAGTAGTAACTTCCGTAGAATCAAATTTAAGCCATTCTGACTATTTGAATTTACCAATCACCTTTGACAACAAGCTCTTAGCTATAAAAAAGAAAGGCCAGAGTTATTTTTACATATATAGCTAACAAAATTTGTTAGCTATATATGCAAAAATAATTAAAGAGAAGAATAGAATTACGTACTTACCTCAGCTTCACTGGAGTAGTAATAACTTCCTTAGCATTAACATTACGGCATTGTGACTACCAATGGCTCTTGGCAACAAACTAGCGGCACTCCGTATCCCCCCTAAAATGGCGAAGTTTTGAAATTACGTTTGGAATAGGGTCTTCAATGCCATAGTAACTGGTCTCAACAACTTCTTGTGTCTTGAAAAACAAGGGTTTTCGCTGGAATTTTCTCATACTTCGGAGCTTTCGTTTAAAGTAAGGCTTGTTTAATGCTGTAGTTTCAGAATAAACTGGGGTCAAGCCTAAAAAGCCGAGTTTTTAGGAGAAAAAAGTTCCCCGCGCGGGCGTTTAAAGGGCATACGTACCATCTATACACACATATACATATAACATATACCTGATTTTTCATTATCCACCCCTAATACTGTCTCGCTCGCTTCGCTCGCTCGCCAACTAGTGCTGTTCTTGAGCACAAAATGAGAGCGAGCCTGCCTACAGTATTGTTACAACAGAATTTATATTTTAGCCTAATTAATGCAGAACAGTATAATAGCAGTAACAAACACAAATACCAAATTACACTCTTACCTGAGTAATAATAATTTCTGTAGTATCAGACTTGAGCAATTCTGACTCAATTACCAGTAATTCTTGAACAAGCTCTCAGCTACAAAATAAATGGCCAGTGTTATTTTTGTAATATTAGCCAACAATTTAATAGGAATTACTACTTGCCTCAATTTCCTGAGTATTGTTAACTTCTGTAGTTACAAATTTGGTGAACAAGCTCGCAGCTCTAACAAAAAATAATGGCCACAGTTATTCTTGGGCACTATAAATTAATTCCTTATTTTCAAGTTAAGTTCTCCTTCTCAAGATTTGTATCCAAAATTAGACAGGAACTGACTAGGGGTACGTAATGTGGTGACTCATTGGCCCTAGGCTGTCGTAAAGGTGAGTTTATTCACCTTTGCAATTTTACCCCTCCCCCCCCCCCCCCCCAGGACATTTATCTCATTTAAGTGAATAATACCCCCCTCCAACCCATGCTTATATTACCCCGCAATAGGCCCGCTGTTGGCGGGCGAGCGAAGCGAGGGAGACACTACACAGTGGCGTTAATCGGGGAAATTTGTTGGCGAGCGAGCAGAGTGAGACAGTTTCACAGACAGTTTCGGTAGAGGCTAAGATCGCATATATATCAGGAGTTAAGCAAAATGGCCGAGACTTCCTTGGACTATGACCGTATAATACAAGAATTTAGAAATATCATGAAAACTTGGGAAGCCAATCGGCAAAAGGTTAATCCTGAGGAAAATTCCAGACTGGCCTTAGGAGCCCACCATGCAGTATCCTCTGGAGCCCATGTAGTGTCCTCTGGAGCCGCTAAAGTATCAGAGAAATTAAAAAAAATTCTATCACACAAAGGTAATATTTCTTAGGCTTCAAATTATTAAAGATAAGACATTTATTATAAACAAAGTATGTGATACCACAAAGATTAGCAGGACATAATATGACTGGCAATATTAAAAAAAAAGTATTTTCAGGTTTGTACACACTACTACTACTACTACTACTACTACTACTACGACTACTACTACTACTACTACTACTACTACTACTACTACTACTGCTACAGCTATCTTATCTACCTAGCAAATTGTGTCATAATTATGATGGCTTCATTAGTAATATAAAAATGATTCTTTTTTTTTAGTATCTCAACTTAGTGGGAGACCATGCACGATGACTTGGCTAGTTAGACTAACAATTATGTGCAATTGTGATGAGTCACATCTTTATAAGTGACATCATAAAGTATATGAGGCTACAAGAATGCAACTGTTAGTAATTTAGAATTATTAGTTCTTAGAGTAACTATGGTATTTGTTGTATACATGTAAAGTTTGATTGTGTCAGCACATATACTCCTACATCCCAGTCATATGAATATATCGTGTCTTCTCCTCCCACAAATATACCAACTGTCTGGTTAGCAAAAATGAAAAGATTCATTGGTACTGTAAAAGTATTCACTTAATTTTTTCATGTAGAGGATATTCAATGATTATTAATTAAATTCACGTAAAATATTGTTATTACCCAATAACACACCCCTAAGAGAGCATTGAATTTAAATGTGTCATTCTACCAGACAAAGCTAATCTTTCTTAGGCTTCAAATTATTAAAGATAGGACATTTATTATAATATAAACAAAGTATGTGATCACAAAGATTAGCAGGACATTATGACTGGCAATATTAAAAAAAATTTATTTTCAGGTTTGTACACAATACTACTACTACTACTATTACTACTACTACTACTACTATTATTATTACTACTACTACTACCACTACTACCACAGCTATCTTATCTACCTAGCAACTTGTGTCATAATTATGATGGCTTCATTAGTAATATAAAAATGCTTCTTTTTTTTAGTTTCGCAGCACGAAGACTTGGCTAGTTAGACTAACAATTATGTGCAATTGTGATGAGTCACATCTTTATAAGTGACATCATAAAGTATATGAGGCTATAAGAATGCAACTGTTAGTAATTTAGAATTATTAGTTCTTAGAGTAACTCTGGTCTTTGTTGTATATATACATCCCAGTCATATGAATATATCTTGTCTTCTCCTCCCACTAACATACCAACTGTCTGGTTAACAAAAAATGACGAGATTCATTGGTACTATAAACGTATTCACTTAATTTTTTAATGTAGAGGATATTCAATGATTATTAATTAAATTCACGTAAATTATTGTTGTTTTATCCTGTTACCCAATAGCACACCCCTAAGAGAACATTGAATTCAAATGTATCATGATTAGAATGTAATAAGGAACACTGATATTATAGCTATAATGTATGTGGGATTTTGATGATATACAGTGCTTCAAACAACCATTTTATAACTATCAGTAAATTATTTCTAAGAGGGCGAGATTGAGTTTCAATAATCTCTAGGGCATCACAATTTTCATAGATAATTAAGATAGAAGAGGAGATTGGCTTCAATTATGAAGAAAATCATTAGAGCAGCAACTGTTTACGTGGTAGCCTAAAGTCTGTCCACATACAAAGTATGAATGATATTCAAGAAAAAAATAGGTAGATAGCTGAGAATTCCATTGTAGGTTTGTATCAATTGAACAGCTGACGATATTCCACAAGCTAAATGTGGGTTGTAGCTATATCAATTACTTCTTCAACTGAACCCGCGAATCCTTCCCTGGCAATGGGTAACATATAAATATAATAATAATAGAGAACATATTTACAACCATCAAGCTTCAAAGATAATTTTGACTCCGCTCACATTAACAGCACGCGGGCAATTTCTGATATTTATGGTGGCAAAACTCCTCAGGCAGTTCTGCCAACACTGATCGTTACAGAATATGGATAGTTACCCTAAACAAAAATGAATGGAAGTGCAATTAATGCATCTATGTTAGTTCTAGCTATTTATGGGAAGAAAAGCAAGGACTCCACCCTCATTATTATTCTCCCAGTATGTTTTCGAGCATATTTTTAGTCCTTTAGTGAAAGAAGAAGAGAGAACTAGAAACATAGCTGGAAACGAGCAAGTTGCGTAAGAATTGAAAATATTTTACAGGAAGAAGAGAAAAAGAAATTATATTTTATTACTCTAGTAGTTGTAGGAAATAGCCTAGTTTAACGTTTTCCAGTTTTTATATATACCCTCCTGTACTGAATCCTGCCCAACCAGGTCCGAGCAGCTGCTAAAACATCAGCTCAAGGGAGAGGGGGTGGGGGTTAGGGAGCTTTCTCTGGTTTTACAGCTAACTTTATACAAAGTGTTACTCACTTTAGTAAAACCTTCTGCAGTGTGAATATCTACCATAGACAGTAATCAAATTATTACGCTATGTATGTCGTAATAATTCCATATTTGTTTAGTAAGTAGTAAGCTACCTTTTCGGATTGCTTATTAAAAAGAGAGAGTGAATAGTATGTTTACATCCACTGTGTACAGACAAGCTACACACACAGATAGATACCTTCACTGTAACTCTCATCACCCTAATCTCTACATCGTTTCAGTGCCCGGAAGGCCGTCGTCTTAATGTGCTAGAATTTTTTGTTTCGACTAAGTTTTCAAGAAAAAGCTAGTCGATTTTAGCCGTACATACGATCGTTGTGCTATTGCGCTACCGGTGACGCACCTTTACCGCACGTTATAATCACGTGAGCTGAAAATTGCAGCTAGAGAGTGGCCTGCGGCTTGTACTTATCTGTTGCAATTGTCGCGCTTCACACCTTCACGTCGAGTTATATATCGCGGAGCTGATCTGTTTTAACCTAGAGGCGTTCCCTTCCCTTGCTAAATATCAATGGTTTTAAACTAAATATGACAACAAAAAATACAATGAGATTTTTATTATTCTTGTATCATAGCTGGATTAGGCACAAAAGTATCCAGACACTGTGGATCAGTCTTTGAAGCTACTAAGCAACACTTGAGTTATTGTAATAATCCAGAAATTCAGGACAAAGTTTTTTTTTTCAGTTACTCTATAATAGTGATAATGATCCAGCGACTAAAGTGGGAGTGGGAGCCATAGATGCATAGACAAGTTCATTATTCACTTTCATCATGATCAAGACTTAGGCTACTATATTAGCTGTATACTACATATATCTGTGTTATTAAGCGTAACAAAAGAATAAAAAATTCATTTTTTCGGTGATTCATTTATTCAATTGCTTACTAAAAATCTGCTCATTCCAATGAACTAAGACTAGGCTACCCTTGTAAGAGGGTAAGACAAAAAATGACAAAAATTAAGTGGAGGTAGTAAGAAAGAAATTGGGGGTTTGGTAGTGTAAAAGGGAGGTGGGTTAGGACAACCATGTCAACCCCACTACATTCGTCATCGTAGTAGTCACAGCAACCAGCCTAACTTACCAGTTTTCTGTAAAGTAAAATAAGGATGTTTCTTCATCCCATGCTTAACATCTATCTTCCTTGTGGTACTTACCATTCGCTTCTCTGTTAACTTACGTGTTCCAGTGTTGGTCACAGAGTGAAAACTGGCTTTATATTAGGTATAGCATTTTAAATTTTGTGTTGGGTTTTACTAGACTCATGAAATCATTGAAATATCTTAACTATTCTACATAGAGTTCCACTAACTCATTTACTGATTTACTCCCCCCAAATTACTCCCCCATGAAGTTACTCTAACTCCTCTCATTTTTAACAGTGGAGTACCTATTTCTATAATATCAGCTGAGATTGTGGATAATCCCTAGACTGCCAAGTATTATAAATAATATATAATTTGTGATATTCATAACTGCAAAATTTGATTATTTGACAGACTCATTTTATAAGCTGTTGTATGTAATACAATGCTTGTGTGTCAGTATTGATGACAATGACTAGTAGTGAGCGAAACAATTCTTTGATACAGCTCCAGAGTATAGCTGCCACTAAGAGTCTATACCTATCACAAGGTAATCCGGAAGACCAGGCTCTATACTTACTAATCCAAGAGCTAGGCTATCAAACTCAAGAACTAATGCCCCAACAAAGTTAGCTCAGATGTAGTAAATTGTTTACTTCAATAAACTTACAGAGAACAAAGAAGTAGGACTATTGGAGCTGCTTGAATTCTAAGCACTCAATATCAAGTATGCAGTGGAATAAAAAGTTTAGCACAACTTTTAGTAAAGCAATATAATTTTACACAATATAATCCTTAATTGAAAACATACGGAATTTTATCTAGAAAAATTGTTGGTGAGTTTTTTCCCCAAGTCTATGGTCTCTATAATACTACATCTCAAGCCAAAACTTATATTCTCTATAAATCAATGAGAGTAGTAAGCAAGAAATAATAATGAGCTAAATACTGTTGATATGGATTTAACCTGTAGGTATACTACACACAGCATTTAAGGAAAGAAACTGTAAAATTTAAGGAGGCTAGCTGAGTAGGAAGAGAAGGTTCCCCCCTCCACTCTCTACTAGATAAAACTCTGATAATAGTTTTCATTACCATTGCAGTAAATTTAGTTTAAGACCTAATATTTGTTTTATTCCTCCTAGACAAAATAAATTTGAGTGATCTAAAAAAGGACAAGAGCCAGCCATTTTCTACTATAATAAAGGTATTTTAAACAAAAGTAATGTCAGATGCTAATTTTGTTTACCTTGGAAGATATTGGGACTCGAGTACTATCATAATGTGTATGTGTTGTTGCTACCTATAATAGGACTTATTTTTGTTATATACAATGGGGCCATTTGAAGTAGTTGTATCAGCCCTATGCATAAGAATGAACATCAAAGATAATAAAATAATATTTAAATATTTCAATACATATTCAAGTTGTCTAATTGGAATTACACTTGTCTATTGTGTATGATAAAATAAAGATTTTTGTCAGTTACTGAAAGACATTCACAGCTTGTTCAAAAATCTAAATTTAGAGATTTAAGTTATAGCACCTAAATTTATGTTTACATGATTGAAGTTAAAGCGGTTGATGCAGTCGAAATGTTCCAATAGTGTGTTGTCAATTTCATGTGTATAGCTGTCTTAATCTAAATTTGGTTACACCTGAGTTATACCTTACAGTATCCCACTCACCAAATATTAGTGCCAAAGTTGTTTATGTTTACTTAATTTTCCGCCACTACTCTGTTTACAAAAACTTAGTATAATACTCTAGTTATGGAAATGACATGTTTAAATTAGTATTAGAACAAATTTGTTAGTGCAAGCCCTTTAAACGAGAGTGAATTCCACCAAACAGGAATCATACAATGCAATTATGAATAAAAATAAAATTGGAGTATTTTTTTTAACTATAATAGGCATAACCAACATCAAATCTGAATAGTTGATAAATTATTATACTGCTAAATACTGCCAATCATTGTAAAATTTATACCTGAAGATTATGCAAAGCAGTTATGAATGAATTTCATAACTATATAACATTCTATGCATTGTTTCCATAAAAATCAAGTGACCATAATTATATTCAATTTGTTATTGACTGACAAACATAATTTTTTAGTAAAATAATTTAAATATTTTTTATATTAAAATTAGATCATATTAAGGAAACTGGATATATTTGTGGAAATATATGGAATGCACATAGTTGACAAAGCTCAATATGAAGAAACAAAATTCCAACATGACCAATGTCAAGTTATAATAAGTTTTTATGGTGAATGTAATGTTGGAAAGAGTACCTTATTAAATGCTATCATGGGAGACAGGTATGTATTATTATAGTATGTTAATCTTGTTTAATGTGAAACTCACTCATAATTACAGTTCAAGCGCATAGGAGCTGACTAAACTCAAGTATATTCACTACTTATTTCATAATATACACACATTTTATGGGATGCTGTCTCCTACATTTTAAGCAATTGACAGGCTTATTTCTTTCTATGATTACCTAATGTATTAATTACTGTAAGTAGTTACTTTAGTGGATAATATATTATTGAATTTCAGACAGCTTCATGGAGTGCACTGAAGGTCAAATATAATTATTCTCATTCACCTTTGCTTGAATACTATTTGACCAAACATAAAACCAAATGAAAACTATCTGTAAAGTTTGATATTCAAGGAAGCAAAAAATGTGCTTTGTATCTAAAAGCCCAAATATTATGTCAAAAATGACCATTTTGTGCCAATTTAGTACAGAAATAACATCACCTCAAGATAGATGCATGCATACCAGATTTGTGACTAGTGCATACACCCCTCATTGTGCCTCACTTGTTAATTTTTTCAATTTTACCATAATTAAGTAATACACCAATTAGTTAATGATGTTTACAATAAGATGAAGCTTCCACACGAGTATAAAATCAGTTTAGCTATATCTCATAGAAGTCATATTTTTTTAGATACCTTCCAATTGCCAAAAAAACAGAAACGGCTATACCTGTGTATATTCAATTTATGTCTTCTGAAGTAACAAGTACCACAGAAAATTTAACTATTGAGGCAGTGAGTTTACTGAAAGAAATAATAATGTCATTAAAATAGTTCAATGTTTAATTATTGCATTCACTAAGCAATATGTAACTCACCATACTATGTTGTTAAGTTTAGCCTATAACATGTATTTCCTCTAATTATGTTAAGCTCATAATAAAATAGAACCAACTATTAATGAATAGAGTATATTTTTGTTGAAAATGTGTAATTACAGTATTTTGTATTTTGACTAATAGAAAGTTATGTTTAAAAATTTTTTGGGAATAATTTAAGCAGTATTTATGTAATTTTTATGCACTGACAATGTGTAAAATAATACGATATATACGAATATACGAAAAGTGTTAGCGATTTATAGGTCATGGAAGCTTAACCCCTATGAACGTATTTTCTTTGTCACAATGTATGCACATTGGCAATATTATGAACAACAAGACACGTAAATTTTGGGGCTTCAAATCATTTTGGTTTTGTAGCAAGTAGGTGGAAAGATTTTGCCATAGCTAAATAAAAATGTTGGCTAAAAATGTTATAATAGCAGCAAATACTAAACTTGAAGGAAGTTCATGTTATATTTCCATGGATAATGTTGCATTTGAATCACAATTATTATAAACTAATTCCAAGTGCTGAAAATCAAGGAGGAATTCTGTACATCTTTATTCATTCTGTACATCTTTATTAACTCTCATTTACGATAAGCAACTTAGTTATTACTTACTTAATTGCTATGAGTAGCAAAAGCCAAGTTACTTGTTAGCTCTATATATAATTGTGCGGGCCTAACGCAACCTCAACGAACATTCCGAAGAACCTCAACGAACATTCCGAAGAAACTATACTACGCATGCACTTTATTTCTGTAAAGCCTCGCTGACCGCTCGCGGCCAGTCGCGGTTTATGCCCATGACTACAGTTGTTATACGTATTGTATTCTTTCATTTTAGTTTTCAGTTATAGTTCCTATAGTTTTGAAGTTATCAAACCAGTGAAGTTGTAGTTACCCACCCACCCTAGCTATCTGATTATTCGGACCTAAGCTAAGACCGAGT
>WLWI01004477.1_pt1 | contig 11833 bp, 9 predicted proteins | sample 6701501 | NCBI WGS metagenome assembly WLWI01 (sample SAMN12718690, study PRJNA515312) | sponge metagenome | isolation source: marine sponge | host: Mycale hentscheli | place: New Zealand: South Island, Marlborough, Capsize Point | collected 2014-11-01
CATCTGGCAGCCATATTTAGTCCGCCCGGACTGAATTCGGCAGCCAATTGTGGTCCCGGACAGTTTTTAGCAGCCAATTTCAGTCCGGGGGACCGATTTTGGGTAGGACCCGATTTGGCGTTACACTCCCACTAAGTTTTTGCCATTGTCTGAATGTATAGATGATGGTAATCAATGATGGTCGTGTGAATCTTGACAGGGCAGCAAGAAAGCTTTTTGTTGTAAGATCCAGACATAATTCCAGATTAATGGTTTGGGTCCATAGACAAATGATAAGTATGTCCTTGGTGAATGATAAAGGGACTGGCAAAGCTGAGTCCAACTCGTTGAAAAGGGTGAACTATTGCCTACTCGGTCAGATAAAAGTTGGCCCATGAGTTAATGTATTTTTTTACCAATGCGATAACATGTAACACATTGATAAGATATTAATTTCACCAACCTTCTCAAACATAAGATATAGTACATGTAACCAGTTGAGAGAATAGCAATGAGAGTTGCTGGCGGCAGATGACAATCAACTAGAAGATGAGTGAAGTCTGAATTTTCATGAAGTAGAATGGGGTGTTGAGATGTGTATGATAGATTTGAGTGATGAAGCCATGCATTGACACATTCTTCTTGGATGCTATTTCTGTGACTTCCATGGCCTTGGGACACTGCATAACCTCTAGGAGGGAATTCTTCTTGTGAGGTTCAAACATTTCATTCTCAGTCTTGAGAGCCTCCTCAAAATTCTCCCGAAAATTTTTGCAATGGAGGAGAGTTTTTATCTAATGGTAGCTTAATTTTGAGTTTGTTGACTTTGTGGTCAGATGATGAGTCACTAGTGAATGAAGAAGTAGAAGTAAATTTTCTTGATTTAACTGCTCATTATTCAATCTTTGCATAAGTCCTTGACTCCCTTCATGAGATTGGAATGATAATCAGAAAGTAATGGTACAATTAAGTGATGGTATCCCTCTAATATTCCATAAGCTTTTATTTAAAACTGTTTCAGCTCGACCTGTGACTGTATTGAGCTGATCAAGATCTTGTAGAACAGATTGAATAAGAGTTCTTGACCTTTAAGTGCAATAGTTTGACTTTGAACACCTGAGGTTAGTAAAGCTCCTTTGGCTAGAATTGGTTCCACTCATTCTTACTCTCACTCTAAGTTGAAATGCTCGTCCAGGGCACATTGATCTTAAACTTGGATCAAAAAGCACAATAGAGTTTAGAGGAAAAGGCAACTTCTCCAATTTGCTTTTCTATCTCGATTCTCATTTAATTTCTTGATCACTTGGTTGGTCCAGTCCACCATAATTTTTTCATGAGTTTTTATAACCCGATCTTGAGCTGTCCACTTGCCTTTGATTTACGTAGATAATGGATCTCGTCAATTTGGCTAATTCGGATTCAAACTTGAGAGTAGACATGACAGCTTTAATACTTACGAAAAATATCAAAATGAAGCAGTGGAAGATTGAAAACAAGCAGACGAAGAAGACTAGCAATGATCTTTAGCGAGTAATACTTAAAAAACTTGAACAAGATGTCAGGTAAGTTACTTTTAATATACACAACTGGCTATAAATACCAAGAAATATAGTTTGTACGTGTGCAAACATATGCCTTTATTATAAAAAAAATCACCTTAAACAAGTGTGTATATTCAGTCTGGAAAATTATTTAGTATTTTTAGGTTAATATTGGAAGTATTGGATACAGAGGGGAAAGACCCCTCCTTCACTCCTTCCTCTAATGAATTTAAATGATCCCTCTACTCATACATATGAAGATGTATTCTAATAGTTTGTGGCCTTTCATTGAACATGGTCTACTGCACATGTTTAACTATAGGGGGATAAAAAGGTGTTTATCTCTCAAGAAGTTGTATACATTAATAAAAGTTTATTGACACAAAGTGGAAAGAAGTAGACCACTTTGGCAACCAATCCTCAAGTCTTTTTTCAAGTTTCTTTAATACAGAAACTATATTTTGCAAATATTATCACACCATGTTCCATGTTACGTACTGTGTGTAGAATAAATTGTCAAACTCGTATATTTTGTGATAAGACTACGACTTATTTGATTATTTTTTAAGTTGGCTTATCTATGACTACGTGCTTAAATTCTTTCTTGATCTTCATTTTATACTTCTTCATCTAACTTGTGGTTAAACCTTCTCATGTTGATTTGTGAATACTTTCATTTTCACTCATTCTCATTGTATAGGACGCTCAAAGAAACAGCAATTGACTAAAGTACCTGTTAAAAGAGCAACTGGACAGAGAAAAAGGCAGAAACAAGTGAACACCGAAGATCATCAATAGTTGTGGATGTATCATAACAACTTGTGCTTTTTGACATAATTTCTAGTGTAAAATGATTATTTTTGTATTATTTTAAACTTTTAGTCGTCACTCATATGCTGCACTTTATATTATATTTACACAAAGTTGCACTCTACTTCAGTTCAGCGTTTCTCCCACAGTAATGCTTATGTCAGAAACTTCCTCTTAGGCAGCAGAGAAATCAGTTCTCTTCCTTATGCAATAGTGACTTTAAATACATCCTTCCGGAAAAATATCACAATCTCTAATAAGTTTTCTGACATTTGGATATTACGTGAATCAAGTCTTTTGAGACATTTCTGAAGTAGTGCAAACGGCTTTCACATTATTCAGTAACATACTTTTGACAAAGTAAAGGAAGTTTAGGTATATACATGTATATGTATACAGAGCTGCGACTTGTTCTGTTTTAGTAGAAAATATTTGGTACTAAAACTGGTAATGTCATGTTATTATAAACTCAGTGGTATTTGTACACACATTTGTAATTGTATGTTTACAGAAAGAAGATCTCATAAACCTCTACAAGCTGGTCAACAGTCTCCTGCGAATCTCCAGCAATCAACTAGTCCTATCTCACCATTGTATGCTACTGGATCTGGAGTTTCCTCATCACCTCAAGATAAACACTTTGCCTATCCTGTGAAAAACTTGCCATTGGAAGGTGCAGCAGAGCTGCGAACACAACTTCAAAAGAATTCACCCTCTCTCAGTCTTATTCCAAATTCTTATGACCCTACAACTCCACCAGCTGCCTTGCAGCAGCATTACTCAGCAGGTTTGCCTCCGCCAAATACTTATTATCAAGAAAGAGGTCATCCAATGTCTCCAACAGCTAATATAACTCCCGGCATTTCGAATCAAGTGTCTAGACACCTTAGACCTCCTTTACATGTGGCATCTACTGTCCCACATTCTTCTGCTAGAAGAAACCAACCATCATTAACTGCAGGGTTTGCTCAGGGACCACCATCTTCTCTACCACCACCTCAACAGCACTTTCCAGCAGGAATTCTGCCTAGGCCACCACCACTATCATTTATCCATAGACCACAATCTCCAACAGGACCGGTTCAGAGACCATTGCCTTCAGTGATGTATGCTCAAAATCCACGAATTCCTGTAGGATATAGAGAACAAACTCGATTTCCACACTCTCCTATGCTGCAACCTGCACATATGCCATCTCGTCCAGCCTCAGCACTCCTTGTTCACCCATACAGTGACAATCGTCAACAGCTCAGGCCTCATCCTCAACAGTCTGGCTTACCATCAGCTGCTATATATCCTACACAGCAGCATCTAGCAAAACCACCTTTTGAACCTCAGAAACATTATCATGGATATCTTCCTTTTAACAATGAACTATAATTTAGCTGCTGTTACCAACATTTTGCAAGTATTTATTTTTCTTCTTGTTCACAAGTTTATATGACATTATGTAGGTTAACTCTTTATTATTGTTTCTTATTACTAAACTATCTTAAAACATATTTATAGAGGATTGCATTTCAGTATGAATGATATATATATATATATTATAATATATAATACGTGTAACAGGACGCTTTGGTGATGAAATTTGAATGATATACATAGGAGGGGACAAAAATACAGGAATGTAGAGCACCATGCGCCTCAGTTTGACCAGTTGGATTGCACAACTTGATCCATCTATATATATATCGAAATATTTGACCAGCATGCTAATTCATTTTCACAAGCCAGAGGCGAGTGAAAATAAAACCTGAGAGTAAAATATCTTGCACAGCGTGAAATAACTTGAGTTATCTCACGTACCTAAAAATAACATTGTGAATATATCTAGCGTATATTATATGACTTTCTTGGTGTTGATATTGCTAGCTAATATCCAACTCTTTCCATAATTAGGCCAATAAAGAATCCTAAGATCTGCGAATCACAAGAAAAGTGCTGCAAACTAAAAATGTATTTAGTTGGCAGAAAAACCATAACTAAAACTGAAATGTATAAATACTAAAGACTAGAGTGATCTCATGTGTCATAACATAGCAAGAGAAAAACAGGTACTTAAAAGCAATGAGACATTTACTGAAAATATAGGCAGTTAGATAACTATCCAGTACGACTATATTCTACAATCACTAGTAGGGTAAAATTGGGGCATTAGAGAATGAATTATGGGCAGAAAATTAGCCTAATTTATACATGGCTATTACTGGGTCTTGTACATATACATACTATGCCACCCAAGCATAACTTATTTTATCATTGCTAACATAGCTAGCTACATGTTCTGCAAAGTAGCTACTGTAAATTGTGAACTAGCAAAGTTATTCGGTGCGTTATATCTATTCACTGCATTAATTGATACTATATAACAAACGTCATTTTATGGCAGTGTATAATACACAGTTGCTACTGCTTACTGTTTTTATTGAGAATACAGTTATAATATATAAAACACACTACTTGCTAGCTATCAATTAGTTGAGTATGACAGCAAGATGCCAGCTTGACATATTCTGGTTCTAGTGATTCAAATAACAAAATATATAATACATGTATAATGTATAATATATACCACAAAGTAAAGTACAGTACCTTCATCAGGTGTAATAAGTCCATGATTAAGAAAAAACTGCAAAAGTATCAATGCACAGTTGGGTTTAAAATTGCCTTTGGCAATCTCGTCAGTAATCTAAAGAAAGATTTACAAGTATCTACAAAGTATTGGCACTTTACTACATAACGTTTACCTGCTTTATATTCCATAAATAAAACATGTGAACTTCTCCATCTTCAGGTTCTGGTACAAAACTAAGAGGTACTTCCAACTCGTACATAAATTCAGTCTCAGGCTCAATACCATCCATAGTTTCATGACAATAACTGATAAATATGTACCATCAAGTAAAAAATTATAACTCGTACATAAATTCAGTCTCAGGCTCAATACCATCCATAGTTTCATAACAATAACTGATAAATATGTACCATCAAGTAAAAAATTATATATATATATATATATATATATATATATATATATATATTAGGAGATATAATAGCAAGGAAAACTGTGGTATTCGGGATTAATAGCATGAGTGAAGCGAGTGAAATTTCTTGCCGCACGAGTGCTATTTATCTGAATACACAGTTTTCCGTGCTAATATATTATGTTAATACTATAGCCAAAGATAACAGTTCATTTCTGCAGCTAAGAAAGCCATAATCTTGCATTATATTTCCGTTAAATAAATTTTTTCATCCCGGTTCTGCTATTATTCATACTCTTCTTACCGTTTCTAAATAGGGTTTCCCCAGAATTTCGTCGCGACATTGCCTACTGGGTAAAAGTGTGGCAAAGTCAAGAAGAGATTGCTGTGACCAATCAGATCATTATTTCAGTTTTCCACTGCTGGTATTTCAAAAATAATACCACTGTTTTTTGTATTTGAAAAATGACTCGGCTATGGTATTAATATATTATATATATATATATATTTGTAAGAATGTGACCTGTGACTACCTAATAATTCCTGTAGGTACAGCTTTACTAGCCAATTCTGGAGCTATACTTGCTTCTTCATTACACTCTTTAATTAATGTTTGAAAAACAGTTCTCCCTGCTTCAATTCCACCAGCTACCTAATACCAACATATCACAAGATGGCTATCAAGTGCAGAACTTGCCACTATTAATTACCATATTGTCCAACTTTCCAGGATAAGTGGCTTTTGTAAAGCTTCGCCTTGCTATCCACAGCTTATATTCTCCATCATCAGTCCTGACGTACCCATTCAAGTGAACTCCGTACTGCTTGACACCCAACAACCCTGTAAATGAATACTACTTACACAAATACCACAAAATATTGTGGGTTTAATCAGTGACATAAATTCAAGCTCTTACTTGCTCCTGCTCGTTCACAGTGAAAAAGTATGGGTTTACCATAATATTGTGAAACACCATAATTCTGTATTACAAATAATGATGATAAAAACTATATTACAATAATAAAAATAGAGAATAGCCAGAATAATATTTGTCAAATAGATCTAGTTAATATACCATTATTATTTGTGTCATACTTCATAAATTTGGTCATACCTCATTTCTCCATCCTTTCAAGCAAGGATATCGTTCTGGAAAAATTTGTAGCTCCTTCAATACTCTATTAATAGCCACTGTTCGCTCTTCTATAGTTTTTAAGTTATCTGATATCTTTAAAGCTTTAACTTCTCCACTATCAATTTCAGCTTCAAATGTGTCTTTATATCTCAACAGATCTGGTAGTATTTGAGGTTTTATGCATCCAATGCACACACTATTGCAATATAGAAAAATACATCTTTCCTTTGTAGAATCTAAAGACAGGAAATATAATAGTACTAGTGGTGTGCTTGAGCACAAATGGCGAGCGAGCCTGATAGTTAGGCAAAAAATCAGATAGGTCAGAGACAAAAACCTAACCTGTCAATAAAGGTAAAGATTTGTCAAGCAAAGCAGTCCTTGTAACACACAGCACCTTCACTTGTTCACTTGATGTACCAACACAAAAATTACTTCCTTCAGTGATTTGACATTAGTAGTATTGTAAGCACAATACTTTCACACAACTGAACATACCTAGGCAAGACTTACCTTCGTGGTTAGTCTAGTGGACAATGAATTTTAAAATAAATGCTGTTGAGTAGGGCTTATAATTGTGACAAATAGCGTATTAACTTACCACCGCCACTAACTCGAATAGAAATGGAGCTCCAGTAAGTTTTTACACCCGCAAAACCATTCAAAGCGGTAAACAATAGGTGATACGGGTAATGGTCGCTACACCAGAGGATTCTGTTTAGTGAAGTTTGGGACGGGGTCGAACGCGGAGCGAACACAAAAATACGGAGGGTCAAAGTAGTCATACGTCCATATATATAAATAAACAAACATCCCCGATTTTCAATTGTGTTACCCCTGTGACTGTCTCGCTCGCTACGCTCGCTCGCCAATTATACATACATAGTTTATAATACGAAATGAAATTACTGAAAATCACTTTAGTCATACTCATGATTATTAAAGTAGAATAACCAGCTTGTAATTTGCTCTTGAAAATGCTCAAGGTAAACTTGAGCTCAAGCAGAAGAGAGATGTACTTACTTTTATCAAGTCCATCTAAAAGGGTATCAGTGTTCAACATACGTTAGAAGATTAATAAATAACTGAGCTAGGGATGACTCTCAAGTAAAATAAATTTTAATACCACTACCACATTAAATAAAAATTTTGATATTAGTAAGTGATCTAGTAAACGCACTTCGTAAAAATGTGCTGAGTCATGATTTTACTTTAGGGTAGTGGTAGATAAAAGTTTGCAATAGTATTCTTGTTAATTAATGAGATTTTAAAGTTATTTTCCTTTCATGGTTGAACTTGGTGTTCATCATTAGATATGTGCATGTATCAGTAACATTATAATGAATATGGTCGGTTATAACTCAGAAGTTGTCAGAATATCATTACAAAATTTAATGCATAGTTAAGCTCTTTACATTAACTGTGCCAGTTAATTATGCTCTTCTATCCATACAAAATCATAACTCACTTGAAGACGAATTAAAGTTATCTGCATCCTTTGCTATAGCTAAAACTGCCTCCACCCACGACGCCATTTACCAAGACGTTAGGTAAAGGTCGCAACGCGTAAATTATAGCAAATACGAAACTGCGGAATGAAGAATTTAGAATACACTATTTTTTTAAATAGAAAAAAACAACAACAGCACTAATTGAAATCACTAAAGACGGGAGAGCTGATGCCCAAGGGTTAACAAAATTAGTATCAAAAAAATTTTTTTTATATTTTTTTGTAAGCATGCACATGAAAGACATTTTTAACATTTTAGTCATACTTCCATCATTATTTTAGTTACTTGAGTGCTGAAAAAGTCCTTTCAGCAGTGGCAGATGCAGTAGGAATTAAGTTAAACGAAGACATTTATACACATTAAAAGTATCATGTTGCAGCGTGTCTGGCTACATCATTGATTCATGTCACTTCACTGCTATCAAAATAATACTACATTTGGTTATTGAAAATGCACACTAAACACGCTGTTCATTACGTTTGACTGAATGTATTGTGTAAACATGGTCATTTTTGTTAATTTCCTAGCCAATACATTGTTGGTCTAAGTGGAGGGAGAACAAGCTATGCCACTGCACTACTAATTGATCATAGCCCGACATTTTTAGCAGGGTGGGTAGAGGGTGAGCATGGGCTATGCAAGACATAATATAATCACTCGGGGCCAGACCCTTTACTAAACAGGGTAGGTACTTGCATTTTGAACAGCAACTTAAAACTGCCATCATTTAACAATTTGCTACACTAAAAATATTAAAGATGAATGAACCAAATGATTTTATAAACTACAAACTCAGCAGTTGATAAAGGGAGGTTAGGTATTTCTGTCCTTTTGTAAATGACGCAGCCTAGCCTGCCTCAAGTCACTATGGCTTAATTGAGATCCAAATAATCCAGACTCTTCCACTGAAACACCAGCAGCTGAAGATGAAGATGGACTATCTACGAACCCTTCACTGGAATCAAACTCATCACTTTGATGAAGGCCAGACCTCGGTAATGAATCTGAACTATTGGAAGAAGATTCACTGTCAGTATCTTGTGGCTCCACAATGACTTCATTAGAAGACTGTTGGCTAAGCTCCCTCTCTGGGACAACCGGCTGCAAAACAGTAGAATTAATTTGTGTAAAGTTAGCTCTGTTCATCTGTGCAGTTTCAACATCTGAAGGAGATAGTGGCCTCGCCCTAACATGTACCTGCCGCTGTGGTCTTTGGACAACTACAGGATGAATTCTGTTCAATGCAGGGATCTCGTAATGATGAACAAAGTATATCATGATAAGCTACGGAATAAGAAATTATAATTGTATAACTAGCATAAAACAACAGCAACAATAAACAAAAACATCTTACTTGCAACATAAACCAGTGGAAGAGAAATGGGAAAAACCAAAACTGGCCATTGAATCTGATGTAATAAGCATATGGAAGGAAGTGAAAGAGGAAGAAAAATCTGTAAACAAACAAACAAAAATGATTAAATATGAGAGGCTATTTCAAATCAATACGTTCCAATAACGTACAAAGGTAAATAGTCTCGAGAAATCTTCTGTTTGCAATAAACAGAATAAAATTGATCAACTTGCCAAACTGTGCCCACCATAAGTAGTGAGAAGACACTGTCATCATTAAGCACTTCACTCATGACAATAACTAGCCCTAAAAAAATATTATATATAAACATAGATTAATAATAATAATAATAATAATAATAATAAACAGAAAACATGACACTTGACTGACTATGTAGTAATAGCAACGAATTCTTACCAATGGTGGCATACGTGATTACTAAGAATGGAATCTGGGCACCAGTCTGAATAGGAATAGGAACACCTTGATTCAACAAATGGTTGAAATGTGCTACAGACAGAATAGTGCTCAATTCATGTACCAAAATAACACAGTACAACACATACTAAGAAATTTAAAGATATGGTAGTGAATTTGCCTGAGAAGAACAGATGCCACTAAAGTCTGTAACAGTAACAGCACATAGCATAATATAAATAAAAGATCAGTGGAATCCAATCTGTCTGTACTTACGAAAAAGAGTGCAGGTAAAATCCCAGCTCCATAACGCCACCTCCCCATCCATTGGACTCTATAGTAGTACTGACTTCCACTTAATAAATTCTTTACATATCCCATTCCTATAGCAACATAAGCACACACACACACACACAAATAATGATACCCCAGTAAATAACTAGATACACTTACCATAACTCTGAGGCATAAGATCCTTAAAACTAGAAATTACCATCATTTCATATCCCAAGAAATACTTGGTAAGGAATTGTCCAAATGGTCCTCCAAAGCAAGTACTCTCGCTTGGATCTATTAATAAAGAATGCAGATGTAATGGAGTTAAGATTAGGAAAAGACCAACTCAAGATATACCACATTTAGATAAGGGTTTGATAAGAGACAATTACATTATTTATATACAAGTTCTACATATTTGAAGTCCATTATAGAAACAACTATGCTTTTTGTTAAGAACCACATTACAGATATACTACCTGTATGGACAATAAAAAAATATTGGGTGTAGGGAGGGTGAAAGCTTGATTTAGTTCTTGTGGTTAATTTACAAATCCTCATATCGTGTTGTGGGAATCACAGAGTCATTGCAGACTGAGTAACATCAGTGGTTCAAATCTTCAGCACAATAGGTTCATTAGGTTCAATTGAAGTTTAGGAATGTTTATGGGACTAAATCTTCTCCTCTTCCTTTCTTCAAATGCTTATGCTCCATAATAAGGAACTCCACTTATATACATGATGAAAACAAGAGGATGCAGTATTAATTCATTTCCTGGTTGTCATTGTTTATTGTGACACCAAATTCTCCTGCTCTGACCTCCTACTTTGACCTCCTGTCTCATTCATTCAGAATTGTCTCATACAAGTTATACATATTAATTTCATCCAAAGACTCCCACGTATCTTTATTTTGGCAGGAAAGGAAGGAATTAAAGTTCTTTGTGGCAAAGATATTCTAGGATATTATAATACTATACAACATACATACGTAATATCAGATTTTCTGGCCTAAGGCACCTCACAGAAACAGAATACACAGGCTGAGCAATCAAATGTCAATAGAATCTCCCAAATATTTCAATACAATCTCATCAGTGTGTGTCCAATAAGGAACTTCATAATGCATTCTATCTGGGTTAATTTTATGCATTCAACCACACCAATATGTATCATTAGTTACTGCTAATCACTTCTTTTTTTTCAAATACGATATTCTTAAATGCTTTCATGTGCAAGTTCCAGTTGCTCACTAGAGCTTAGTACGTAGTTCTAAACAAGATAGCCAAACTATGCACAACGTCATCAACACATGCTCAGTACGAGTTTAGATGATTGGTAAAGGGGCTTACCTATGTATAATTTATGAACTGGAATACCCAACCTAACTCGTGCAGATCTGGACAGACTGAGATAGCCAGACTCTTGGGTAAATTCAAATATAGTGTAGTCCATGGCCAGCAGCTGTAGTTCTACAAACATATTAATAGAAAATTAAATTGACATGACATGACAGGTGACATGGCCAACCAGATAAATCAGTTGACTGGTTTATTATCAAAGATATAATTTACTCTCTGTATCGCTGCACACTTAACACTTTGAACTATGTCAATTATAGCTTTGGGTTAGTGAAAAAAATAAATAAATAAAACCAGAAAATCTATCCACCAGCTATGTAACCTATATATAGTGTATATATAATACTTATAGCACGAGTCTGAGTACAATATGGGAAAATATTTTATGAGCACGCAAAATATTTTCACGAGCCGAAGGCGAGTGAAAATATGGCGTGAGAGTAAAATATCATTCCCATATT
>WLWI01004478.1_pt1 | contig 11832 bp, 7 predicted proteins | sample 6701501 | NCBI WGS metagenome assembly WLWI01 (sample SAMN12718690, study PRJNA515312) | sponge metagenome | isolation source: marine sponge | host: Mycale hentscheli | place: New Zealand: South Island, Marlborough, Capsize Point | collected 2014-11-01
AACGCCGATGGAAACACTCATCGACGGTAAAGCGATCTGGAAAGAAAAGTTTGTAAACTAAACTCTATCTGACAGACAGCTACTGATAAACGGGTAACTGTCAGCTCAAGTCTGAACTTCTACACTTTAGGTCAATCCGTCGGCGGGAGAATAGACCAGATCCCCACTAACTACAACCCGCATTGAAACAACCCTAAACTACCCCTAGATTTTCAGTTATCTGAATTCAACGCATAACAAAACGTACTACGTCACAAGTTCTCTGCTCGAAAATCGATAGTCAGTGTGCAGTGACCGAAGTCACTGGACTTTCATCACTATTCACCTGACTATCCTCATTCGTCTGTCGCGAAGTCTCCTTCTTTTCAGGAACAACCTCTAGCGCAAGTGCGATGACTTCATCAATCCATTTTACGGGTTTAATCTGTATTTGTTGGCGTATGTTTTCTGGGATTTCTTCGAGATCTCTAACGTTCTCTTCTGGAATAATAGCGAGCTTTACACCCGCTCGATGAGCCGCCAACAGTTTTTCTTTTAAGCCGCCAATTGCTAACACCTCCCCACGTAGAGTAATCTCTCCCGTCATCGCGACATTTGAAATAACGGGAATGCCTGTTAAAGAAGACACAATTGCACTACACATTCCAATCCCTGCACTGGGACCATCTTTAGGTGTCGCACCCTCTGGAACGTGGATGTGGATGTCTTGCTTTTGATAAAAGTCTGAATCAATTCCCCATTGCTCACTCCTGCTGCGGACCACGCTAATTGCTGCAGTGATGGACTCTTTCATGACATCCCCTAACTTACCTGTATAAACATGCTTTCCTTTTCCAGGAACCACCACAGACTCAATCGTCAGTAGCTCGCCGCCGACTTCAGTCCAAGCAAGTCCAGTAACCTGTCCTACCTTATTCTCTTCCTCTATTTCATTGCGTCTGAAACGTTTTACACCGAGAAACTTCTCCAAATTGTCTTGATCAACGTCTAGTTTCTTGAGATTTTTCCCCAGTAGTAATTCCTTCACTATTTTTCGATATATCTTAGATATTTCTCTTTCCAAGTTTCGAACCCCAGCCTCTCTAGTGTAAGAAGCGATAATCTCCCTTACAGCCTGATCACTAATGCTCGCTTCATTTTCCTTTAAGCCGTTGTTCTTTAATTGCTTAGGCAGCAGATAGCGATCAGCGATCTCGCATTTCTCCTCTTCCGTATAACCGGAAATCCGAATTACTTCCATCCGATCTAGCAATGGTCCCGGGATATTCAAGGTATTGGCAGTGGCAACGAACATAACATCAGAAAGATCGTAATCAACCTCAAGATAATGGTCAGAGAAAGTATTGTTTTGCTCTGGATCCAATACCTCCAACAGCGCTGATGACGGGTCTCCACGAAAATCCATGGACATCTTATCAACTTCATCCAACATGAAAAGTGGGTTCTTGGTTTTCGCTTTCGCCAAGCTTTGAATTATTTTTCCTGGCATTGAACCGATATAGGTGCGTCTATGCCCCCGAATTTCCGATTCATCTCGAACTCCGCCCAGCGACATACGGATGAATTTTCTGTTAGTTGCCCGTGCGATTGATTCACCCAAGGAGGTTTTTCCGACTCCAGGGGGACCTACCAAACATAGTATCGCCGCCTTGGGTTTCTTTACTCGCTTTTGTACCGCCAGATATTCCAAGATACGATCCTTTACCTTCTCAAGGCCATAGTGGTCGTCATCCAATACTTTTTGCGCCTTACCAAGATCTTTGGATATACGAGACTGCTCTCGCCATGGCACCGCTAATAGCCAGTCAATGTAATTTCTGACTACCGTTGCCTCAGCGGACATTGGCGACATCATTTTCAGCTTCTTGAGTTCTCCCTCTGCTTTTTCCAACGCCTCTTTGGGCATTCCTGCTGCTTCGATTTTCTGCGCTAAGTCATCGGTTTCATTGGGGACATCATCCATATCACCCAATTCCTTTTGTATCGCTTTCATCTGTTCATTCAGATAGTATTCCCTTTGGCTTTTCTCCATTTGCTTCTTTACTCGGGTTCTGATTCTTTTTTCTACCTGTAATAGGTCAATTTCTGAATCCATCACACCAAGAATGTGTTCCAACCGCTCATTGACACTGGGTAATTCCAATATCACCTGCTTTTCTTCGTTCTTGAGATTAAGATGAGCCGCAATGGTATCTGCGACCCGGCAAGGAGATTCGATACCTCCCAACGAGGTAAGGATTTCCTGTGGGATTTTTGGGTTTAACTTTACGTATTTCTCAAACTCTTCCGTCACCGCCCTAACCAATATGGCGGTCTCTTTTGTGTCAGCTTCATCGACAGCGTCTTCTGCAATGCCCGCTTCGCACATGAAACATCCATTGCCGTCTTCCTGATCGTCAATATAGTTTAGGACTCTTGCCCTTTGTTCCCCCTCAACTAAAACCTTTACCGTTCCATCCGGCATCTTCAACATCTGTAATATCGTGGCAATCGTGCCAATTTCATGGAGCTGATCGATGGAAGGGTCATCCTCCGAAGCTTCTTTTTGTGCAACAAGCAAGACAGTTTTATTCGCCTCCATGGCAAGCTCCAACGCCCTTATTGATTTTGCCCTGCCAACGAACAATGGAATCACCATGTGAGGAAACACAACCACATCCCGCAACGGTAGTACCGGCAGTTCAGTGGTTTCAAAATTTGACGAACTCGTCATTCAAGACTCCATAAAGATAATAGGTAGTTACCACCTCTACTAAATAAGGGCGGTATAACCGCTTTCAAGTCGATCTGTAAACAGTTAAAGGAAGAATAACATTGATGAGGCCCAGAAACGAGTCTAGACCAGTTTCAGACACGGCCCAAGCTTCAACGAAAAAAAACAGGCGTTGGGAGGTAAGAAGCTGGATTTGATACTAGGGAGTCTCTGCAAAAGTCTGGGCGCGTTGAATTGAGATGAAAAAATGACCAGATTTGAGGCGCTAATCCCGCGTAATAGTCGTTCTATTGCGAAGATTTGCAACGAAAAAGCCGTTCATTTCTCGCTCAAGACGGCTGCCCATGACTTTTGCAGAGGTCCCTAGGGAGCTGGACTTGAGTTTACAGCCTTTTTGGGAGCGTCCTCTTCATAAATGTACAATGGTCGAGATCCTTCGGTAATCACCGCACCATCGACAATCACCTTCTTGACATTATCAATTGAGGGCAATTCGTACATCGTTTCTATAAGTGCGTTTTCCATAATGGAACGTAGTCCTCGAGCCCCAGATTTCCTATCCATCGCTTTTTTCGCAATCTGATGAAGTGCATCATCACGAAATTCCAGGTCCACGTTTTCATAACAAAACAGTTTTTGATACTGCTTGGTCAATGCATTTTTAGGTTCTATAAGAATTCTAACCAATGAATCCTCATCTAACTGCTCAAGCATTGCCACCACAGGGAGTCGACCAATAAATTCGGGTATCAACCCATATTTGATCAAATCTTCGGGCTCAAGCTGGTCAAGTAGCTCGCTGGAGCGGTCCTCTGTAGATTGAGTTTTAATATCTGCACCAAAACCAATGCCTGATTTCTCAGTCCGCTCCTGAACGACTTTCTCCATACCCGCAAACGCGCCGCCACAAATAAAAAGAATGTTGCGAGTATTTACCTGCAAAAATTCCTGCTGAGGGTGCTTTCGACCACCCTGGGGTGGAATCGAAGCGACGGTGCCCTCTATGAGCTTCAGCAGCGCTTGCTGAACCCCTTCCCCGGACACATCTCGGGTGATTGAGGGGTTGTCAGATTTTCTGGAAATCTTATCTATTTCATCAATATAGACAATCCCTATTTCCGCTTTCTCTGTGTCGTAGTCGCAAGTTTGGAGCAGCTTTTGAATAATGTTTTCAACATCTTCGCCAACATATCCAGCTTCGGTTAGCGTGGTCGCGTCAGCGATGGTAAAGGGGACATTGAGTTGCTTTGCTAGAGTTTCTGCCAACAGAGTTTTCCCGGAACCTGTGGGACCCATCAGCAAAATATTACTTTTTGAAATATCAACTTCTGAATCACTTTCTTCGTTTTCAATTCGCTTGTAGTGATTGTAAACGGCAACAGAAAGTGTTTTTTTCGCCTTTTTTTGGCCGATCACATAATCATCAAGAATACGGTGTATTTCCTGAGGTGTCGGAAAGCCTTCTCGACGCTCATCTAAGCTGACTTCATCTGTGTTTTCTTCACGAATAATTTCATTGCAAAGATCCACACATTCGTCGCAAACAAATACGGAGGGCCCAGCGATTAACTTTCTAACCTCATGCTGGCTCTTGCCACAAAACGAGCAATATAGAAGTTTGTCACCCTTTCCTGAATTTTCTTTTTCTGCCATTATCAGCCGCGCAACGTAAAATACCGGACATTAGAGTGCCGACTTTAGTTCTGTTTTTCAAGCTTTTTTTGTAGGTATCTATATCAAAAAACCTAGCAAAGGTTATTAGCTTCTTTTAGTCAGAACGGAGTCAATAAGACCGTATTCTTGAGCGACGTTAGCGCTCATAAAATTGTCACGATCTGTGTCTGCTTTGATTTTTTCCATCGATTGACCCGTGTGGTCGGCAAGAATCTGATTCAACCGATCTCTTATCCCTAAGATTTCGCGAGTGTGTATCTCAATATCCGTTGCCTGTCCTTGTGATCCACCTAAGGGCTGGTGAATCATCATCCTAGAATTTGGCAAGGCGTGGCGTTTCCCTTTTGCACCGCCAGCTAGAATTAGCGCTCCCATGCTTGCGGCCTGACCAATGCAAACCGTGCTCACGTCTGGCTTAATAAACTGCATGGTGTCATAAATAGCCATACCTGCGGTCACAGCGCCACCGGGGCTGTTTACATAGAGAGAGATATCTTTCTCCGGGTTTTCAGACTCAAGAAAGAGCAACTGGGCAACAATCAGGTTTGCCATATGATCTTCCACTTGTCCCACTAGAAAGATAACTCGCTCTTTCAGTAAACGTGAGTAGATATCATAAGCTCGTTCGCCCCGTCCGGTGGACTCAACCACCATTGGGACTAAGCCAATATTCGAAACCTCTTGATGATTGTTGCTATGCATTCGCCTACTACATGTCTCTTTTCAGAGGGACCTTAATCCAGATTTAATATCAAGCTGCTGTTGGAGGAGCCATGAACTCTTTGAAGCTTTTTTGCACATCAGTGACATCTGCCGTTTCCAACATGGCTTCAACCACCTGTTCTTCCAACACCATGGCTTCAACTTGCTGCAAACGTTCTTGGTCAGAATAATACCAATTTACAAAACCTTCTGAGTCGTCATAGCCACTAGCCATTTCTTCAATTCGACTTCGCACTTTGGCACCGTCAACCTTCATTTCAGCCTGCTCGATAATCTCTCTCGCTACCAGGCCCAAGGTCACTCTTCTCTTGGCTTCATCGGTATATTTGGATCGATCAACCTCTTGGTCCTGCATGCCCTGAGCAGCCAATTGATCTTTAACCGTTTTGACAGCTCGATCAATCTCGTCTTCCAATAACGCTTGAGGGATCTCAATGGGGTTTTGTTCATACAAGGCATCCATTACCTGATCTCGTAAAGATGAACGTAAACGCGATGACAATTCACGATTAAGGCTAGTTTCAATCTCAGTCTTCATGGCTTCGATTCCGTTGCCCTTTATACCCATCTTTTCTGCAAAGGCATCATCTAACTCTGGTAGCACGGGACGCTCAGTTTTCTTGACTACCACGGTGAAAACCACTGCTTTTCCTGCTACATCACTACCCGGGTAATCTTCTGGAAACGTAAATTCGATCTCCTTCTGGTCATCTTTACTGACGCCGCGCAGCCCGCTATCGAACTCTTTGAGCATCTGCCCGTCACCGAGTACAAATGGAAAACTCTCGGCACTACCTCCCTCGAAAACTTCACCACCTATTTTTCCTTCAAAATCGATTGTAATGCGATCACCTTCCTCGGCACCGCCTTCCTTTTCTTCAAAATCTGAGTTGCGCTTACGAATATCTTCAAGCGTCGTATCGATATCCTCTGAAGAGACTTCGGAGACCGTTCTTTCGATTGACTTCCCCGCCAGCGTCGCCGACGGAATCTGAGGAAATAGCTCAATCGTCGCCACGTACTCGAGATCTTTTCCAGGTTCATAAGGAGTTGGATCAATTGAGACCAAACCAGCCGGCATAATCTGTTCTTGCCCTAGTGCATCTCGATAGCTTGAGTTGATTTGGTCTGAAATAACTTCGTGGGTGATTTGAGGCTCATAGCGGTGCTTAATCACATTCTTGGGGGCTTTCCCTGGGCGAAACCCGGGGATACGTGCCTTCCTGGCGACATCACTCAAGCGACTTTTAATTTCCCTATCTATGTCCGCATAAGGAACAGAGATCGACAATTTACGCTCGATGATACCTGATTCTTCAATTGAAACTTGCATTAATGAATTACCTCAGAATTCAAAAATTCAGACTACCCGGCATTATTTAGTTGGGCTCAATAGATGGTACGAAAGGAGAGACTCGAACTCTCACGGGTTACCCCACTGGAACCTAAATCCAGCGCGTCTACCAATTCCGCCACTCTCGCAAAACATCACAACGTCCACTAACTACATGGATATGGTCAAATAACTACATTACATTCACAACTAAGCTCTAACGATTAGAGAAACCTTAGAGCTAGAACTCATACAAAATATTAACAGCTTAAAACCCATCAGGGCAAAACTTAATACTTAGCAACACCAAAGCCTTAAAAGCGAATGGGGTGAACGATGGGACTCGAACCCACGACGACCGGAATCACAATCCGGGGCTCTACCAACTGAGCTACGCTCACCAAAATTCTACTTCTTCGCCAATGGCACGCCCGACAGGACTCGAACCTGTAACCTACGGCTTAGCTTACCTACTACGACTTTCGTCGCCCTTTAGTCGTTTAACCATCAAACAAACCAAAAGTTTGGGGTCTGGACTATATCTTCACCATTTCAGGTGGGGCACGTATAGTCTCTACGGATCCCCTTGCTAAATCGTTATAAAAATCACGCTTTCAGCATGGGTTTCCTCGGTATTGCCATCGCCGTGATGCGTTAAGGTTTCACCGATACAGTGCCCTCCACTTCGCTGGTTACTATTCCCACCGAAGGCTCCTCATTCTACTAACTCATCATAAACAATAGAGATTCCTATTGTCCAAAACTATTGGTAGAGCTCAAAGGCCGTTGCTCTATCCAGTTGAGCTACGGGCGCAACGGATAAACATGAAAATTGGTCGGGGTAGAGAGATTCGAACTCCCGACATCCTGCTCCCAAAGCAGGCGCGCTACCAGACTGCGCTATACCCCGAATACTTCACCTAGAAAAACTTGAACAGACAGTTCGATCTAGCAATTTTCTTATCAATGGCTGATTGTATACGCTTTGAAACATAATGACACCAGCCAATGGGGGGCGGAATATACGAAGATTATTCGCCGAGGTCAACAGCTTATCCCATAAACAGCATATTCATAGGTAAATTTCAGTCACGCCCACATGCTTCTCTCGCTTGCAGCGAATAATCGATGGCATTGAGGAGGGCCTTGAAAATTATGAGCACGCCCCCAGATATGCGCGATTATTAGCAATCATCAGTCAAAAATAATGAAACCAGACTCTAAAGTTCAAACACATAGCTTTCAAACCGAAGTTCAGCAATTGCTACAATTGATGATTCATTCGCTTTACAGCAATAAGGAAATCTTTCTGAGAGAATTGATTTCTAATGCATCTGACGCCTGCGACAAACTCCGCTTCGTCTCACTTACTGATAACACGTTATTAGAGGATGATGAGGCTCTTGGTATATGGATAGACTTCAACCCTACCAGTAAAACTATCACAATCCGTGACAACGGTATTGGTATGAACGAACAGGAAGTAATCGAGAACATCGGCACCATCGCACGCTCTGGAACCAAACGCTTCATGGAGCAAATGAATCAATCCGAAGACGCCGATAACAATTTCATTGGGCAATTTGGGGTTGGATTTTACTCCAGTTTTCTCGTATCGAAAAATGTCACGTTGACCACTCGAAAAGCTGGCGCACCCGTATCGGAAGGCATTAAATGGACCTCTGATGGCAGTGGAGAATACACGATCGAGACCGTTGATCGACCCCAGCGTGGAACCGAGATTACGCTGAAAATTAACAAAGAAGATAAAGAGTACCTGGAGAAGTTTCGGGTTAGAAACATTATTTCCAAGTATTCAGACCATATCTCTTTACCTATACAAATGCTAAAAGAACCTGAACTGGACGAAGACGGAAAACCAAAACCTGACCAGGAACCAGAGTGGGAAGCTATTAACAAAGGATCAGCGCTGTGGACCCGAGGGAAAAAGGAAATTTCTGATGAGGAACACAATACCTTTTATACGTCACTGACCTACGACCCAGAACCGCCAATGTCAGTTCTTCATAATCGCGTGGAGGGCAAGATGGAATATATTTCACTATTTTATATTCCTTCCAAAGCACCCTATGATCTTTGGGATCGGGAACAACGACATGGAATCAAACTGTATGTTCGACGTATTTTTATCTCTGATGATGCTAAGCAATTGATGCCCAACTATCTTCGCTTTGTTCGAGGACTCGTGGATTCAGCGGATTTACCTTTGAACGTCTCCCGGGAGTTTTTACAGCAAAATAAGGAAATCGACAAAATTCGTACGGCATCGGTAAAGAAAATTCTTAGCGAAATAAGCAAGATCGCCAAAAAGGACAATGAGCGATACCTTTCACTCTGGAAAGAATACGGCCGTGTTCTGAAGGAGGGGCTGATTGAAGACATGGACAACAAGGAAACCCTTTCCAAACTGATCCGCTTTTCTTCAACGAATAATGGTGACGAAGCCCAAACTACTTCGCTTGATGATTATATCGCTCGTATGCCGGAGAAACAGAGCGACATTTACTACGTCACCGCAGACAGTCACGCGGCTGCCAGCTCTTCGCCCCACTTGGAAGTGTTTCGCAAAAACGATATTGAGGTACTACTGTTATCTGACCCTGTAGACGAGTGGGTTGTGTCTCATCTCACCGATTATGAAGGCAAGGCCCTGAAATCCATCTCAAAGGGCGACTTAGATCTCGACACACTAAAGGGCCAAGAGACGAAAGAGGAAGAAGAGAAACGCAAAGAGACCATGAAGCCAATGGTTGAGAAATTCCAATCCATATTGGCCGATCAAGCGAAGGAGGTCCGCATTTCCAATCGTTTGGTTGACTCCCCATCGTGTCTGGTGGCTGACCAAAATGATCTGGGTGGCAACATGGAACGCATTCTCCAAGCAATCGGCCAGGAAGCACCGGTGGCGAAACCTATCCTTGAGATCAACCCCGACCATGAGATAGTCCAAAAAATCGACCTCGACGGAGAGTTAGTTGAAGACTGGGCTCAATTGCTATTTGATCAAGCCGCATTAGCAGAAGGTGTTTCCCTGAAGAACCCCGGCGAATTTGTTAAGCGAATGAATAAGTTACTAACTAACTAAAATCATATCGAATAGGTGGATGGAAACGAACCTATTCGTGGTTTTCATTTTGGTGATCGAATCATAAACACGATTCGATCACCCCTTAGAAACGCCGAATGCACGGAGATAGTTCCCAACACAGCGCTCTTGGAGAACGATTATTGTTTAGATAGTGCTTCGTAGCGAAAGCAATCTACCAAATGATCATTAATCATCCCGGTTGCCTGCATAAATGCGTAGCAAATCGTACTGCCCACAAAAGTAAACCCTCGTTTCTTTAAATCCTTACTAATAGCATCAGATAATGGGGTATTAGCGGGAACCTGATCACGATTACTCCAACTATTCTGTATCACTTCACCATCAACAAAATCCCAGAAATACTGATCCAACGTCAGTCCCTGATCCAGCATCTCTAGATAGGCCTTGGCATTTTTGACGAAGCCATTAACCTTCAATTTATTCCTCACAATCCCCGAATTTTGTAGCAACTCATCGATTTTCTGCTTTTGATAGCCAGCAATCTTCTGTGCATCAAAGTGATCAAAGGCCAATTGATAGTTCTGTCTTTTCTTCAGAATGGTTATCCAACTCAACCCAGCCTGAGCACCTTCTAGACACAAAAACTCAAACAATGCACGTTCATCGTGCAACGGCGTACCCCATTCATTATCATGGTAAGCCATATACAATTCATTGTCACCGCACCACCAGCACCGTTTTTGCTCCGACATCTGATCTTCTCTCTATTGGGTAATGAATGAGATTCTACGACACTCCCAGAATTAACTCTTCCAATATCTTTATCCTCGGAACGCGCTTTGATTCCCAATTGCGCGTCGTGGGCGTTTGGGGCAATATCAATATCGATTTTGATGCTTTACAAAGAGCAGGTGGAAATGCGGTAAAAAGTAGGAGTGACAGCCCCTGGGGTCTGCTTCACTCTCGGATGGATCTCTTTTCGGAAACTGACGCTAACAATGCAGCATCAACACCCAATATTTGAATATTCAGCGAAATCACTGGCTTTTCAGGCGGAGTTAAAGGCTTTTATGGAAAAGCATATCTATCCGAATGAAAAACACTACGCTGAACAGCTTGCTGGGGCACAAAACCGGTTTGCTACTTTACCCCTCATGGATGATCTCAAAGATAAAGCAAAGCAGGCCGGACTATGGAATCTGTTTATTCCAGAAATTCATGGAGAGTATAGTGACCATGGCGGTTTATCCAACGTTGACTATTTACCAATCGCCGAAACCATGGGACGGGTTCTGTGGTCTCCTGAGGTGTTTAACTGCAATGCGCCCGACACAGGAAATATGGAGGTGTTAATGAAATACGCCACGAGAACCCAGCAAGCCCAATGGCTAAAGCCCCTGTTAAACGGAGAAATTCGTTCTTCTTATGCAATGACTGAGCCTCAAGTAGCATCAAGTGATGCAACAAACGTTGAACTGAGTATTAGGAGGGAGGGTAATGAGTGGGTATTAAATGGACGTAAGTGGTACATCACAGGGGCCATGTATGAGCGAACCAAAATCATTATCGTCATGGGAAAAACAGACCCCGATAACCGAGATCGGCACAAACAACAAACCCAAATTCTTGTGCCAAAAGATACGCCAGGCGTCCATATTGTTCGCAAACTGACTACGTTGGGGTACGATGATGCGCCCATTGGTCACGCCGAGTTGATCTTCGATAACGTTCGAGTCCCACTTGAGAATGTGCTATTGGGCGAGGGAAGAGGTTTCGAAATTGCCCAAGGGCGGCTGGGCCCAGGACGCATGCATCATTGCATGCGTCTGATTGGTGCTGCACAACGCTCTTTGGAACTCGCTTGCCAACGAGCATCCACTCGAAAGACGTTTGGGCGATTCATTAGTCAGCACCAATCCATTCGGGAAGATATTGCGAAAAGTTTCTCGGAAATTGAAATGGCTCGATTGCTCGTGTTAAAAACCTGTCATCGGATTGACGAAGTCGGAGCCCAGACAGCAAGGGACATGATCGCAGCGAGCAAAATTAGTGTCCCGTCGATGGTTCAAACCATTATAGATCGATGTATGCAAATACATGGTGCAGGGGGGCTGAGTGAAGATTATTTCATGGCTGAAGCATTTAACTATGCAAGACTCTGTCGTCAAGCGGACGGCCCCGATCAAGTTCACCTGTAGAAGTTCAGACTTGAGCTGACAGTTACCCGTTTATCAGTAGCTGTCTGTCAGATAGAGTTTAGTTTACAAACTTTTCTTTCCAGATCGCTTTACCGTCGATGAGTGTTTCCATCGGCGTTCT
>WLWI01004480.1_pt1 | contig 11829 bp, 8 predicted proteins | sample 6701501 | NCBI WGS metagenome assembly WLWI01 (sample SAMN12718690, study PRJNA515312) | sponge metagenome | isolation source: marine sponge | host: Mycale hentscheli | place: New Zealand: South Island, Marlborough, Capsize Point | collected 2014-11-01
TTATTATAATACTGTAATTTTATTTACACTTCAATTAATCAATCGCTACTATGGAATTTAGAAAGACAACTTCAAAGAATGAAATCAAGAAAATGCAAATTAAACAGTCTAAATGAAATATTTCTTGTTAATATAATTACAATAGTTTCAGTTTAATTGAAATTATTCACAGATTTGTGGACAATAATATATAATTCATTAATGTCAGTGCTATTAGACATACATAGTTACAAGAGTAGCATTACAGGGTCATTATTTCTTTGAATTTTTACTTCTTCACTAGTCTCATTATTTTTTAACAAGTTTATTACATAACAACTTCACATAAAGATGACACCATTGACCAAGATGTGTTACAGATAAACAATAAACACATTGTCTACGACTCTTACCCCTTGACATTAATAGGGTGATTTTGCTGCCAAGGATGTTCAGCAACAGCTGAAACCTTCTCATCATGTCTCTTACAAGCATCCTGATGTTCTTTCACTCTCTGCTCAAGCCTTCTAATTGTTTCACCTATATAATACTTTACCACAGCTGCAACTATACACTATAAATGCGACGTGGTAATGGGTATTGTATCTTAGAGTTTATTTGTAAGATGTGATCTTAGTGTTTTACATGACCTATATGCTGTTTGATGTCAAAGTTTGCACACACTCTCTGAATACTCTCCCTTAGTCATGCTATGTATGCAATAATATGAAGGAAACCTATCTTTTGCTCAGTATCTGTGTAATTTCTAGAGGGATAACTCTTTTTAGGCTGCTATAATGGTTGTGTTCTCAAAACCATTACATTGAAGTACTTGTGAAGGTGTTTATTTTCTTCCTTCAAGTTTTCACTCATAATATCCTCCTAGGTCTCTGATGCTTGTATCTCACAGTTCTTCTCTTAAAATGATTAGTATGATGAGAGTTAAAGTTATTTAAGCCTGGAAATAAGCATACCACATCACTGTCTCGCTTAAATAAGTAATCTAGAAGTGGTAGCTTACTGTTCTTCTGATCTATACTGAAATATAAATATGTTTTACTGAGTGTAAATGATCCAAAAAATATTTTTCAGTTCCTTTCTTAAGTATACAAATGGTTTTATGTACATTCCATAACACAGATTTAACTGGACCTGAGTTGAACTACTTCTTCAAACAATTCCATGTACAATTTCACCACAACTGCAGAAACAGGAGAACCCATGGCTGCTCCATCTACTTGTAAACAACAGTTTCCATTGTATCTTAGTTGACCTATGACAGACCTCTAGTAATTCTGTGATGCACTCAATAGATAAACATTATTCTCTCATCCAGATTTTCATCAATCTGGATCTTAATTGCAAATAAATATTTAGCTAATGATAACTACAATTACAAATATCATAATTGGCTTGAATATAATAGAAGTATACTTGCATTAATTCCATGTAAGCTAAGTGACTGAACATGATAAGTGATTTCGTTTTGTATTATTTTTATTATATGATATAGATGAAGTTATTAATTGAAGAATAATCTTTTATATTTCTAATGAAGAATACATGAATAATAGATGAATATTTTTGAGATGTATCTATGATATTTTTTAACTTGAAATTCTTTAGCCAATTAATCCTAATAAATCTATTCTTCTGCTGTAACATTGATTTCTTCATCACATCCTACAACTTTGAGATTTGTAAAGGTTTCATTAATTTGTCCAAATTTTCACTGCTAGCCAGATAATTATATCTTCCTCCACTTTCATATACTATGTGAGGTATTTCCAGTTGGGTATCATTTACAATAGTAACATTGTTTGGAATAGGTATGTCACTAAAGCTCCATTTTATGTAATACACCTTGCATGACAATATTAAAATAAGGTGTATTGCTTGCTGTGGAAATATTTTAGCCTTCAAAGAATGGAACCTAATAAAGAAAAGATGAATAATGTGAGACTATGATTGCTAAACTGGTCAAGCTATGAATAAGTGGCCTGCCTATATTATAATTTTGTACCATGTCATAAGTAGTCACTCGATTAATATGTGTTATACGCTTTATTGTAAAGTTCACAAAAAAGATTAATATTAGTGTTATTAAGTTAATACAAACTGGCTCTGAAATTATTTGAGAGATTTGGATTTAGTTAATTTTCAATAACTACAAATAGTAGTTACAGTTAATTAGCATAGTCTAATCAGATTGACACATAAATACTTTAATAGAGCATTTAAATTTTTTTACAGAGTTTAAGTTTTGCACAACTATCTATCCTTGGTGCCTGAACTACCACTTTAACTGATTATGCTATTATTAGTTGAAAATTTTAAGCTATCTTTAGCTAATTATATCTAAGTGGATTACATATTGTCATTGAAATTATCTATTTAAGTGTGTAAATCATAGGTTTTCTACTATTATTAGAACATTTAAAATTGCATAATTTACCCACAAAGTAAGAAAACGCATCTGGGAGTGTATAACTTTGATCATTGACACCTGTGCATTGATACATTCCAGTCCAATACTTACACAGTGTGAAAAGTGTCAATTTACAATCATTGCAAAATCCGTAAACTGTCTTGATAATTAGAGTTAACAAAAAAAAATGATAAGGCTGCAGAGGTTAGCGAACTACTTATCAACACTTTATACACTAATTTACGATTTTGTTTTGGTATTTAATGGATATATTTCAGGCTGTGTCTGTTTATTAAGGTGAGCAATTAATGTTTTTTTATTCTTAAAACACTTGTCGATAGATTTTCATTTAAATGAAAGTGATAGTGAAATAATACCAATGTGTAAAGGTCATACTTGATTGACAATAGAAATCAACATATACATTCTGTTCATTGTCAGTAGTTTGGGATACACTCGATTATTTTCTCAAAACTGTAACAGTTATGACCATGAAAAGCTATAGCTTACTAAAGTCAGTAGTGTATCATAACTGTGATCAATCATGTATAATTATAGTATAGTTATTATATAATTATATATATTATATATATATTAGTGTCAACAATATCTAACAGAACAGGAACAATGTATATTCCTTATGAGCTTCAGTTGTAGTTATGGTTATGTGTTCACATTAACATGAAAGAGATAAATCAATACCAAGTGCTTCCTTTACAACCTAATCTTTAATCTGTTTGCAGAAGTGAAAGTACTGAGCACACTAGGGATGTCATTAGAGAAATTGTCTCAATATACGAGCTCACAATTACAATGCACTACTATTTATAGTTTAAGTATGCTAGATAGCACAAATTACTGCTTTATATATTTCGTATTATTACTGTGGGCAAAAGAGCAACTGGCTTGGGTACAGGTTGTTAACTCACCGATCCAAGGTAGGTACCAGTGTCCTTCGCGATAAAGTACGCTGCCCCAATTCAAGTCCGCTCGCTTAAAGCAACTAGTCAGGCTTCTAACCAGTGAGCTAGCTACCCTTCACGTCCCGACCGAGTAATGGTTTTACGCCCAACTTGTAGAAGTTATGAAAGACGCACAACATTGATACAGTTCTAATACACGCACAACACGGACAGTGCCGATAAACAAAAGGTAAGTAATTACGATATTCACACACACATTTATATTTCAGGTCTTCTCTAGTCTTCTCTCTTTCTTTCTTTCTTCTTTCCTCAAGTCTCCTCCCCCACAATTACAATACAGTTAAAATGACCTGAACTCCTAGATAAAAGAGATATGAAATAATAATTTGATTTACTCCTACACACTAATAACGTCCTTGATTGGTTGTATTAATTTATTAATAAAATAATGTCTTTATTTGAAGCTTTTTGATTTTGAGGCAACTTTCCATGCTCAAATGTCCATTTATGTATTGCTTGACTACTATAGCAAGAAATTCTGACATTTTCATTTTCCATCTTATAAACATTACTACAAGATATATTATTATGAATCCAGAATAAACACAGGCCTAAGAGTTAATGCAGCTGATCTGACGATTGATATTCTATGTTGTCCAATGAACAATTTTTTTTAAGTACTAGACATGCACAAATAGTATCGTACTGAGTTTCTTGTGCAAATCTCCATAGTACAGGTTCTCTGATTCCAAACTTTATCTAGACATGATAACATCAATCCCATATGTACTTTCAAATTTTTCATACAACATTGTGTACCTCATTTATAAGTTGTGAATTGACATGTGTTTTGTTCACATAAGTTTTAAATGGTTTAAAGCTGGTGTTTTTAAGTTCCATGGAGTTAAGGTCTATTATGAGGTAGACCCTAAAGTTTATAATTTGAGTAAGTCTCCTGTAGCCCACTTTTGCCTGCATATTGTTGGCCTGAGAGTACAAATTCTTGTTGGTGCTGAAGTCAAATTAATGCCAGAGTGACAGTGTTTCATTTGGGTTTCACTAAAATCCAATCCCCCAGAAGTGTCGATTCTGGCTAATTGCAAGATACTAAGCAAGTACATCAACTACAGATGGGGAATATTTGAATTCTGGGTTTCACATACTGCACTTACTACCCTGAAGGTTCCAGATAACAGTATGTTAGGAATATTCGGTTAAATAAAGGTAAAAATACGAGTAGCGTTGAAGAATAGCTTCCCTCATTCCTCAGTGTCGCTTATTTAAAAAACAAACAAAAAAAAAACAGTTCTTCAGTCATTATGAAATGTGTACTAATTATGTACTGCCTGCTCGGACTTACAGGTATACTGATTTTACCAACATTAATAACAATTCTGTTCTATATATTTTATATGTATGCTCAATTACAGTTGCTGTCAAAAAAAGGAAAGGTAAAATTTTAAAATATTAATTCAGTACGTAATCAATTCAACCTTAATTATAAATTAATAACGTAATAAATTGATTTTCATTGATGAGTTACGGTGAAGTAATTGTAATAATATTATAACCGTTTTTTAGTTGGATAAAGGGTAACCAACAATCCAAGCTAATGAAATTGTTGCTGTGGGGGTGATTTTACTTAATTGATTTTTAACACTTGTTTATTATTACTTCGTTGGCCTGCGCAAGAAATTAGCCACGGGTGAAATTTTCGTCTTACCACTATCTGACTAATGTAATAAGTACTAGTGATGTGCTTGAACACAAAGGGCAAGCAAGCCTGTGCACAAACAAAACACTTCAATAGCATCTATCAGTCCATTTGAAAAGTATAAGAGGTAACCATTATGACCATTATATAATTTAGCTAACAAATACGGAACTACTACCCTAACCCATTTACAGGAGTGCTAGCATTTTCTGTAGTTTCTGACTATCTGAATTACCTGTAACTTTTGACAACAAACACCCGCAGATATATACTAAATTACGTCCGGTAAAGGGTTTCAATACGGTAGTAACCATTGCCATAACATTTTGCTACTAGAAAAAAAAATATGAAAGAAATACCTTACGGTGTTGAGTTTAATAGTAAGTTATTAAGGCCTTTACACTCTTGTGTCATTTAGAAACAACCTAATACTAGGGTAAACAATTAAATTCGCTAAATAGAAAGAATCTATTTGGTGGAGATGTGTGAAGTACAAAATGACCGAAATACTTCGCACATACATAAACAAGCAAATATCCCCGATTTTGATTTGTGTTAATCGGGGTAGCGTCCCGCTGGCTACCTGGACATTTCCACTTAACCCATTGCGCTGTTGAACTTCCGGGTCGATTTACGGTACGATCTGCTTTATGTGCAGTGTGGAAAATAAAAATTGAGTTGAGTAATTGTTCAGGATAGAGTGAGACTACTCGATCAAGATAGACTGAGTCTACTACAGCTAGATCTAAGCAAAAACTGATCAGCTAAGTCACTACATTCTGTAGGGTAATATGGTCTGCAGCTTTCTTTTTTTCAGAGAGTATATCAAGTTTTAATAGTTTGAAGATTTATTGGCTTTAAGCAGTTGGCAGGCTACTTACTAATATATCATAATGCCCTGAGCAGAAATCCTGGCATAGTAAGTGTTAATTTATACCCAGGAAAATGGAAATAGAATCTATTCAATGACTTACACAGTGTGCAATCATGTAATTATTAATGTAATGGCAAATATTACGCTGTATGTTATAGAATATCTATTATTTTATTGATGTAATTAATGACTGTAGATGCTAAGGAGTCATCTGGTCTATCAAATATGGTCACACTGGATCCATCGGAGTCTCAGACCAAAGAATCAGGTACAAAAGTATTAACTAATTTGACCATGGTATTTTAATTTTAATGCATTATTTTAGTACGTTACTTTACGATAACCTCCTAAGCCAGACCCATTACTCGAAGGGTCAAGTCAGGTTTACGTAGGGTGACCGTCAGCGTAGCTGTAACCACTTAGAGAACACAGCACTGTTTATGGGGTTAGTGCTTTAGACTCTTTTTGCAGGCTGAAATTCACGTAATTACCTGCATCACATCAACTCTGTCAACTTATGGATTACAGTTGCTAGCTATCTACTAATGGTTTCATAAAGTAAATATTGTCAAGAGTATTGCTCCGAATTAGTTGTTCCTGGAATACCTTGAAGTGCATTACTGGCCTATTATATGGTATAAAATTTGAACACATGGTCCCTGAAATGTGTTGAGAAGGAGTGTTTATCTACAGAAAATGAAAGAAAATTTTAAATTAATTTAGAAAGAAACTGCTAAAATATCTAATTAAGTGTGTATTTACATATAAGTATTTTCAACTATCAGCTATTGTCACCATACATACATATTAAAGATCTGCCACCAAGTCAATAAAATCTAAGATTAAAAAAATAATAACAATAAACTGGTTAATGCCATGTTAGCAGCTACTTTTTAAGAGTTTGTCTGTTAAAGTGTAATGTTTCTTATAATGCTTTCTGAATGTCACTTTACCATTTTTGTTGTTACCTAAATTGAGTCTAGAATTATAGGGAGTATATTGTTAATTTACCTGTGCATAATAACAAGCATACATATGTAATATATACCCAATTAAGTCATATTTATTTATTATTTGTAGAAACGTTAGATGTCAATGATGTATCTAGGACTCCCTTAAGTAAATCAGGTATATAATAATTTTCAATTTGCTATAACAACTTTTTTTTTGCTGGCAATAGTTGCATATTTATATAATAATACACTTGTGTGTCAGTAACGACGGTGTGTGTATTCAAGAATAATTCATGAGCATTGTAAAGTCCGGTAAAGCGTCTCCCGTTATAAGTAAAGTGTCGTCACAGTCAGTAAATGTGACAGGCTCTGGGAAAACCAGACATTTCTGGCAAACCAAAAAAAATGAGTTTTTTATGTTAACAAAAAGCAACAATTTATCTCAACTTAGTGCTAAAATACTGGAGGGTAAAACCTTTGCCTCGCACAGAAACTGAAACTGGCAGTTGAACTGGGCTGTATTCAGCAAAGCAATTGAACTAGAAATCGTGAAAACATAAATTGAATTTCCACTTCCGGTATAATTAACGTTTCCGTATACTTAAAGGCGTACTCCGCATACGCAATTAAATTGCGCAGCCGCTTTTTAACTGCAACTTAACTGTATTGTCCGAATCCTTGGCTACTCTACTCGATGTAGTAGTAAACTTTCAGCCAGAGGTAAGCTGTAGATTGCATGCAAATCGTCTCAAAGCTATGTACTTCGAGAACGAGACAGAATAAAAAGTAGCTTGTCTTTCCACGGCACGCTTGAGGTCTTTTAAGTTGTTTTGACATTTGAAATTTGGCATAGACTTAGAGTAAGGATCACTAAGACTATTTCTGCAAAAAACAAAAATAGGAGAAAGAAAGAATTTTTTCGATGACTTAGTTCTGGAGCCTATATCTCAATTTCAATTTTTGCCCGAAATGCCTGGTTTTCCCAGAGCCTGTCACAAATGTGCTGGTTAAAAGGCAGGTATATCCATGAAAATTTTAATTAAATGTGTGGGTGAATACCAATTGCTGCAAATATGTATTAAAAATGTATTGTTTTCTAAGATATTGACAATTCTGACTTATGGGCACCATCTAATCCCCACACTGCCCAGATAACAGACATTTCACTGTATAACATTCTCAACAAAACAAACAAAATGGAGGGTAAGAGAAAAAAAAGAATATTATAACCTTGTTATTATCTTTAGTCCTTGAATCAGATCCTAAACTCTTTACTACTAAAGAAATATCTTCTTAAAAAAATCAAGTGCTTAGTACGTAATTCATAAACCAACTCTCAAACATCATCAAGTAGAGCCATTCTTCGTATACTGCTACATTTGTTGATTGTCTTCAAAACCTTCGTTGTACTTTTTCTCAATTCTGCTTTGTTTTGTCTAGTTGACTGTGCTCATTTGATCCTCGCGGCAGCGCGCCCAAATTTTTTTCTTTCAAAAAAAATCGCAACGAACATTTTGTAGCTAAGGTCATAGTCAGCCTGTGTACAAAATTTGGAGTCTTTTCTACTCGTAGTTTCTGAGAAGAAACACAAAATAGACTCCAGGACTAAATATTAGTCCACGCGATCTTTTGGCAGAGACTTGATTGCGTTCAAACCACACCCACAACATATTCAATTGATTCCGCGGGAAAGTGAGTTCCAGGTGCTCTCTAACTATCGGGCGCCATTTGGATTGTATGTGTTTTTGAGGATGCCTTTCGGTTCAATGAACGCCGCCCAAACTTTTCAACGTCTGATGGATACATTTTGTCACGACCTCGAGTTTGCCTTTGTCTACATCAACGGCATCCTGGTGGCCAGCCAAGATTCCGACACGCATAAGCAGCACCTCTGTCAGTTGTTCGAGAGACTTAAGCAGTACAGCCTAGTGATCCACATCACAAAGTGCCGATTTGGTCCATGCATGTTATGTTTTCTGGGCCACCGCATCACCAGATATGGTACTGTGCCTCTACCGGACAAGGTCGAAGCAATCTCCCAAATGTACTGTCCCAAGACACTTGAGGACTTCAGGAGTTTGTTGGAATGATCAATTTCTACCGCAGGTTTATTCCATCAGCAGTGCAGACCATGCTGCAGCTTTTCGAATCTCTTGAAAATTAACCTCCTAAAGTGCTGTACTGGAACCAGCGAATGATGAAAGCCTTTGAAGATACCAAGAAGGCACTTGTGGGAGCAACGCTGTTGGCACACCCGAATCACGATGCGAGGACCTCACTTGCTACTGATGCTTCACACTACGCAGTAGGTGTGGTGTTGCAACAGTCCGTGAATGGTGTAGTAATGCCGTTAGCATTCTTCAGTAAGAAGTTGAGGGCACCCGAGAAGAAATACAGCACTTTCGATAGGGAACTGCTCGCTCTCTATCTGGGTATACGACACGTTCGATATTTTCTGGAAAGTCGACAGTTCACTGCTTTTACAGATCACTAACCATTAACATTCAGCATGGCGAAAGCATCTGAACCATGGTCCGCTCGACAGCAAAGTCAGCTCTTTTACATTTCTGGGTTCACGATTGACATCCGACATGTACAAGGAAAAGAGAATTCTGTTGCTGATGTCCTATCTCGAAAAACTGCTGGCTCCCTGGCAGTAGTGCACCTCGGAATCGACTTCCACGCAATGGCTGAAGCCCAAAAGTTGGATGATGAAGTTCAGGATTACCGGACTATAATTTCGAGCCTACAACTAAGGATTTGTCTTTTGGTGAGCATGGTGTTACTCTGTTATGTGATATGTCCACAGGTGAACTCAGACCTCCTGGAGGTGCCAAGTTTTTTACGTAGTTCGTGGTTTGTCTCATCCCTCTGTGTGGTCAATAAGAAAGCTCATCGCTAGGAAATTGTCTGGAAGGGATTGAGGAAGCAGGCAGGTGAATGGTCCAATCAATGTGTTACCTGTCAGGTATCCAAAGTCCTAACTCATATCAGAGCCCCCCCTGGAGAAAATTGCGATTCCTCAGCATCGATTTGATCACATCCACGTAGATGTGGTTGGACTGCTTCCACCATCGGATGGATATACATACCTTCTCACCGTAGTGAACAGATTTTCTCGTTAAGCAACTACTGCTAGCTGCGGTGAGGCACTGATCACCCATTGGATCTCCTGTTTTGGTATCCTGTTGACATGACTTCTGACAGGGTACCACAATTCACTTCACAGATCTGGACCTCTGTTGCCCGGCTGTTAGGTACAACTCTTCGCCACTCTACGGTGTACCACCCTCAGTCGAACGGCATGGTGGAAAGATTTTATTGTTATTTGAAGACCGCAATTCGAGCCCTACTCACATGCCCGAACTGGATCAGGGAACTACTTTGGGTACTTTTAGGATTCCGGACTGCTCCCAAAGAAGATCTAGGATGTTCACCTGCGGTGATTGTGTACGGTGCTCCGCTTACAGTACCGGGAGACTTCATACCTCATTGCAGTTTTCACTCAGATGACCTGCTCTGATCACGCATATACAACAACGTTCGCACGTTAGTACACATCCCTACAACCAGCCACAGTAATTCAGCTAACTCCGTTCCTCGCAACCTCCAGTCGTTTAAGTTCGTGTTTATTCGCCGTGACGCTCCCCTTTCCAGTGACCATATTGTGGCCCGTTTAAAGTCATCGAGCCTGGTCACAGGACTTCCAAGGTAGAGATAGGAGGAAAATCAGAAGTTGTTTCGGTGGACGGGATCAAACCAGCACACATATATCCCGACTTTCCCACTCCAGTTGCTGAGCCGAGGCAGTGAGGACGTCCTCTTAAAACTGCGAATTTGGACCCCACTGATTGACATAATCCACAGTTGCTCCACGGACGGACGCGTGCGGGACGTCAAGTACTGCATCCACAACGATACTGTTCGGTTCTTGGGTGGAGTGGTGTAGCAGGAAGATAAAGGACCTCCTTAGTGACCACTTAGTTACTGAACTGAATAACATGAATTCCTCAATCATGAACCAATAGAGCCATGGAAGTGTTGCTTGCAATTCTTGCTTGATACTGCTGTGTTGAGCAATATTTACTGGTGCTCCATCCGTGCCACTGCCTACAAGAATTGGCTGCATTTTAAGCATTTTAGCTAAGCACTTCATCAGCATCTTTTAGGTTATTAAGTCCAATTCTCTTCAGACAGCCACCCAAGCATTTCTGAATTAGCTCTCTGAGGATTCCCTATTGAAAGGTATCTAGCAAAAAACTTTGTTTCAGTGCTTGCTTCATGTTTACCACCATAAAGAATAACTACTAATTCATCCTCCAAGTTACCAGAATCCGTTGTTATTTACTGATGCTCCATCCGTGCCACCACCTGCAAGAATTGGCCGCATTTTAAGCACTTCATCAGCATCCTTTAGGTTAGTAAGTCCAATTCTCTTCAGACAGCCACCCAAACATTTCTGAATCAGCTCTCTGAGGATTCCCTATTGAAAGGTATCTAGCAAAGGACTATTTTTCAGTGCTTGCTTCGTGTTTACCACAATAAAGAATAACTACTAATTCATCCTCCAAGTTACTAGAATCCATTGTTCCATCCAGCAGGACACTAAAGAAGTGTTTTTCTGAAAAACTTGAAGAAATATTGCCTCTGACTTTTAGCTATGTAATGGACAAATGTTCGTGCAGAAACATCATTTCTGTATGCTACACCAATGTTAACTTCATGCCTGCTCTCCAACTCCAAAATTTTAGAATACTTCTTGAAAGATAATCCTTCTTTTGCAAGAACATAGCAGACATCAAACTTCTTGCAGTCTCTCTCTTGTAGTCTGATCAATTTTCAGAACACATCGAGCAAGTGGAGAGTCACTGGTTGAAACTGATGCATATGCATACCACGAGTGGATATTTTTTTTTGTATTAATAAGTTGAAAGATTCTTGTCAAAGCTAATATTGAT